>Ga0134128_10009322_pt1 | contig 11774 bp, 7 predicted proteins | sample KB31754_FD_96462 | JGI IMG/M metagenome (GOLD analysis project Ga0134128, IMG submission 96462) | Terrestrial soil microbial communities with excess Nitrogen fertilizer from Kellogg Biological Station, Michigan, USA - KB3-175-4 | ecosystem: Environmental > Terrestrial > Soil > Unclassified ...
ATCCACCGGGCGCAGTTGAACCCGTTGGAAGAGGCGGCTGCCTACCAACAGCTGCTCGACGAATTCGACGTCACCCACGACGAATTGGCCGCCCGGATCGGTCGGTCCCGCCCACTGATCTCCAACATGATCCGGTTGCTGCGGTTGCCGATCGCTGTCCAGCGCCGGGTGGCCGCGGGTGTCCTGTCGGCCGGTCATGCGCGGGCGTTGCTGTCGCTTGAGGCCGGAGCGGAAGCGCAAGAGGCACTTGCCGCGCGGATTGTCGCCGAAGGATTGTCGGTCCGGGCGACCGAAGAGGCGGTCACCATCGCGAACCGCAGCGAGCCCAGCAAGCCGTCGGCGCCGAAACGCAAGCCGATCCAGATGCCCGGGCTGCAAGATATCGCCGAGCAGCTCTCGAGTTCGTTCGATACCCGCGTCACGGTCAGCCTGGGCAAGCGCAAAGGCAAGATCGTGGTCGAGTTCGGCTCGGTGGACGATTTGCAGCGCATTGTCGACTTGATGAACTCGTCGAAAAGCTGACCGGCTACACCAGCCCGTTACGTCACTGTGACATTGCGCCGGATCAGGCCGTGCTGAAATGCTGAAAACTGTCGAATCAGGTTGTCCGCGAGGCGATTTCGCGCCGAGCGTTCGGCCGGGCGGCGCGGGGGCCGGGGGCGCGTCCGAAATCGTCCGCCGGCCGCGGTTCGGCCAGCCGGAGGCGGGTTCGCGCGGGTATCGCGGCCGTCGGCAGCGGGGTACGCTCGGCTGCGGGGAAGACGGGCCACCAATGGCCGCCCCCCACGGAGGCCCAGGAGTCTAGTGTCTGCTCGAATCGCGCCGCTGCGCCTCGAAGCTTTCGATCAGCTTCCAAAGCACGCGCGCCGCTGCGTCTTCTGGGAAGTCGATCCCGCGACGCTCGGTCAGCAAGATCAGCTCGCCGACCCGGAATTCGAAAAAGAAGCGTGGCTGTCGATGGTCATGCTGGAGTGGGGATCGTGCGGACAGGTCGCCACCGCGGCGCCGGCCGATTGCGACGAGGGGGAGTCGGCCTGCCTGGGCTACGCCTTCTATGCTCCGCCGCGAACCGTGCCGCGCGCCCACCGATTTCCCACTGCGCCGGTGTCACCCGACGCCGTGTTGTTGACCTCGATGCGGGTCGAGCCGGGCCCGGCCGCTGACGAGCTGCCCTACAGCCTCGTCGCACGAGTGGTCGACGAATTGGTCCGCCGCGGTGTGCGAGCGCTGGAAGCATTCGGCCGTACCGACAAGGTTGCGGAGTTGGCCAGTCTGCAGAACGTCGACCCCGAGCTGATGCCGGTGCTCGAAGTGCTGGGGGATTGCTCGGCCGAGCAGTGCGTGATCGACGCCGAGTTCTTGCTCGACGTGGGATTCGTTGTGGTGGCGGCACATCCGTACTTCCCGCGGCTGCGGCTCGAGCTGGACAAGGGCCTGGGCTGGAAAGCCGACGTCGAGGCCGCGCTGGAAAGGCTGCTGGAGAGCGCGTCGCTGCAACAGCCGGTGGCCGCCGGAGCGCCCGCGTCGTCGTCGGGCTAGGAGCCGCTGGCGCGACCGGCCTGCTCCACGGCCAACTCGTGGGCGAGCAGCTCGGCGAACGTGAAGGTGCCGGTGGGCCGGTCGTTCTTGCCGAGCAGGTAGAGCCGCTTGACCGCCGCCAGGATCCCCTCGGCGATCGCGTCGCGGGCCTGCGTGGTGGTCAGCATCGCGCGATCGCGCGGGTTGGAGATGTAGCCGACGTCGACCTGCACGGTCGGCATCCGGGTCAGCCGCAGCAGATCCCAGGTGCGGCCGTGAGTGCGGCAATCCCGTAAACCGGTGCGCGCCACCACTTCTCGCTGAATGAAGTCGGCGAGATTACGGCCGATGGTCGACACTGAACCATGCGAGTTGCCGAAGTGGAACGAGGCGACCCCACCGGCCGATGGGCTGGCTTGGGTCTCACAGCGCAGGCTGATCATCAGGTCGGCGCCGACGGCGTTGGCCGTCGCGGCACGCTCGTGGTCGGATGGGCTGCGGTTGGTAGGCCGGGACAGGAACGTCTCCATGCCGATCGCGGTCATCCGGCCTTCGAGCCGACTTGCCAAGTCCCACAAGATATCTGCTTCACTGATCGGCCCGGCCGGCCCGTGTGCGATCAGACCGTGGTCGTTGCCGCCGCGGCCCGGGTCGATGATGATCCGCTTGCCCGACAGCCGGGGTCCGGATCGGCGCACCAGTTCCTCTTCGCGGATCGCGTGCAGCGAGCCGCCCGTCACGCGTGAACTCAGAAAATACAAGGAGCGCAACGTTTCTGGGCCGCAGATGCCGTCGGCATACAGTCCGTACTCGCGTTGGTAGGACATCAGACCGTTGTGGGTCTGCAAGCCGAAGTACCCGTCGACGAGACCGGTGTAGAAGCCGAGATCCTGCAGCCGGGCTTGCAGCGTCGCGACGTCGTCGCCGTACATCGGCGCACCGAACTGGTGGTGCAGGGTACGGGCGCCCAATCGGTACGACGCTTCGCGCAGGGCGCGGTTGGTGGCTTCGCCGACAATGCCGTCGACAAGAAGTCCACGATGCTGCTGAAATGCGCGAACCGCGTGGTCGAGCGTGTCGTCGAAGACATCGACCGCGACGTGGCGCCCGGTGCTGAGGTCGGTGTCGTCGCCGTCCAAGTGGCCGAGCGCGACCAGCGACGCGCGGATCTCGGTGACCGCAGCGCTACGGTCACCGCGGCGCAGCTGATCGCCGTCGCCGCCGTGCGGTCTCGACATTGCAAGGCCTCCGGTGAGCCGTGTGAGCAGCCCTGCCGTTTATTGACAGGCTTGGCGGTATTGTCTCAGACCCCAGCGATTTAGGGAAAACGCCAGGCAGAGCGCGGCGACTTTTAGCGAACTAGGCGAGGCCCGGAACGGCGTCGGAAAGCTCACGCAGTAGCGCCGCTTTGCCTTTGGCGCCGACGATGCGTTTGACCGGCTCGCCGTCCTTGAACAAGATCAGCGTCGGGATCGAAACCACGTCGAAGTTGCGGGCGGTCTCGGGGTTCGCGTCGACGTCGAGCTTGGCGACGGTCAGCTGATCGCCGGCATCCGCGGCGATCTCTGCGAGTACCGGCGCGACCATCTTGCACGGACCGCACCACGTAGCCCAAAAGTCAACCAGCACAGGCGTTTTGCTGGACAGCACGTCGCTGTTGAATGACGCGTCGGATACATCCACGGGCGCCCCGGCGGAATCGGTTTGTGTCATTGCAGGTACTCCAATCAGAGGGTCGCTGTCGCCGGTTCGCCGGCGGGTTTGGTCTGGGTGCGTTCGCCCGGCTTCGCGTGTTCGGCCAGCCAGCGCTCGGCGTCGATGGCGGCCGAACAGCCGGTGCCGGCGGCGGTGACCGCCTGCCGGTAGGTGTGGTCGACCAAGTCGCCGGCGGCAAACACACCGGCGACCGAGGTGTAGGTGGTGCGACCCTGGACCAGCACATAGCCGTCCTCGTCGAGGTCGACCTGGCCGCGCACCAGCTCCGACCGGGGGTCGTGGCCGATGGCGACGAACACCCCGGTCACCGGCAGGGTCGATTCCTTGCCGGTCACGGTGTCGCGCAGTTTCAGGCCGGTCACGGTGTTCTCGCCCTCGACGGAGACGACCGCGCTGTTGGTCACGAAGGTGATCTTGTCGTTCGCGCGGGCCCGATCGAGCATGATTTTCGAGGCGCGGAACTCCTCGCGGCGGTGTACCAGCGTGACGCTGCGGGCGAACTTCGTCAGGAAGGTGGCCTCTTCCATCGCCGAGTCACCGCCGCCGATCACGGCGATGTCCTGGTCCTTGAAGAAGAAGCCGTCGCAGGTGGCGCACGAGCTCACGCCGCGGCCGAGCAACTCCTGCTCACCGGGCACGTGCAGGTAGCGGGCCGCGGCACCCATGGCCAGAATCACGGCGTGGGCTCGCAGCGTCTCGCCTTCGGACGTGGTGACGGTTTTCACCGGGCCGCCCAGCGACACCGACTCGACGTCTTCCATGCGCAGGTCTGCACCGAACCGCAGCGCCTGCTCGCGCATCTCGTCCATCAACGCGGGGCCCTGGATGCCCTCCCGGAACCCGGGGTAGTTCTCCACCTCGGTCGTCGTCATCAGGGCGCCACCGAACGAGGTGCCCTCGAAGACCACCGGCGCCAATTGTGCACGGGCGGCGTAAAGCGCCGCGGTGTAACCGGCGGGTCCGGATCCGATGACAATGACGTCATGAACGGTTGAGGAACTCATTCCAGCCTTTCCCATATGTGGAACTCGTGCACTGGAACGCCAGGGTAGGCGGTGCTGTTCCCGCGAACTTTACGGACGGTGCACAGTCCTGTCAGCCGACAGGCCGGTGTTGGCCGAGCTGCAGGTCGGCGCCACCGCGAGCGCCGCGAACGCGTCCGGTGTATCGCCGGCCAGCACCAGCAGAACGGCCGGGTGGCCGACGATCTCGATCGGGCGCGCGCCGAGCACGCGGGTGTTCGCCGGATACCCCAATCCGGCCAGGCAGGAGGCGCGGCGGCGGGGGTCGGACAGCGGCCCGAGGTCCGGCTCGCGATCCAGCAAATCAAGGATCTGCTGGTCCGAAAGCGGAATCGCCGGGGGCGGGCGGGTCACGGTGATGTGTTCGATGGTGGTGGGCCGGCTCGGCATCGGCTCTGGCGGTGTGATCAGCGCCCGGGTCCCCAGCCAGGCCGCGACGGCCACCGCGGCCAGGCCCACCGCCGCCACCGTCATTCGCGCCGGGCGGGGGAGGCGCCCGCGCTGCACCGAATGCGCGGCGCGCAAGTTGGCCGCAATGCCGTCGACAACCGCGGGATCGACCGGCGGCGCCGACGATTCGTCGGAGCCCAGTGCGGCGACCTCGCGCCGCACCCGGTTCAACGCCTGCAGCGTCTGCTGGGCGTCGGGGTCGGTGCGGACTCGTTTGCGCAGCCGCGCCGCAGTGTCGTCGTCGAGCAACCCGGCCTGCAGGTCGGCGAGGACTTCTGCGGTCAGCGGCGGATCGCCACCCTCGTCCGGCTCAACTCCGTCCATCCGCTCCAGTGTCCGGCATCGGGCGACGGCGCGGCTAGCCGGCCGGTCGAGGGCTCTCGGTGTGCAGGTAGCCGAGGATCGCGGCCAGGCGGGCCCGGGCGCGTGCACAGCGACTCTTCACCGTCCCCTCGGCGACGCCCAGCAGACGCGCGGTGTCGGCGACCGAATAACCGTGCATGTCGACGGCGACTACCGCCGCGCGCTGCTCGACGGGCAGCCGCAACAGCGCCCGCTGCACCGCGATCGCGGTCTCGACCTGCGCGGTTCGATCAGGTACCGGGTAGACGTCGTCGAGGACGGTGGTCGCGTGAGTTTTGTTGCGGCGCAGGCGATCCAGGCAGGCATTGACGACGATGCGATGCAGCCAGCTGCTCACCGCGGCATCGTGGCGAAACGAGCCGGCGCAGCGGTGCGCCGACGCCATCGCGTCCTGCAGCGCATCTTCGGCGTCCTCGGTGCAACGACTGGTCAGCCGCGCGACACGATGCAGTTGCCGATGGTGGCGGTAGAAGAGTTCCTCGAACGCGAAGCGGTCTCCGGCGACGTGCGCCGCCAGCAGTTCAGCGTCGCTGCGTTGTCCGGGACGTCGATGCCGAACCTTCGTGGGGCCCACCCGCCGGACAGTAATCAATCGCCCGCACGCGGGCACTTCACTTGGGGTTCCCTGTCAGGACTTGGCTTGGACGGTGACTTCGGAGAGGCTGGCGCGGCTGACCCCGTTCTCGGTGCCGAGCGTCGAAATCCATACCAGCACATACTGAGTCGGCGACGACGCGTTGACCTGAATGGTGTTGTGCCCCGGGTGCATTGGCATCGGCTGGCTCAGTACCGCGGTGTCCTCGAGCTTGCCCGGCGTGGCCGTCGACGACGAGCGGATCTGGATCTTGGTCCCGTTGCCGGCCAAGTCGACGTTGACCGCCCCGACCACGGTGGGTTGGGGCAGCTGCAGCATCAGGCCGACGCCGCTCTTGAAGCCCGGGAACGGCACCGGGTCGTGGTAGGTATCGGTCTCCCACGCGGTGCCCGGGCTGCCGTCGATCGCGAGCGCGGCCGAGGCGGGGTTGTCGGCTTCGCCGCCGGGGGAGTACACCGTCGCGGCGACCGGCTTGACGAGGCTGCCCGCGGCCACACCGGAGCTCGAGCTGGTCGACGGCCCGTTGAGGCCCAGCTGGTCTTTGTCGAGGCTGCCGACGTCGCTGAACATCTTGCTCAGCACCGAGGCCAGCACCAGCAACGCGACCACGATCACCGCGGCTCCGGCCCCGACACCGATGGTGACGGCCCGACGCCGACGCGCTCGTGCCTGCGCCTCGTCCGTCTCCGCGGGGCGGCTGCGCTCGGGCCGCTCGGGCGCCGGCGGCGGCGCGTCCTCCTTGATCGGGGCGAGCAGTTCGGTCCGGTCCGCGACCACGGTGGCTTGCTGTAGGAGGTTCAAAAGCGTTGCCGCGCTGCGTATCCCGCCGTCGAGTTGGATCGAGTGGGTGGCGGCAGCGGAGATCTGGAAGGGGATGTCTTCGTCGATCGAACTGGGGTCCAGGGCACGGCCGGCCGAATCGCGTGGCGCCGGGGCCATTCCGCTGGGCTCACCGGACTCCGGCAGCGGCCATCGGTTGACCAGCAGGGCATACAACGCGGCGCCGATGCCGCGGATGTCGTCCTCGGGGCTGATGGTGGGCATCGTCGCCGGGAAGGCCAGCACCACGTCACCCTCGATGCTGACCCGCACCCGGCCGGGATGGTCGATCGACAGGACGACGCCGGCGTGGTGCGCGGCCTCAGCCGCAGCGGCCAGCGTCTGCATCGCGCGCGATGCGCCCGCGGCCGACGGTGAGGTGTCGGCAACCTCCTGCAACGAGCCGCCCCGGACCCATTCGCTGACGACGAGTCCGCCGGTGCCGGTGTGGACCACGTCGAGGATGCGGGCGATCCCCAGCTTGTCGATGCGGCTCAGCTTCATGGTGCGAGCCAGGATCTCGCGGATCTGCTCGTCGGGCAGAGCGCCGTCGGGATCCACGAAGGTCAGCGCCACCTGCCGGTTCAGCGCGGTGTCCAGCGCCTGCCAGAACTGCAGGTGCGGCGCGCCGCCGTGGAAGACCAGCAACCGGTATCGACCGCGGGCGATGCTGGCGCCCGGCACCAGGTGTTGCTCATCGGGCGGCGCCGCCGACTCGGCGTCATCCGGCAGCGGGGCGCCGGCGTCGAAGGCAGTGGTCTCGAGATCGGTGTCGGACGATTCGCCGTTGGCGGGGGCGGCGTCACCCGGTGCGGCAACCGTGCCGACTTGGAGGTCGGTGGGCACGTCGGGATGGAAGTCGTCGGCCACCGGCGACGATGCGGGCGGCGCAGCTGCCCGCGGAGGAGCCGGAAAGTCAGATCCAGTCGGCGACGATGCGGGCGGCGCAGCTGCCCGCGGAGGAGCCGGAAAGTCAGATCCAGCCGACGAGGGCAAGTCGGAAACAGCTTTTACCGAGGCGCTGTCCGATGAGCCGTCGTTCATCTCCGCTCCTCTCCCCAGCCCCTTCCCGGTCGACTCTCCCGGGTGTCCGCCCCCAAGGGGTTCCACCCCCGTATACCCCACCGGCGCAGCGGGAATCCTGTGCTCAGGGTACGTGACGATGCTGGGGCGCAACAGCTGATCGCGACCACCGACTCCCGGCGCCGCGACATCGGCTGACCTGCCCGAAGGCGGTGCCGCGGGCGGCACTGACGCGGCCTTGCCGCCGGTCGGCTCGGCGCCGATCCAGCCGCGGATCTTGGCCAGCGCGGCCTGCGCCTCGGGCACCTGGGCCCGCACCATGACCACCGCCACGATCGGCGCCATGATCACCGCGAGCACGAACAGCCGCAGCAACGAGCCGGCGCCGCCGCCGTACGCGGTCAGCCGCTGCATGCCCGTCAGCACGTCGACCAGGTACGCGATCAGCCCGGCCAACAGCGACGCGGTGGCGGTGACCAGAATCGTTCGCACCTCGACGACGCCCAGCAGGTGACCGCCCTTGGGCCGCAACGCGTTTCGCAGCAGGAAGTAGCCGACGACCGCGCCGGCCAGGAAGCCCAGCCCGTTGGCCAGACCGAGGTAGCCCGCGACCAGGTCGGGGTTGCCGGTGAGGTGTGGCGCCACCAGCGACGCGGCGATCTTGACGATCGTGATGACCACGATGATCGCGATCGGAATCCAGGGCTGCTCGCGGGCGTAGAACACCCGCAGCTGCAGCAGCACGACGGCGTAGGGCAGCAGCGTGAACGCCGACATCGCGATCGCCGCGCCCAGGTGGCTGGCGTCGACGTCGCCGAAATGGCCGTAGGCGAACAGCGCGCTGCCCATCGCGGACCCGCCGACCGTCATGAAGGCCACCGTGGGGATCAGCGTGATCATCGTCAGCCGGGTGGCCAACGACAGGTCGGCGAGTACGGCACCGGTGTCATCGGCGGCGGCGTTGCGGCTCAGCCGCGGCATCACCACCGTCAGCACGGTCACGCCGATCATGCCGTAGGGCAGCATCAACACCAGCCAGGTGTAGTTGTAGATGGCCGGCCCGGAAGCGGCTGCGGTGCTTGCGATCTGGTTGGTGACGATCAGACCGATCTGGCTGATCAACACATAGAACACCATGGCGACGGCCATCGTGCCGAAGCGCTTGAGCCGGTCGTCGATTCCCCACAGCGGGCGAAGGCTGATGCGGTGCCGCCGGATGGCCACCACCAGCACGGCCGTCTGCGCGAAAACGCCGAGTGTGGTGCCGATGCCGAGGATCAGCAGCTTGGTGTTGCCCATTTCCACCGGATCGACCGACAGCTGTCCCGGCGCCGCCAGGTAGGCGCCCAGCGTCACGATCGCGACAACGTTGTTGAGCACCGGCGCCCACGCCGGCGGCCCAAAAACGTTGCGGGTGTTCAGGATTGCCATGAACACCGAGGACAGGCCGTAGAAGATCACCTGCGGGAGCAGTAGGTAGGCGAACGCGACGGTGAGCGGTTCGTTGACTTGAGGGTCGCGGCCCAGCATCAGTTGCACCAGCAGCGGCGCGGCCGCCACCGACAGCAGCGTCGTGCCGAGCAGCACGGTGGTCGCCAGTGTTACGAGGCGCCGCACGAACGCCGCGCCGCGGTCCGGGTCGTCCTTTTCGGCACGGGACAGCACCGGCACGAAGATCGCGGTGAACGTCGCCTCCAGCACCAGCGCGGCGACCAGGTTCGGCAGCTGGTTGGCCACGGTGAAGGCACTGGACAGCGCCGCGCCCAGGATCGCGGCCAGCAGCACGATCCGCGCGAACCCGGTGACCCGGCTGACCAGGGTCGCCAATGCCATACCCCATGACCGGGACACCAACGCGGCGTCCGAGAGCTCCGGGCGGGCGGGTGGCTGCGACCCCTGCGACGACACCAGCCCGGTCGGCGGCAGCGGACCGGTCGGCGGCCCCGGGCTGCGCTTATAGGGCTGCGGCGCCGGCCCTGGCACGGCCCGGCTCACGGATTCTGCTCGTCGTCGAAGGCGGCATCGTGTGGGTCCGGACGATCCAGGTCGGCGCGATCGGGCTGACCGCGGAAGCGGTGCCACAGCCGTCGTCCCGCCAGGGCCACCAGCACCGCGGCCGCGGACATCGTGATCGCGAACAGCACCTTGCCGTAGGCGTTCGAATGCACCGAAAGCCGCACCAGCTCACCGAGTGGCACCCCGTCGGGAGTGTGCAACGTGGCGTCGATCGCGACCCGCTGGGTGAAGTTGACCTCGATCGGCACCCGCATCGGCAGGTATCCCGGAGGGAGCTCGATCTCGCCGGGGTCGGTCACCGTCATCCCGGGCGGCACGGCGAGATGCAGCCGCACCCGGATCGGCACGGCCAGGCCGTTGTGCAGGGCCAGCGGCAGCGGACTGTGCTCGGTGGCCAGCGTGTAGGAGCCGGCCGGGGCGACGATGGTGACCGCGCCGAAGAGATCGTTGAGCGCGTGAGCGACCACGTCCAGCCGCTGCTGAGCCAGCCCGTTGCGGGTGTCGGGCGGGTCGGCCTGGCTGACCGCGCGCAGCATGTCTTCGCGCAGCGGTGCGGTGTAGCTGGCGCCGGTCAACCCGGTGCGGGTATCGGTGGTCAGGGCTGCGGTCAGGCCGGCCAGCCGGCCCATCTCGGCGGAGATCTTGGTGATGACGGCGTCGCTGAACCCGCCGCGCACGCCGGCGGCTTCGTCGGCAGGCTGCTCGGTCCCGTTGACCGGCGGGACCGCCGACGCTTCGTTGATCAGCGCCGGGAGAGCGCGGGGCACCGCCAGTCCCGACCGGATCGCGGTGGCCAGCGTGGTCATGATGGCGCCCGCATCGTCGGGACGCAGGTTCCAACTGGTCGGTGGCAGGAAGACCTGGGCACGGGGAGTGACCTTGGGCTGCAACGCGCGCCACAGCATCGAGCCCAGGGCGTCTTGCCGGCGCGCGACGTCGGAGTCGTGCCGAAGCCGAACCTGTAGGGCGTTGTTGAGATAGCTGGGCGCGACCGGATCGGACCCGGCGGCGGCAAAGGCGGCGCCGACGGCGGGGTCGAACGGCGCGAGCACCACCTGCGGCGACAGCCGCCGCGGGGCGGTGTCCGGGGTGGGTGGCAGCGGGGCATTGGAGTCGCCGAGGGAGGAGTCGGCGGCGGCGATCACGACGGTGTTGCCGGTGGCGCTGAGCAGGTAGACGCCGCGGCGCGATAGCGAGCCGTCCGGGATCAGGGTGGCGCCGCGGACCGCGACGATACCCAGGATCTGGTCGACGACGTCGCCGGCCGCGCTGGTTGCGGTCGCGCTCAGGCCGGGATCGCCGATTCGCTGGACGGCGTCGAGGTCGGCTTGGGCGTAGGGCAGCGGCGCGACACATATCCGGTGCGCGAGAGCCCGCAGGCGGTTCAGCCAGCTGACCGCCGCGGCCTGCCCGGTTCCGGGATGCGCTGCGCCGGCGGGTGATCCGGGGACTCCACCCGAAACTAGGTAGCCGGCCGTCATCGCGTTGACCGTGACGAGCAGGTCGGGATCCACGGCCAGGCACACCGAGCGCCCGACCGCGCCGTCGGGGTCGACGTCGTGGCTGGTGGCGAACTCGGCGGCGGCGAGCAGCACATCCAGCCGGCCGCCGCTGGCCAACGCCGCCGCCAGCTCGTCGTCCATCAAACGCACCGGAATGGTGCCGCCGGGTACGCCGGGCGCCAGCCGCGGCCGGTCGGCCAGCGGCCACAGCATGGTGACCGGCACGGGTTTAGAGGTGTCAGGCGCAACGACCGCAGCCAGCGCATCGCCCGCGGTGTCGAGCGGGTCCGGCGGTACGCCCAGCACCGGCAGCAGAAACCGGGCGTTGTCGAGGCGCGCGGGTTCGCCGTAGTCGGGTGTGCCGTTGACGTTGACCAGCAGCGGGTAGACGCCGGGCCCGGAGATATCCAGCGAGTGCTTGCCCGCGGAGCGCAGCGGGGCCGACAGGGCGAATTTCGCCTTCTGGCCGCGCTGCAGCACCGGAGAGACCGTCGCGAAGTCCATCGCGGCCTGGTACTGGTCGGTGTCGCCGTCGAGGTTGGTACGCAGTCCCATCGACGTGGGCACCGCCGGAGCGCGCTCGAGGCGCAGCATCAGGTCGTGGACCGGGCGGTCGCCGATGTTGGTGATGGTGCCGGCGACGCTGACCGCCGGCTCGCTGGTGGTGGTCGCGACCTGCGGGCTGACCTGGTCGATGTGGATCTGGACGAAGGGGTTGGCGCCGGGCTCTCCCGCCGCGGCGGTCGGAAC
>Ga0134128_10009323_pt1 | contig 11774 bp, 10 predicted proteins | sample KB31754_FD_96462 | JGI IMG/M metagenome (GOLD analysis project Ga0134128, IMG submission 96462) | Terrestrial soil microbial communities with excess Nitrogen fertilizer from Kellogg Biological Station, Michigan, USA - KB3-175-4 | ecosystem: Environmental > Terrestrial > Soil > Unclassified ...
CCGCACCTGCGCCGCATTCTGCTGCTCGCGACGATCGTGCTCGGGCTCGCGGCGTGCGTCGAGTTCGCACGGGCAGCCGGCATCGATTGGTTCTGGCTGTACTGGGCGGAGCTCGTGCTGATTTGCGTGCCGGGCGTGATCGCCGCGGAGCTCACTCTCAACGCGCTCGCACGCTTGTTCCTACCGCCGCGCAGCGCCGCCGACGCGCGCGCCGCGACCGACAGCATTCTTGCAACGCTGATCACGGGCGGCCGGCATGCGCCCGCGACGCTGCTGAAGACGCACTTCGGCTTGGACTTCGCGCGCAGCTGGGCGCTGAAGTTCTTGACCGCCGCGATACTGCCCGCGGTGCTCGCGACGGGGCTCTTCTGCTGGGGCTTGAGCGGCCTGAAGCTCATCGACCTCGGGCAACGCGGCGTCTACGAACGCTTCGGCGCGCCGGTCTCGGTGCTCGGCCCGGGCCTGCACATGCTCCTGCCGTGGCCGCTCGGCCGGTTGCGGCCCGTCGAGTACGGCACGATCCACGCGCTCGCCGTCGGCGTCGATCAGAACGAGCCCGCGGCCGAGGAGATCGCGCTCGGCGCGGAAGAGACGACGCCGGTCGCGCTGAACCGGCTTTGGGAGACGGCGCATCCTGGCCAAGCCAACTATCTCGTGCCGAGCCCGGGCACGGGCCAGCAGGGATTCCAGAGCGTGAGCACCGAGATCAGCGTGCTCTATCGTGTCGGGCTCACGGACGACGCGGCTTTCAAGTCCGTTTACGCGGTGAGCGATCCGCCGGCGCTCGTGAAGAGCGTCGCCGACCGGCTCGTGCTCCAGTTCTTCAACTCGCGCACGCTCGACACCGTGCTCGGCGCGCGCCGCGAGAACGTCGCCGACTCTTTGCGCGACGCGCTGCAGCGCGACATCGACGCGCATTCGGCCGGCATCGAGATCGTCTCGGTGCTGATCGAGGAGATTCATCCGCCCGCGGGTGCGGCCGCCGCGTATCACGCGGTTCAAGCCGCCGAGATCAACGCGAACGCGAGCATCTTCGACGAGACGGGACGCGCGAAGCGCACGGCGGGCATCGCGCAGCAGGAAGCGCATCAGCTCACCGCGGCGGCGAAGGCGTCGGCTGCCGAAACGCTGCACACGGCCGACGCGGAAGCCTATCGCTTCGGCGCCGACCGGCGCGCGTACGGCGATGGCGGCCAGGCGTTCTTGCTCGAGCGCTCGTACGGCAATTTGCGCACCGCGCTCGCGAAGGCGCCGCTCACGATCATCGACCATCGCCTGCCGGCGGCGGACGGACCGGTGATCGACCTGCGCGCAGGCGCCGGAGCGAGTCGTCCGGGCGCACCGCCGGCGACAGCGCCCGCGCCCGCCCAGCCCACCGTGACGCCCGGCATCGAGGACGCGCGCTGACGGCGCGTTCGCATCACAACTTTTGAGACTCTGGCGGACCCCATGCTGACATCACACCACGGCCCGAACGATCCCGACGATCACGATCACGACGAGCACGTGCGTTTCTACCTGCGGCTCGGCGTCGCAGGGCTCGTGCTGCTCGCGGCCGTCGCGGCCGCGTGCGTCGTGATGGTTCCGGCCGGCACGGCGGCAGTCATCACACGCTTCGGCAATCCGAACCGCGTCGTGACGGAGCCCGGCCTCGCGTGGAAGCTGCCGGTGCCGTTCGAGAGCACGATCCCGGTCGACTTGCGTCTGCGCACGACCTCGACCGGCTTGCAGGACGTCGGCACGCGCGACGGACTGCGCGTGCTCGTGCAGGCGTACGTCGCCTGGGAAGTGCCCGCGGACGCCGATCGAGTGCGCAGGTTCCTGCGCTCGGTGAACAATCGACCCGACGAGGCCGCGCAGCAGCTGCGCAGCTTCGTGAGCGCCGCGATGCACATCATCTCGAGCAACTTCGAGCTCACCGATCTCGTCAACATGGACGCGAGCCGCGTGAAGCTCGACGGGTTCGAGTCGCAGCTGCGCGAGCAAGTGGCCGAGCGGATGCTCGACACCTACGGCATCGACATCCGTCAGGTCGGCGTCGAGCGCATGACGTTGCCCGACGAAACGCTCGCGGCGACCGTGTCGCGAATGCGCGCGGAGCGCGAGACCGTCGCGGCGGAGCGCACGGCCGAAGGCCTGCGTCAGGCCGCCGCGATCCGCGCCGACGCGGACCGCGAGGCGCGCGAGGTCGTCGCGACCGCGCGCGAGCAGGCCGCGAAGACCGAGGCCGACGCGCAGCAGGCGGCCGCGCGGATCTACGGCAAGGCCTATAGCGCGGATCCCGAGCTCTACACGACGCTGCGCTCGCTCGACACGATCAGCCAAGTCGTGAACCGCAACACGAGCGTCGTGCTGCGCACCGACGCCGCGCCGTTCCGCGTGCTCGTCGACGGCCCGGCCGTCGGCGGCCGCGTGCCGCCGCGACCGAACAACGCGAGCCCGCCGCCGCGCGGCTCGGAATCGGAGCCGTCGGGATCTAGACCATGACGAGCGCCGCCAGTACAGAGCACGACGATCACGATCATGACGACGATCATGATCACGACCACGGGCCGGTCGGGCCGCCGCCGATGCCGCCGCCGGGTCCGATCGCGCAGTCGGTCGCGATCGGGTTTCGCGTCGTGTACGCGGTCACGCTGCTCCTGATCGTCGTCTGGCTCGTCAGCAACATTCGCGAGATTCCGTCGGACAGCCAGGCCGTCGTGACCCGCTTCGGCCGGATCGTGCGCTCGCAGGCGTCCGGTCTCTTGATCGCGTGGCCGCGGCCGATCGAGCAAGTGCAACTCTTGCCGGGGCCGCAACGCCTGTTGAGCCAGGACATCGCGGCGCTGCCGGCGCCGAGCGACAAGGCGCAGGCACTGATCGGGCGAGTCGCGGCGCAGGGTGGGCAATCGCAGGCCGTGTCGCCATACATGACCGGCGACGGCAACGTGCTGGTCTTGAGCGCGAGCCTCATTTACCGGATCACGGATCCCGTTGCCTACGCGCTCGCCGAGAGCCACGTCGCGCCGGCGCTCGATCGCCTGTTCCGAGCCACGACGGTGCGTGTCACGGCGGGCCGCGGGCTCAACGAGTTCCTCGTCGTCGAGACCGGCGACGAGCAGGACGCCGACGATGGCGCGCAGCCCGTCGCCGCGCTGCGCGGCGAGGTTCGTGAGGCCCTTCTGACCGCGATGAACGACCGGCTCCAATCGCTCGCCGACTCGGCCGCGTCCCTTGGTATCGAGGTCGAGCGCATCGATATGACCGCTTATCTACCGCCCGACGCGAAGACCGCTTTCGACGCGGTGCTGCTCGCGAGCCAAGCCGCCGATCGCGGCGTTGCGATGGCCCGCACCGACGGCGAGCGGCGCCGGCAGGAGGCTGCGCGCGAGCGCGAGCGGCTTCTGAGCGCGGCTCAGGCCACGGCCAAGGAACTGATCAGCAAGGCAAATGTCGATACTTTACGTATCTCGGCACTCGAGCAAGAGGCGACGGCGCAGACGCGCGGCAGCATGATCATGCGTGAATATCGCAGCGGCGTTGCGGAGATCATCGGCCGCACACAGTCCGTAACCCTCGTCGATCCGCAGAGCGGAGCGCGCTTCATTCTTCCCGGGAGCCAGCAATGAGCACATCGGCTTCGAGCGGCGGCCATCACGCCGCGTTCATCACCACGACGGCCGGCGCCGTCCAGCAGGATATATCGAGCCAAGGGACGCCCGCCGAGCTGCTGAGCAAGGCGGAGCGGATCATTTTGGGATTGCGATTGACGCTCGCGCTCGCGGCGCTCTGTCTACTGATAGTCGCGGCCAGCATCCACTTCTTCTTGCCCGCCGACCGCGGGATCGCGGATCTCGTAGCAGGGATCGGCGCCGCGCTCGTCGCGATCCCGGTGTTCGTCGAGGCGTGGGCGAGCCTGCGCCATCCGAGCCTGCACGGCATCACGGACCGGCTGGTCGCGCTCGCGCTCGTCGCGGCCTGGGCCACCGGCGACCTCATGACCGCGGCGTTCCTGCCGATCATCATGACGATCGGCCACGTGCTCGAGGAGCGCAGCATGCTCGGCTCGCACGAGGCCGTTAAAGCGCTGCGCAAGCTCACCGACGTCGACAGCCGGCGGCTCAAGCCCGACGGCACGTCGGAGATGGTGAAGAACGAGGAGCTCAAGGTCGGCGACATGATCGAGCTGCGGGCGGGCGAGCGCGTGCCGGCGGACGGGATCGTGCGTAAAGGCACGTCGAGCCTCGACCTCGCGTCGCTCACCGGTGAGTCGGTGCCGGTCGAGGTCCACGAAGGCGGACAAGCGCTCGCGGGCGCGATGAACATCGACGGGCTGCTGCACGTGGAGCTCACACGCGTCGGCGAGGAAAGCACGATCGGCAAGATCATCACGCTGATGCGCGAGGCCGAGAACGCGAAGCCGCCCGTCACGCGGCTGCTCGACCGCTACGCGGGTCAGTACATGGCGCTCGTGCTGCTGGTCGCGGGCGGCGTCTGGCTGATCAGCGGCAACGTGCCCGCGATGCTCGCGGTGCTCGTCGCGTCGTGCCCCTGCGCGCTCGTGCTCGCGGCGCCCGCGACGGCCGTCGCGGCGATCGCCGTGGCGGCGCGGCACGGCATCTTGATCAAGGGCTCGGGGTTCCTCGAGCACCTCGCGGACGTGTCGTCGGTGATCTTCGACAAGACCGGCACGATCACGACCGGTGACCTGCATCTCGCCGAGACGCGGCCCGCACCGGGCGTGTCCGACCAAGAGCTCCGGCGCGTCGCGGCGAGCCTCGGCGCCGGAAGCAACCACCCGCTGAGCCGCGCAGCATCCGGCGCCGTGCCCGCGAGCGAGCGCTTCGAGCTCGACGACGCGCGCGAGCTCGGCGGCTTCGGCGTCACCGGGACCTACCACGGGACGCAGGTCGCGCTCGGCCGCGCGGACCTGTTCGAGAAGCTCGGCATCGCGGTGCCCGCGGCGCCGAACTACAACGGCCCAATCGCGGGCGTGAGCAGCGGCCGCCGTTTCTTGGGTTGGCTGCTGTTCCTCGATCGCCTGCGCGGCAGCGCGACCGAGGCCGTGCGCGATCTCAAGGGCCTCGGCATCGAGCACATGGTGCTCTTGACCGGCGATCGCACGGCGGTCGCGAACCAAGTCGCGACGGAAGTCGGTATCGACGAGGTGTTCGCCGAGATGCTGCCCGAGCAGAAGATGGATCGCGTGATGGACGAGATCAAGCGCGGCCACCGGCCGATGGTCGTCGGCGACGGTATCAACGACTCGCTCGCGCTGCGCGCGGGCGCGGTCGGCGTCGCGATGGGCGCACAAGGCGCGAACGTCGCGCTCGCGTCGGCCGATCTCGCGTTGATGACGAACGACCTGTGCCGCCTCGGCACCTGCATCCGTCTGAGCCGGCAGTGCCGCAAGACGATCTACGTGAACGTCGCGATCGGCCTCGGGTTCACGTTCGGCCTGATCGTGCTGTCGGGCGCCGGCGTGCTCGGAGTCGAGGCGCCGATCATCGCGGCGCTGCTGCACAACTTGAGCACGTTCTTGGGGCTCGGCAACGCGGGCCGGTTGCTGCTGTTCGACGAGACGCAGCACGCGACGGACACCGTCGCCGCTTAGACCGAGGTCGTGACCCCGTTCAAGAGCTCTAGCGCGGCTTCGGGCGAGCGCGGCAGAGGGTCGTTCGGCCCGAGCAGGCCGCGCTCGCGCGCGCGCAGCCCGAGCTTCAGCAGAAACGGCGTCGCGAGCCGCGCCTTGCGCACGAGCTCGTCGTTCTGCAGCACCTCGACGATCTCCCCCTGCGCGAGCGTCACGCCGTTGTCGAACAGCGCGACGTCGTCCGCGAACCGATAGGCGAGCTCGACGTCGTGGGTCGTGAACACGAGCGTCGTCTTCGCGCGCTCGAGGCCCTCGAGCACCGCGAGCAGATCTTCCATGCCCTGGTGATCGAGACCGGCGGTCGGCTCGTCGAGCATCAGGATCTCGGGGCGCATCGCGACGAGGCCCGCTATCGCGACGCGTTTCTTCTGGCCGAACGACAACATGTGCGTGGCGCGGTCGACCAAGTGGGAAATGTGCAGCGCGGCGAGCGCTTCGTCGACGCGTCGACGCGTCTCGGCCTCGTCGAGGCCGAGGTTCAGCGGACCGAACGACACGTCTTCACCGACGGTCGGCGCGAAGAGCTGATCATCGGCGTTCTGCAACACCAAGCCGACGCGGCGGCGCCACGCGATCAACGAGTCCGCGTCGTACTTCATCCGCTCGCCGCCGAGCAGGACCTCGCCGGCTTTCGGCTTCAGCGTGCCGTTCAGGTGCAGCAATAAGGTCGTCTTGCCGCAACCGTTCGCGCCGAGGATCGCCAGGCGCCGACCCTCTTCGATCTTGAGATCGAGCCGGTTCAAAGCACGAACGTCGCCGGGATAGGTGTGGCTGATGCCACGCGCTTCGAGAAGGCTCATGAGCTCCACAGACCGATAGCGAGAACCAGCAGCTCCAACCCGACAATTAGCCACAAATTCAGCGCCGAAGCGCGGCGCACCGGGCTCAGGACCTTGAGCTCGCCGCGCCAACCTCGCGCCGCGAGCCCGACCTCGAGCGAGCGAGCGCGTGCGAACGCGCGCGGCATGAGATTAGCAATCAGGAGGCTCAACGACTTCATGTGACGGCCATACGTCACGTGGCCGAGGCGCGCCGTCTGGGCCGCGTTCATCGACTCGGCGGTGTCGGTGAGCAGGAACAGGAACCGATACATCAGCAGCGCCATCTCTGCGATCTCGGTCGGCACGCCGAGCCGGCGCATGCCTGCGACGAGGTCGGCCGCCGGGGTCGTGAGCGCGAGGAACAGGAGGCACGTCACGCCCGCGAGCGCGCGCGCGCCGAGCCTACCCGCGAGCTCGAGGCCGCCGGGCGCGAGCGAGATGTGCAGGCCGCTGTCGACCTGAAACGCCAGCGTGATCGCGCCGATGGCTAAGAAGCTCAACGGCGCGGTGAACGCCTTCCACCAGACGGCGGGCACGACGCGAGCGCAGACCAGCGTCGCGCCCGTCATCAACGCGGCGACGACGAGCGCTGCCTGCCACGACGGCACGCTGACCGCGATCAGCAGCATGCCGAACGAGAGCAGCGATTTTTCTAGGAGAGATTTTTTGCGCCACCGATTGAGGTTGGCGCTCGTGTCAATGTGCGACATCGCGAGGCGGCGCTTTTTGTTTTTGCGCCTCACGTTCCTTCGCGGAGCCGTGAATCCGGCCCAGCACGTAGCCGATCACGCCGGCGCCGATCGCGGCTTGCACGGCGAACAGCAGACTCTCGATCTCGGGGCTCGGCGGCTCCCAGATCGGCTCGATCCACGGCTTGAAGCCCGGCCTGCTCGAGGCGACGGCGTCCGAGCCCTGGTCGTCCGACCCGCCGAACTTCCCGTTCACGAACACCAGCGGAAAGACCACGAGCGCGAGCACGGCTGCGATCAGCAGGTAATTCGTCCGGCGCGAGATCACGACGGGCGGCTCTGGATCAACCCGAGCTCGTTCAGCACGTCGGTCTTCTGCGAAAGCGCGTTCATCACGATGACCGTGAGCAGGCCTTCCGCGACAGCGAGCGGGATCTGCGTGATCGCAAACACGCCCATGAACTTCAGGAACGCGCCGAGATAGCCGCTCGCCGCGTCGGGATAGGCGGCTGCAAGCTCGACCGACGTGGTGATATAGGTCGCGAGGTCGCCCGCGGCCGCGCCTACGAACACGCCGAGCGCCATCGACAGGCCGAACGAGCGGAATAGCTTGTAGAGCCCATAGCTGACCCACGGCCCTACGATCGCCATCGAGAAGATATTCGCGCCGAGAGTCGTGATGCCGCCGTGCGCGAGCAAGAGCGCCTGGAACAGCAATACGATCGCGCCTATCACGCTCATGACGGGCGGGCCGAAGAGCACCGCCCCTAGGCCTGTGCCGGTCGGATGCGAGCAGGAGCCCGTCACGCTCGGCATCTTGAGCGCAGACAGCACGAACGTGAACGCGCCCGAAGCCGCGAGCGTGAGCCGCATCTGGGGGTGCTCGCGCATGATCTTGCGCAGCCTCATGCCGCCTTGCACGACGAAGGGTGCCGACACCGCGGTCCAGACGACGCAGTGCTCAGCGGGCAGGAACCCCTCCATGATATGCATCAGCCAGCTCCTTACATGGACCGCCCGCGGTCAATTCTTCGAGCAAAACGCGGCATGGTTGTCGCTCGCGGACGGCACGTCACGTAAATAACCGTTGACCCATGTTAGCCCAACGTTAATTAACGCTCTCCGTCGCGAACATGAAGACTTCTCCAGATAGCCGCTTCGATCGTCCGCCATATCCTTGGACGACCAGACTCTAGACTAGGTTCAATATCCTTATGTGAATCGCGCCCTGCGCCGGCCGGACTGCCTGCTCAGAAGTGCATTCGAACCCCGCCGTAGAGCGACCGGCCGGCCGTGTTGTAGCCCGCGACCTCCTGGTACTCCTCGTTCGTCGCGTTTTCGATCCGGCCATAGAGCTCGAACCGCTGGCTGATGGAATAGGACGCTGAAAGGTCGACGACGTCGTAGTCGTCGAGGCGCGCCCCGCCGATGTCGACCGCATCGCGCGCGAGCCGGTAGCTCGCCATGAGCTGGAGCTTGCGGCTCCGGGCCTGGTACATCAGCCCGATGTTCGCGAGGTTCTTCGGCCGCCGGAGTCGCGGCTCGCCGGTGAGGTCCTTCGCGTCGTTATCCGTCCAGTTTGCGACCAGCCGCAGGCCGGCGCCGAGGGGCACGTCCGCCGCCACTTCGAATCCCTTCGACGCGCTGCTCGCGCCCGCCGTTTGCAAGTAGCCCGAGAACCCGATGGAGTCGAAGTAGATCTCGTTGTGGATGTCCTGGTCGAAATACGTGACCTCGACGTGCAAGCCGAGCTTGGTGTCGTATTCGACGCCGAGGTCGTAGCCTCGGCTCGTCTCTTCGCGCAGCTGCTGGCCCGCCGCCGGCGGAAACGCAAACGGGCCCGCGTTGTAGGCGATCTCGTACAGGCTCGGGGCTCGAAACCCCGTGCCATAGCTCGCTCGATATTTCAGCGACCGGCCGCCGCCCAGGTCTTGAAGATACGCGCCCGTGACTCGGCTGCTCGTGTGCTGGCCGAAGTCGTCGTTATCGTCGTAACGAGCGCCGGCCGTCAGGAAGAAACGGTTCGAGAATGCGCCGTCGTATTCGAAGTAGTAGCCGTTCTGGCGTCGGTCGAAGCTCTCTGGGCTGCCGACCAGCTTCTCCTTCTGCAAATCGATTCCGTAGACCAGCGTGAGCGTCTCGAAGGGCCGGTAGCTGCCGGTGTACTCGACGCGGCTGGTCTCGCCTTCCGTCTTGAACGCGCTCACGCCCTCGGACAAATTGTCGCGCGCGATGTCGACGTCGCTCACGGCGAACGTGTTCCTGAGCTCGCCGCTGTCGTAGTCGGCCGAGAGGCGATAAGTCGTCTGGTCCGTGGTCGACGAGCAGTCATTCGTCGTGAAGCAGCCGTCGTACATCGTCGACGCATCGATGTGGCGCGCGACGAGCTGAAGCCGTAGGTCGTCGGTCGCGTTCCAGCCGAGCTTTGCGTGCGCGGTCGTGTTCTTCGCGCCGTCGGCGTCGGCGAGCGTCGTGTCGTCCGATCTCGAGTTGAAGCCGTCGGTATGCAGATCCGTGACGGACACGTAATAGTCGCCGCGATCGCTGCCGCCCGAGATCGCGGCGTCGATCTTGCGCGTGGCGTACTCGCCGTATTCCAGCCCGACACGGCCGTTGAGATCGCCCGCTCCGCGCTTCGTGATGATGTTCACGACGCCGCCGGCATCGGCACCATAGATGAAGCCCTGCGGCCCACGCAGCACTTCGATGCGGTCGAAGTCGCTGGTCGCGAGCAGGCTATCGAAATCGGGCGAGACCTGCGGCGCGCTCGCATCCGCCGCTCTCACACCGTCGATGATGAGAGTCGTCCGGTAGCTTTCTTCGCCGCGAATGCGGACCGAAGTCGACTTGCCGACGCCCCCGCTGTTGCTGACGCTGATGCCCGGCTGCGTGCGCAGCGCATCGGCGACCTCGGTGTAGCCGCGCAGCTGCATCTCGCTGAAGTCGAGCACCGACACCGCCGTTCCGATCTCGCGCTTCGGCTGCGGAACGAGGCTCGAGGTTACGATCATTTCCTCTGGCGCCTCTGCCTGGGCGGCTTGCTGCGCCAAAGCGATCGACGGACGGACGCCGAGCGCGACGCCGGCCGTGAGCGCAAGCCCTGACACGAAGCGCGGCAGAGCGCGCGAAATGAGCTCTCTCATGAATCCCCTTGTTCGTTCTTCTTAACCGTTCGACGGCGCGCTTGGAGGCAGAAACCGGCGCACGAGCTTCGCGATCTCGGCCTGCGCGCCCTCGAGATGCAGGTGGTGTGCGCCCGGCAGCACGATCGTCTCGATCTCCTCGAATGCCGCAATCATCTCCTGATAGAGGTCCGTGCCGCCAAACGGGCTCTCCTCCGCAAGCACCATGAGCGCGGGCGCTTTGACTCGCTCGACGAACGCGCGCACTTGCTCGCGCGTGAGCCGCACCTCGGGCACGCCCTTGAGGCGCTGGTCCGCGTGCCACTGGAAACCGCCGTCGACCTCGCGCAGCGCGCGGCGCGCGAGTATCTCCGCCGCCTCGGTGCTGAGCTTCGTGAAACCGCGCGCGCGCTCGGCGATTGCCGTCGCGCGATCGACGAACACGCGGCCGCTCTTCGCTCGCAGCTCCCGGCGCTCCAGAAACGAGCGCGCGAGCGTCTCGGGCGCTTCGGCGGCTTCCCCGACGACAGGGACGCCGCCCTCGAGTAGAACCAACCGGTCGGTGAGCTCGGGGAACGCCGCTGCGAACAGCATCGCGATCGCGGCGCCGCGCGAGTGACCGAGCAGGTTGAAGCGCGGCCAGCCGAGCTGCTCGGCGACCTCGAGCAGGTCGCCGACGTCCTCCCAGATGTTGTACGCCGCGTCGGGCGAACGAAAGCCGCTGCGGCCATGACCCGCAAGATCGAGGGCGACGATCTCGCAATCGGGCAGCAGCGGCGCGAGCAGATCGAACGTGCTCGCGTTATCGAGCCAGCCGTGCAGAGCGAGCAGAGGCACGCCGCCGCTGCGACCCCAGACCTGCGCCGCGAGCGTGAGCCCGGGCAAAACGAATTCCCGCTGATTTGGCACCGCGAAATGATAGCGGCGAAGCGCCGCTTGGAGGGAATCGATTAGAAGGGCCGGCCGCCGCGGAACTGCTGGTTCTGGTTCTGCTGGAAGGGCGTGCTCGAGAAGCGCGACGAGATGAACTGCTGAAGCCGCTCTTGCTGGTCGAACAGGCTCGAGCTCGGCAACAGAAGCACGCGGTCACCGGGCTCCAGCCCCGAAACGATCTCGCTGTATTCGAGATCCGTGAGCCCCGTCTTCACCGAGATCGGCACCGGCTGGGCATTGCGCAGCACGATGACCCAATAGTCGCCGCCGAACTGGTAGTAAGACGCGCGCGCGGGCGCGGCGCCCGTTGCGTTGCCGCCGCCCCCCGCGAAGCCGCCGCCGCCCGGGAAACCCCCGCCGGGGAAGCCGCCGCCCGGGAACCCTCCCGGTTGACCGCCGCCGCCGGCGCGGCCGCCGCCACCGCGGCCGCCACCCAGATCGCCCCGGCCACCGCCACAGCCGCCGGGTCCGCAGCCGCCACGGCCACCCAGGCCGCGGGCGCGTCACCATCCGCCGCGGGCTCGGTCACTGACACAGCCACCCAGGCCGCCACCGCGGCCGCCGCCGGAGCCGG
>Ga0134128_10009324_pt1 | contig 11773 bp, 7 predicted proteins | sample KB31754_FD_96462 | JGI IMG/M metagenome (GOLD analysis project Ga0134128, IMG submission 96462) | Terrestrial soil microbial communities with excess Nitrogen fertilizer from Kellogg Biological Station, Michigan, USA - KB3-175-4 | ecosystem: Environmental > Terrestrial > Soil > Unclassified ...
CCGCGCGGTCAGCGAGGCCTGGCGCGACCGGCTCTACACCACCCACGGCGACGGCGAGGCGGTGGCCGAGATGATCCGCGTCTACCGCACCCGCTTCGACGCCTTCGACGCGCCGCTGTTCCTGGCCGGCGAGAGCTATGGGACCACGCGCGCCATGGAAGTGGCCGCCGACCTGGCGCGCCGCCGCACGCCGGTGGCCGGCGTGATCCTGATCTCCGGCTTCTACGACGCGGGCGAGAAGGTGGCGCCGGCGTTGCGCGAGGCGCTGCAGGCGCCCTTCTTCACCGCCACGGCCTGGTACCACCACCGCCTGGCGCCCGACCTGCAGGCGCTCACCCAGGACCAGGCGGTGGCGCGGGCGACCGCCTGGGCGCGCAGCGACTACGCCCCGGCCCTGGCCCGCGCCGGCCAGCTTGCCCCGGACGAGCGCAACCGCGTCGCCGCGGCCCTCGCCCGCTACGCCGGCGTCGACCCGAAGCTCGTCGATCCCAAGACCCTGCGGCTCTCCAAGGACCAGGTGATGGACGACATGCTGGCCGACCGCGGCCTCGAGCTCGGCCGCTACGACTCGCGCCTGGCCACCCCGCGCCGCGATCCCGGCAAGGTCTGGGGCCCGCGCGAGGACCCCAGCCTGCTGCCGATGATCGACCTCATGGAGGGCAATTCGCCGGCCCTGATCCGCTACCTGCGCGGCGACCTCGGCTACAAGAGCGACCTGCTCTACCGCGGGCCCTGGGGCGGCGCGTTCCATCCCGACCCCTTCAAGCCCACGGGCCCGGTGCTGAAGGACGACTGGATGGCGGCCATGTGGGACCACGGCGCCGCGCTGCGCCCGCCGGCCCGCGGCCAGGCGGAGGGCGCGACCGAGCCGCCGCCGCTCGAGGCCGCCATGTCCGCCGAGCCGAAGATGCTGGTCTGGAGCGTCGAGGGCCTCTACGACGGTTCCTGCGCCGCCCGCGAGGAGGCGATCGCCGAGACGCCCCGGCCCCTGCGGGCCCGCGTCCGCGCCAGCTGCTATCCGGCCGGCCACATGGTCTACACCGACAAGGCCGTGCGCCTGCGCCTGCAGCGCGACTTCACCGCCTTCGTGCGCGACGCGGCGGCCGCCCGCTGACTTAGTCGGCCCGCGAAAACACCAGGAGTTCCGAGGGGTTGAGCTTCCACTGCCCCTTCCTCGAGCGCCGCTTGCCGGCGTAGAGAGACGAGCGGTTCTTCTGATACGACAGCCGCCCGGCGGTGGAGTCGGCGAACAGCACGCGCCGGCCGTTCTTCCGCGCCACGATCCAATGCATCCAGGGCTGCTCGACGCCCAGGACGGCGCAGACGGCGCGTTCATCGTCGAACAGCTCGTCGAAGCGCGACCAGTAGCTCTGGTTGGTCTCGGGCGGCCGCCGCTCGAAGGGCGCGCGCACCCGGAACGCCTCGTCCCGCTGCGGATCGCTGACCGCCGCGGCGCCCATCTTCTTCAGCTCGCGGAAATAGGCGCCTTCGACCAGCAGCCGCGGCCAGACCTTGTTCGGCACCGCCGCGCAGGCGCGCTGGAACGCGGGCCGGGCCTCCAGCCCGCAGAGCCGCGCGGCGTTGACCACCGCATAGACGGCGCACAGCCCATCGAGGGCGCCCTGGTGCAGTGGTTTCTTCATGGCGCTCTACTCTAGCGGAACTCCCGCGCCCGAAGCGGGATCGCCGTGGTGCTCTTCGAGGCCGACAAAGTCACGATGGAACGCACGTCGGTCACCCCCGGCAGCTTCAGGATCACGTTGAACACGAACTCCTGGAACCAGCGTACGTCCGGGGCCATCACCTTGAGCATCGCGTCCATCTCTCCGAACAGGGTCCAGCACTCGAGGATCTCCGGGATGTTGTGGATCGCCTTGTAGAAGGCGGCGCGGTCCTCGTCGGTGAGCGTGGTCATCTTCACCTGGGCGAAGATCTGCATGTGGAAGCCCAGCTTCTCGGGGTCGACGGTGGCCATGAACGCCATAATGTAGCCCTCCTCGCGCAGCCGCTGGATGCGCCGCCAGCAGGGCGATTGCGACAGCCCCACCCGCTCGGCCAGCTCGGCCGTGGACAGCGACGCGTCGCGCTGCATCAGGTCGAGTATCTTGATATCGATGGCGTCGAGGCTGACCGGCATATCCTATGTTCCCGCGGCGGGCTCGGTGCATAGCGGATGCGCCATCCGACACGCGCGAGCACCACAAAGGCAAGAAAAACCATGGCCTGCGGATAGGATTGGCTTCGGGGTCCTGGCGCGCCGGGACAGGTGTCTTCGCATCGGGTTGGGGGCAAGAGCTTGAACTATCCGCGCGCCGCCGACGGCCGGACGGGCCAGGCCGACGATCCCGCCGACAGCTATTCGCGCTGGGTGCGTCAGGCGATGAAGGCGGCCGCCGGCGCGCCGGACGCCGCGGTGCTGTTCGACAGCACCATCCGCGAGCCCACCGATCTTCTGATGGACGTGGTGCGGCGCGCCTTCGATGGCGATGTCACCGACCGCTACCAGAGCGTCTTCGCCGAGGGCAACCGCTTCGTCACCGCCCGCGTGGCCGAGCGGCACGGCGTCTCTCCTGAGCAGGTGATCGGCGCCACCGGCGCGACCAGCGCCATGGCCCTGGCGCTGAAGGCGCTCGTCGGCCCCGGCGACAATGTGCTGATCGAGCACCCGTGCTTCGACCTCCTGCCGCAGTTGGCCCGCGACGCCGGCGCGACGGTCAGCGAGCTGCCCCGCCGGGCGCCCGACTATGCGGTCGATCCGGCCGAGGTGGAGCGGCTGATCCGCCCGGACACCCGGCTGGTGATCCTCACCCAACTGCATAACCCTTCCGGCGCGGTGCTGGACGACGCGACGCTGCGCGCGCTGGCCGAGGTCTCGCGCCGCGCCGGCGTACCGGTGCTGATCGACGAGGCCTACGCCGATTTCGTCGAGGGCGGGTTGTCGGCCGCGCGGCTGGGCCCGGAGTTCATCAGCGTCGGCAGCCTGACCAAGGTTCAGGGCCTGTTCGCGCTGAAGTGCGGCTGGGCGGTGGCCTCGCCGGAGCTGATCGGCAGGATCAACGCGGCCCAGCCGCAGGGCGACCTTGGCGTCTCCAAGCTGGCCCATGCGGTGGCCGCCCTGGTCCTGGAGGACGGCGCGGCGTTCGACGCCCACTGGCGCGCGGTGCTGGCCGAGGCCGCGCCGGTGGTGCGCGGCCACGCCGAGGCGTTGCAGGCGGCCGGCCTGATCGAGGGCGCCTTCCCGCACGCCGGCTGCATGTATTTCCCCAAGGTCGTGGGCGTCGCCGACACCCGCGCGCTCTGCGCGTGGCTCTGGCAAAGCCACGGGCTGCTGGTCGCGGCCGGGGAGTTCTTCGGCCAGCCGGGCCACGTGCGGATCGGCTTTGGCGGTGGGCGGACCGCCGAGCTGGACCGTGGACTCGGGCGTCTGAAAGGCGCGCTGGAAGCCTATCGGGGGCGCGCGTGAGGCCCCGCTGGCGCGCGGCGATGGCCAGGCCGCTCGCGGCGCTGATCGGCGTGCTTGCGCTGCTCGCGCAGGCGAGCCCCGCCTGGGCCACCTGGTCGATCGTGGCGGTGGACCGCACGACGGGCCGCAGCGTGATGGCGCTCGCCACCTGCGCCTACATCGACGCGCACTTCCTGAGCAGCATGACCGCCGTCGTGGCGCCCGGCAAAGGGATCGCCGCCTGCCAGGCCGCCGTGGACGCCTTTGGCGGCGACCAGAAACTGATCCTCGAGGGCCTGCGGCAGGGCCGCGACCCGGCCGCCATCCTGGCCGAGCTCGCCAGGAGTCCAGCCTTCGCGCGCCGCCAGTTCGGGATCGTCGACCTTAAGGGGCGCAGCGCCGGCGCCACGGGCCGCGACGACCCGCCCCGGGCCGGGCAGGTGCGCGGAAAGCTGCCCGGCGCGGAGATCTATTACTCCATCCAGGGCAACACCCTGACCACCGACCAGCTCGTGCCGGCCGTGCAGAAGGCCTTCGCCGAGACCCCCGGCGCGCTCACCGACAGGGTCATGGCGGCGCTGGAAGCCGGCGACCGGGCGGGAGGCGATTCGCGTTGCGTCTGCGGGCCGAACTCGCTCGGCGCGGCCATGTCGCCGCCCTGCGACAACGCCCATTCTCAGGTGGCCTTCATCCTGATGTCCGAGCCCGGCGACCCGGCCGGCCCCACCTCCATCGACGTGCGGCCCGCGATGTACATCTCGGTGTCCCCGCCGGGCCCCGCCCGGCGCAACGATGACCAGATCAACCTCCTGCGCGGCGACAGCCCCAATCCGGTCAAGACCCTGCGCAGGCGCTACGACGTCTGGCGCAAGGCGCAGCCTGCATCCTTCCGCTGAACAACCGGAGGGTGACACTTTGATTCCCACGCGTTTTCCCACGCTGACGCATTGCCGATGCAAAGACCTTGCCGCGGGCGCATAAGCCATGTGCGACGTTCGTGAGACGCCGGGAAGAACGAAAAGAAAAACCGGCCTGCGGCCACTAGCGTGGCCGACAGTGCGCAGCTTGCGCGCTCGAGTGACGCGGCGGTGCTGACGGGCGCCAACGAGGGCTCTGGGGGATGGACATGACTTCTGCGGTTCGGCGGCGGCTGCTCGCCACGACCATGATCGGCGGCCTGGCCCTGGGCGCCGGGCTGACCGGCGCGCCGGCCTGCGCGCAGACGTCCTCGGCGGCGGCGGCTCCGGCGAGCGAGGTGGGCGAGGTCGTGGTCACCGGATCGCGCATCCGCCAGGCGGCCACCGACACCCCCGCGCCGGTCGAGCAGGTCACCGCCCAGGACCTCACCGACCGCGGCTACGTCACCGCCGGCCAGGCGCTCAACGACCTGACCTCGATCACCCCGGCCCAGCCGCTCTCCAACGGCAGCGGCACGGCCTCGGGCCCCGGCCAGACCTTCCCGAACCTGTTCAACCTCGGCCCCGGGCGCACGCTCACCCTGGTGGACGGGCGCCGCTTCGTCAGCACGGCCACGCCGGTCACCGGCACGGCGTCGGGCGCGGGCTCCGGCGTCGACACCAACCTGATCCCGGTCGGCCTGATCGACCACGTCGACGTGGTGCAGGCGGGCGGCGCGGCGGTCTACGGCTCCGACGCCATCGCCGGGGTCGTCAACTACGTGCTGCGGCAGAACTTCCAGGGCCTCGAGTTCGACGGCCAGACCAGCATCACCTCGCGCGGCGACTATCCGGTGAACAGCCTGCGGCTGACCGTCGGCCGCAACTTCATGGACAACCGGGCCAACCTCGCGCTCGACGTGGAGTGGTCGAAGTCCGAGCCGCTGGGCACCAGCGCCCGGCCGATCTCGAACCTCTCGCGCAGCACCAGCGGCACGACCGAGATCCTGAACTCGCGGTTCTACGAGTTCAACACCGCCGGTGTGATCTTCACCATCCCCGCGCCCGTGGCGATCCCGCCCTGCGGCTTCCAGAACTGCTTCCTGCGGGTCGGCGGCGTGCCCCAGCAGTTCTCGCCCGACGGCACGGCCATCGTGGCCTTCAACCCGGGCGTGAACCCGGTCAATGGCGGAAACCTGCTGGTCCCGCCGTTCGCCACAGGCGGCGACGGCTTCCCGCTCAAGGACCTCTTCGGTCTGTTCACCGGCGTCGAGCGCTACAACGCCAACCTCCTGGGCCACGTCGACCTCAGCGACCACATGAAGCTGTCGGGCTCCCTGCTCTACGGGCGCACCCGCGGCGACGACCCGGTCGGCAGCCAGGGCTTCAGCCAGACCATCCTGAACCCCGCCGCGTCCGGCGCAGGACCGATCGCCTTCACCAAGGCCAACCCGTTCCTGACCCCGGCCGAGGTCGCCGCGATCAGCGCCGCGCAGCCCAGCTTCGGAGCCGGGGCGCCGCTCTTCCTGTCAAAGGAGTTCGTGGACCTGCTGCCCAGCCAGCACTTCCTGACCACCACCGACAGCTACCGCGGCCTGGTCGCGCTGGACGGCGACTTCAAGGGCTTCGACCGCGACTTCTACTACAGCCTCTCGTACAGCCACGGCCAGGTTTCCAGCAAGCAGCAGGGCTGGGACATCAACAACGCCAATTTCAAGAACGCGATCAACGCGACCACCAACGCCCAGGGCCAGATCGTGTGCCAGATCAACGCGGTCGCGGTTACCGACCCGCACTGCGCGCCGGTCAATCCGTTCGGCATCCATACGGCGAGCGCCGGGGCCAGCGCCTATGTGTCGGTTCCGGTCGGCTTCAGCTACCTGAACCAGCAGGACGACCTCCTGGCCACCCTGGGCGGCGACCTCTTCGCCCTGCCGGCCGGCAAGGCGAAGTTCAGCGTCGCCTACGAGCACCGCGCGGAGTCCCAGCAGTTCCAGACGTCCGCTGCGCAGCAGCTGGGCCTGGTGGGATCGGGCGTGCCGTCGGTCCCCACCCACGGGCGCTACCATACCGACGAGCTTTCCGGCGAGCTGCTGGTCCCGATCCTCGGCGAAGGCTTCAACCTGCCGTTCGCCAAGACCGTCGAGCTGTCGGCGCAGTACCGCTACGTGAACAACAACATCGCCGGGACCGAGGACGTCTGGGGCGTGGGCCTGCGCTGGGAGATCGTCGACGGCGTCACGCTGCGCGCGTCGCGCAGCCGCAACTTCCGTGCGCCCACCCTCTTCCAGCTGTTCGCGCCCTCCTCGACGAACCTGGCCGGCGGCATCGACGACCCCTGCGACGTGCGCAACATCAACGCCGGCACCAATCCCACCGTCCGGGCGCAGAACTGCCTGGCGCTGTTCACCGCCAACCCGCTGTTCGGCACCGGCAGCGCCGGCGGGGCCCCGGTGGGCGCCAGCCCGGCCGCGCGCCTGGCCACGTTCCAGGATACGGCGAAGAACTTCTCCACCGCCCTCGTCACCACCGGCGGCAACGCGGCCCTGCAGAACGAGGTCTCCGACACCACCACCGTGGGCTTCGTCTTCCAGCCGGCCTGGGTGCCGGGCCGCCTGACCGTGGTGGGGGACTACATCAGCGTCGACCTCGCCAACGGGATCACCGGTTTCACCCCTACCAACTTCAGCCAGGCCTGCTTCGACGCGCCGGGGGCCAACGGCCCGACCTGCGGGTTCTTCACCCGCGACGCGGTGGGCAATATCGCGACCGCCGTCAGCACCACCTTCAACGCCGCCTCGATCAAGTACCGGGGCGAGACGCTGGACGCGACCTACAGCTTCCCGACCGCCTGGTTCCTGGCCGCCGACACCGAGGGCAACCTGCAGCTCGCCGCGGAGGTCACCCACAACGAGTCCCTGAAGCAGGTCGTCCAGGGCGTGGTCACCGAATTCGTCGATACGGTGGGCGCAACCAACGTGCCGGAGCCCCGGTGGGTGGTGCGCGGCGACGTGCGCTACATCCATGGGCCGCTTCGGGTCACCTACCAGGTGCACTACCTGCCGCCGGCCCTGGCGGTGCCCGGGGCCAACGTGACCAACAACGCCCACCCGTTCATCTCGTCGAACGTGACGCACGACGTCTCGGCCTCGTACGACTTCGGCCGCTTCCAGGTGCGGGCGGGGATCAACAACTTCACCGACGAGATGCCGTCGTACCCGACGCTGAGCTATGGCGACATCATCGGCCGCCAGTTCTTCTTCGGGCTGCGCGCCAGGTACTGATCGGTTCGCCGTCCGGCCGAGGGGATCGCGGACGGAGGAAAGAGGGCGGCCGCCGACCCCCAACGGCGCGCCGCCCTCGCCAGTTGGAGTAGGCCGATGGCGCAGGCCGTCGACGGGCCAGCGGTCTTCGATGCGGGCGAGGTGCGTCGCCGGCTGGGCGCCGACGCGGCTCGGGAGGCCGTCCGCGCGGCGATGATCGCGCTCTCCGACGGCCGCGCCCGCCAGCTCATCCGCAGCTTCATCGGCTTAGGCTCCGGGCGCACCTTCGCGATCATGCCCGCCGCGCTGGGCGAGCGCGCCCACTTCGGCGCCAAGCTGGTCAGCGTGTTCGCCGACGGCCGCGGCCGGAAAAGCCACGAGGGCCTCGTCGCGCTGTTCGACGGCGAGACCGGCCAGGTGGTCTGCGTGGCCGACGCCGGCGAGGTCACCGCCATCCGCACGCCCGCCGCCAGCGCCGCGGCCACCGAGGCGCTGGCGCGGCCCGACGCCGACAGCCTGGCGGTGCTGGGCCTGGGGCGCCAGGCGCTGGGCCACATCGACGCCGTCGCCCGTGTCCGGCCCCTGAAAACCGTGCGCGTCTGGGGCCGCGAGGCCGGCCGGGCCCAGGCCTTCGCGGAAGCCGCGGCGCGCGAGACGGGCCTCGCCGTGCAGGCGCTGGCCGACGCCGAGCGGGCGGTGGCCGAGGCCGCCATCGTCTGCACCGTGACCGGCGCGGCCGACCCGATCCTCAAGGGCGCGTGGCTCGCGCCCGGGACGCACGTCAACCTGGTGGGCTCCAGCGGGCCCGGCCAGGCCGAGGCGGACGCCGCCGTCGTCACCCGCGGCCGCTACATCGTCGACCACCGCGAGCACGTGCTGGTCCATGGCGGCGAATTCCTGCGGGCCAAGGCGGCGGGCCTCGCCGACGACACCATCATCGCCGGCGAGATCGGCGAGGTGTTCGCAGGGACCAAGCCCGGCCGCACCTCACCGGACCAGATCACCGTCTACAAGTCCCTGGGCCACGCCGTGCAGGACCTGGCCGTCACCGCCTGGATCTACGAACAGTCGAGATGAAGCGCTTGCTGATCGCCGCCGCCCTTATCGCCGCCACGCCGGCCGCGGCTGCGCCCGCGCCGCGGATGGAGGTCCGCCTGGCGCCGGGCCACATGGACGAGGCCAGGGGGCGAGGCTTCGTGGACGTAACCTTGAAGATCCCGCAGGCGGACGCGCCGGCCGGGGCGCCGCTCATGACGCTGCCGATCGTCATCGCCAACACCGACACGGTGGCGACCACGCTGACCGGACTCTCCGCGACCGACGCCGAGGGCCCTGTGCCGCTGACCGTCAAGGACGACGCCCCGGCCATCGCCTATTCGCGCCACTGGCTGGCGGGCCGGCCCGTCACCGGCGCGCTCACCGTCCGCTACCGCGCCCCGGTGGACGACACGCCCCCGGCGCGAGGCTCCGGGCCGCCCTACAGCCTGCGCACCGAGGGCGGCGGCGTCTCCGGCGTCGGCAACACCTTCATCCTGGTTCCCGAGACGCCCAGGCCCTACCGCATTGCGCTCCGCTGGGACCTGGAGGCGCTGGGCGCCGGCGCGACCGCCATGTCCAGCTTCGGCGACGGCGATCAGGACCTCGCCGCCGGGCCGCCGGCGCGGCTCACGCGAGCGCTCTACATGGCCGGGCGCATGCGCCGCGAGCCGGTCCAGGTGAAGCCCATGGGCTTCTCGGCGGCCTGGCTGGGCGACCCGCCGTTCGACCCGCACCCGCTGATGGCCTGGGCCGGCCGGCTGCACGAATGGATGAGCCGCTTCTTCGAGGACCCCACCGAGCCGCCCTATCGCGTCATCCTGCGCTTCAACCCGATCAACGCCGGCGGCGGAGCGGCGCTCTACCGCTCCTTCCTGCTGACCTGGGGCGCGACCGCCAAGGACCCGCAGAAGCTGAAGGGCACGCTCAGCCACGAGATGATCCACACCTGGACCGCGTCCGGCCTGGGCGGCCAGTGGTACGGCGAGGGCATCGCGGTGCACTACCAGGCGCTGCTCCCCTGGCGCGCGGGCCTCGCCACCAGCGCCGACTTCCTCCGCGACCTCAACGCCACCGCGCGGCGCTACTACACCAATGCGCTGAACGGCACGCCCGACGCCGAGGTGGCCCCCAGGTTCTGGGAGGACACCCGCATCCGCACGCTGCCCTATGACCGCGGGGCGATGTATTTTGCGGTGCTGGACGACCGCATCCGCCGCGCGTCCGGCGGCAAGCGGGGCCTCGACGACCTGATCCGCGAGATGGTCCGCCGCCAGCGGGCGGGCCGGCCGGCCGACGATGCGGCCTGGCTGGCGCTGGTCGGCCACGAGCTGGGCGAGAGCGGCCTGCGGCTGCACGCCGACATGCTGGCCGGCAAGCTGATGCTCCCCGAGAGCGGCGCCTTCGGCCCCTGCTTTTCCCGCACCACGGCGAAGTTCCGCCGCTTCGAGCTGGGCTTCGACCCGAAGTCCATGGTGGGCGACGTCAAGACCATCCGCGGCCTGATGGCGGACAGCGAGGCCGCCAGGGCCGGCCTCAAGGACGGCGACGTGGTCACCTACGCCGTCGCGCTGGATTCCGTGCAGGGCGATCCCACGCGCACGCTCACCCTCCACGTCACCCGCGCGGGCCGCACCTTCGACGTCACCTACCTGCCCCGCGGCGAGACCGTCGACGCGTACCAGTGGACCCGGGTCCCCGGCGTCCCGGAAAGCAAGTGCCCCGGCTGAAGGCTTCGCGGCGGCGCAGCCGCCCCTTTTCAACCACGGAGCTACGCGGAGGGTCAGTGCGCCTCGGCCTCTGCGCGCATCTCCGCGATCTCCGCGATCATGGTCATCTTCTTTTCGGCTACGCCGCCCGCCGCCCGCCGACGAACGCGCGGATATCGTCGGTGAACGCCCGATGCGAGGCCGCGACGGTGTAGGCCATGTGGCCGCCCACGTACTGGCGCTGGGCCACCCGCGCGCGTGGCCAGTCGCTCTGGGTGACCAGGTAGCGGGCCGGGCCGATGGTGGTCGTGAGGTCGTAGTAGCCCGTGCCGATCATCAGCCGGAACTTCGGGTTGGCGCGGAACGCCTCGGAGATGCGCGCCTGGTAGTCGTAGTCCAGGAACGGCCCGCCCGGCCCCAGCGTCCCTGACCAGGTCCAGGCCTCGGAGCCCGGCGCCACGCTGCGGTAGTCGCCCATCGGCCAGCCGACGCCGAGTTCGCTGGCCATGTATTTCGCCAGCATCGGATCGATGGGCGCGCGCACCTTGTCCATCGGGTCTGCGGGCCGCTGGCCCGGCCGGGGCGCGGGGCCCACGTAGCGCGCGTCGTAGGTCCCCAGCATCAGCCCCTGGTCGCGCATCAGCTCGCGCGCGTAGGCGACCTTGGTGATCGCCAGGTCGTGGTCGAGGTAGTAGGCCGCCGGGATCCCCGTCATGGCCTCCAGCTTGCCGGCGATCCGGCGCCGTTCCGCTCCGGCCAGGTCGTGGCCCTTCAGCAGCGCCTGCAGGTACTCGCCCATGCCCCAGGCGTAGGCCGCGTTGGCGATGGCGGCGGGGTCGCTCAGCCGCGTCCGCGACTTGCCGTGATAGGCCGCGATGGCCGCCAGCGCGGTGATGTTCGTACCATAGGCCAGGACGTTCTTCGCCCGCTGGCTGGTCTCGATCATGTTCACCGCCTGGCCGAACAGGAAGACGCCGTCCAGCGGCATGGCCTTGGAAAGCTGGCCGGCCATCACGGCGGCGCGCATGGTGCCGTAGCTTTCGCCCAGCACGTACCTGGGCGAGGCCCCGCGGCCGTTGGCCTGGGTCCAGGCGACCACGAAGTCCGAGATCGACTGGGCGTCGCCGTTCACCGAGTAGAAATAGTCCCGGCTCCCGCCCGGAAGGATGCGCGAAAAGCCGGTCTCGGCCGGGTCGACGAAGACGATGTCGCAGGCGTCCAGCGGGCAGTTGGGGTTGTCGGCATAGCCGGCGGGCGGGGCGGGCGCCTTGGGGTCCTGGGCGATGGCGATGCGCTTGGGCCCGATGGCCACCATGTGCAAGGTCGCCGACGAGGCGGACGGCCCGCCGTTGAAGGCGAACAGCACGGGCCGTTTGGCCGGATCGCCGCCGGCCCGGACGTAGGCCGTGCTGACCAGCCGCAGCGTCG
>Ga0134128_10009326_pt1 | contig 11772 bp, 8 predicted proteins | sample KB31754_FD_96462 | JGI IMG/M metagenome (GOLD analysis project Ga0134128, IMG submission 96462) | Terrestrial soil microbial communities with excess Nitrogen fertilizer from Kellogg Biological Station, Michigan, USA - KB3-175-4 | ecosystem: Environmental > Terrestrial > Soil > Unclassified ...
GGTCGCGGTAGCGAGTCTCGAGCAGCATGGACTCGACGCCGAGGTCGCGATAGGCGTGGAGATCCGCGAGGATCTGGTCGCGCGAGCCCTGGAGGGGCTTGCGATCGGCACCGAGCGGGGACGGGCGCAGCGACAGGCCGGCCCGGACGCTGACCGTGAGCTGATCGTAGGGCCGCCGCTGACGGGCGCACTCCTCGCGGAGCCGACCCAGGTCGGTCGCGAGCGCGGCGGGGGTGATGAACGCGGCGTGCCAGCCGTCGCCGTGCTGGACCACGCGGCGGAGCGCGCGCTCGGTGTGGCCGCCGATCAGGATCGGGATGTCACCGCGGGCGGGCTTGGGGAACACGCCGATCTCGTCGAACGAGAAGAACTCGCCGTGGTGGGCGGTCCGGGCGTCGCGCCAGCAGGCGCGCATCACCGCGAGGGCCTCGTCGCTCCACGCCCCGCGGCGGTCGTAGTTGCCGCCCAGCAGCTCGATCTCCTCGCGCATCCAGCCCACGCCGACCCCGAGCACGAGCCGGCCGCCGGCCAGATGATCCAAAGTCGCGCATATCTTGGCCGCCATCACCGGGTTGCGGTGGGGCAGCACCAGGATGCTGGTGCCGAGCTGCACGCGCTCGGTCACCCCCGCCACCAGGGACAGGGTGACGAGCGGCTCCAGGAACGGCACGTCGGCCGCGAGGGGGAACTGGCCGGTCGGGCTGTAGGGGTACTGCGGATCGATCCGGTACGGGATCACCACGTGGTCGCTGGCCCAGAGCGAGTCGTAGCCGAGAGCCTCCATGCGCCGGGCGACGGTGAGCACGCTCTCGCGCGTGCCCACCGGCCCGAACATGGGCAGGTGGCAGCCGATCTTCATGGGCGAAGCGCCGCGGCGGAGGACACGAGACTAGTCGCGACGGGCGGAGCCGGAGGCGTGCAGGAGACGATCGCCGAGCTCGTCGCGCGTGATCATCTCCCCGAGACGCGAGCGCTGGATCTTGCCCGACGAGGTCTTGGGGATCGTGCCGGGGCGGACCAGCAGCACCTTCGCGGGTCGATGGCCGCGGCCCTCGCGCACGCGCCGGACGATGTCGCGCACCAGGCGGGAGAGCGTCTCCGCGTCGGCGGCCGGCTCGCGCACCTCGGCCACCACGTGCAGGCGCTGGGTGCCGGTGCGGTCGCTCTCGATCCCCACCGCGGCCGAGTACCGCACGCCGGGCACCTGGTCGACGATCTCCTCCACGTCGGCCGGGATCACGTTCTCACCCCCGAGGATGATCACGTCCTTCAGCCGGCCGGTGACGAAGAGATATCCCTCCGCGTCGAGGAAGCCCAGGTCGCCGGTGCGGAGCCAGCCGTCGGGGGAGAGCACCCGCGCGGTCGCCTCCGGGTTGTTGTAGTAGCCCTGCATGACCCCGGGGCTCTGCACGCAGATCTCGCCCTCCGCTCCCGGCTTCATCTCCTCCTCGCCGTCCATGATCCGCACGCGCACCCCGCGGCACGGCTGACCCACCGAGAGGAACTTGCCGGAGGAGTCGAGCCGGAGCGGGGTCTGGCGCGGCCAGATCGCCACCGCGAGGGTGGCCTCGGCGAGGCCGTAGCACGGGGTGATCAGGTTCCCCACCCCGAACTTCGATTCGAACGCCTCGATGGTGCTGAGGCGCACCGGCTCCGCGCCGGACAGCGCCTGCTTGAGCGAGGAGAGATCGAGGCCGCTGGTGTCGCCGATGTTCCGCACGCAGTTGCGGTAGCCGAAGTCGGGCGACACCGTGAAGGTGGCCCCGACCCGCGTGCAGAGCTCGAGCCAGACCCGAGGGTTCTTGAGGTCGGGCGGGAGCAGGTGGACCGGCGCCCCGTTCCACGGCGGGGTGAACGCGCAGCCGATCAGGCCCATGTCGTGGTAGAGCGGCAGCCACGAGACCACCACGTCGTCGCGGGTCAGCTGCGCGGCCTCGGCCATGAACTCCACCGTGCGCACCACGTTGGAGTGGGTCAGCACCACTCCCCGCGGGGTGCCGGTGCTTCCCGAGGTGTACTGGAGGAACGCCACGTCGTCGGCGGACGGGGTGGGAAAGGCGGGCGGCGGGCCGTCGACCTCGAGGTCGCTCGGCTCGAGCACGTGGCGGATGTTCGCGGCCCCGGCCTGGGACTCCTCGACGCCCTGGCGGAACCAGCCGATGGTGACCACCGCGGTGGCCTGGGAGTCGCGGAAGATGCCCGCGGTGGCCTCGACGCCCAGGGTGGGGTAGAGCGGCACCGGGATCGCGCCCAGGCGGAGGGCCCCGAAGAACGTGTAGAAGAACTCGGCGCAGGTGGGATAGATCAGGCACACCTTGTCGCCGCGGTCGATGCCCGCCCGCCGGAGGCCCGCCGCGTAGCGCGCGCTCTCCCGCCAGAGACGCCCGTAGGGGACCGTTTCGTCGAAGAGGTGGAAGTAGGCGGTATCGGGGTCCCGGGCGGCTCTGCCGCCCATCAGCTCGGTCAGGGTGGCCGGGACGGGCGCTCCTGGCTTCACGGGCGGCATTCTAGCGAATGCGCGGGTCACCGGTCCATCGTGATCACGTCGAACGTCTCCGCATAGGCGTAGCCCCGCGGCTTGCCAAGCTCGGCCCCCCGGGCCCGCACCCGGGCCTCGACACCCGCGAAGTCCTTGAACTGGCTCGCATGGCAGGCGAGCGCCTTGATCTTGAGATCGATGGTGTCGCTGATGTCGACGACCGCTTCCGGGTTCTCCCACCACATCAGGTACACCTCGCGCACCTTGTGGGGCTCGAGCCCCTGCGCGAGCAGCTCCGGGAATGCCATGTGGTCGCGCGCGAGGGGATAGACGCAGTCGAGCGCGATGCCGGCGACGGTGCGGTGGTCGCGATGAGAGGCGCCGAGGTTCTTGGTGCGATTCGGGTTCTGGATGATGAGCCGGTCCGGGCGGTGCCGCCGGATCGCGGCGGTGACCGCGCGGCGGGTCTCGTAGGTGTCCTCGACCTCGCAGTCCGGGAAGCCGAGGAAGTCCACCGTCTCCACCCCCAGCACCTGGGCCGCGGCCCGCTGCTCGTCGGCCCGGATGACCGCGAGCCGCTCGGGAGTCATCGTGCGATCGCCCGAGCCCTTGTTGCCGTTGGTGGCGATGCAGTAGGAGACCTGCTTGCCCTCGCGCACGAGCTTGGCGATGGTGCCGCCCGCGCCGAACTCGGAGTCGTCGGGGTGAGCGGTCACGACCAGGACTCGCTGGATGGGCGCGGCCTGACTCGGATCGGGACTCGGATCGGGCATGTGCACGGCTCCTTTCGTGGGGGCTATGGTACCACCCTCGCTATAATGCGGCGGGTGACCTCCCGGTCGACCGGCGTCGTCGCGCTGTGGCTCCTCCTCGCCGGGTTCCTTCTCCTCGGCGCGCTGCCGAACCAGACCGCGTCGATCCGGCTCGGCGGCCTGTCGCTGCTCTGGTGGTACGGCGGCGTGCTCGCGCCCGTGATGGGCGTGCTCGTGGCGATCCGCTGGCTGGCCGGTCCGCTGCCCGCGCCCCGCCGCGACGGATGACGTCGGTCTCCCGGGTCCTCGCGGTCTGGCTGACGCCCGCCGCGCTCCTGGCGGTGCCCGCCGCGCTCGCGACGCACGCCGAGGGCGGTCTCTGGCTGGGCCTCGTGCTCCTGCTCGCGCCGCTCATCGTCCTCGGTCTGCCCGCCGCCGCGGACCCTCGCAACGACCGCGGCTCCCTGTTCCCGGTGGTGACGCTGCTGATCGCGGTGGGACTGCTGCTGTGGGCGAACATCGCGCTCGCGGGCGACCTGGCCGCGTGGCTGGGAGCGCGGCGGTGGCAGGGCATCGTGGTCGCCGCGGTCTCGGGATGGGTGCTCACCGCGTGGCGGCCGCTCCGCCGGACCGCGCCGCTGCTGCTGGCCATCGCGCTGGTGGCCGCCGCCGCGCCGCTGATGCAGGTGGGCTGGGCGACCGGCCTCGGCCCCATCGCGGCGTGGGAGCGCGTGGCGGCCCAGCCCGCGTTCCGGTTTCCCGCCGGCAGCCCGTGGGTGACCACGGGGCGCGCGCTCGCCTCGGTGCACGGGCGGGCCCCGCTCGTCTTCGAGGAGGTGCACCGGCTCACCGCGCCCGCGGGCGGGGTGGTGCGCGCGCGCACGCTCGACGGCACGCGGCTCTCCGAGATCGAGTGGACGCTGGCGCCGGGACAGAGCGTCACCCTGCGGTCGGGGGACGAGCTGGTGCATGGCGCGCTCCGGCTCCGCTTCGAGGCTGACAAGCGCGTGCCCGGCGCGCCGCCGTCCGGCGCCGCGTGGGCGGAGGACCGGCCCCGGCGCTGGCTCGAGCGGCTGGGCGTGCTGGTCACGCTGCTGCTGGGCGCGGCCGCGCTCCTGCGCGCGGGGCTCACGGTGCGCCTGTCGCGGGACGGCGCTGGGTTCCTCGCCGGCGGCCTCCTCCTCGCCTTCGGGTGGGCGCAGCTCTGGGCGGTCTACGCGATGCTGCAGTCGCCCGATCTCTTCCTGGGTGGCGTGACCCTCGAGCGGCTCCTCGAGGTGCCGGGCGCGGCGCTGTTCGCGGAGCCCTGGCGCCGCACGCTCCAGGTGTTCCTGATCGCGGCCGGGCTCGCCCTGTTCCTCGCCTCGAGCGTGGCCCTGCGCGAGCGACTGGGCGCGCTGGACCCGACCGGGGGCGGCGAGATCGGTCGCGATCCCGGCCTCTGGGCCGCGCTCTTCGGCGCCGCCGCGCTGGCGAGCCTGTGGCCGGTGGACCCGTGGACGCTCACCCTGCTGGCCCTGGGCGGGGTGGGCTGCGCGCTGGGCCCGGCCACGATGTGGCCGCCCCCACCCGGGCGCGCCGCGCTCGCCACCACCGCGGGAGTGGTCGGGCTGCTGGTGTTCGCCACGCTCGCCGCGGCGCAGCTGCGCGGCGGCGGCGACGCCTTGCTGAGCGGTGTCATCGGCTATCCGGCGCTGGCCGGCGGGCCCGCCGGCGCCTTGGTGCTCTGGCTCGGCCGCCGGCGCGCCGGGTGAGCGAGCGCCCGCCGCTCCTCAACCCGACGCTGGCCGCCTGTCTCGGGATCACCGCCGGCTCCCACGTCGCGGTCTACCTCCTGAACGCGACGCTGCCGCTCCACCTGGTGGCGCTCGGCGGCACCAGGACCGAGGTGGGGCTGCTGTTCTCCACGACCGGAATGGTCTCGATGCTGCTGCGCCCCGCGGTCGGCGGCTGGATCGACCGGTACGGCTTCCGGCCGGTGATGCTGCCGGGCGTCGGCTTCCTGGTGGCCACGCTCCTGCTGCTGCCGCTGGCCGCGACGCCCGCGGGGCTCGTCGCGTTGATGGGCGGCATCGGCGTCGGCAACAGCGTGGTGTCGACCGGCGCCGGGGTGCTGGCCGCCCAGGCGAGCCCGCCCGCTCGCCGCGGGGAGGCGCTCGGCATCTACTACGTCGCCACGTCGCTGGCGTTCTCGCTGGGGCCGCCGCTCGGGCTCGCCCTCTACGCGGGCGGCGGCCTCGGGCGCTGCGTGCTGGTCGCCGCCGCGATCGGCATCGGCATCGGCGTGCTCGTGGTGGGCGCCCGGGTGCCCGCGCCCGCGCCGGGCGCGCCGGCGCGCCTTCGATGGATCAGCCGGCGGGCCCTGCCCGCGGCCGCGATCCTCGTCGCGACCAACGTGGGCTACAGCTCGATCTACGCGTTCCTGCCCCTCTACGCCATCGCGGCGGGCGGGGCCGGCGACCTCACGTGGTTCTACGTGCTGTTCTCGGCCTGCATCATCCTGGGGCGCCTGGCCCTGGCGCGCGTGTCCGATCGGGTCGGGCGCGCCCGGGTGATCGGGCCCGCCATCGCGGCCAGCGGCGCGGCCTACGCGCTGCTCTCGCTGCCGCCGCGCCCGGCGACCCTGGCCGCGGCCGCGGTCCTGCACGGCGCGGGCGTGGCGATGCTCTACCCCACGCTGCTGGCCCAGCTGGTGGACCGCACGCCGGAGCGCGAGCGAGGCTCCGCGATCGGCACGCTCTCCGGCTCCTTCGACCTCGGCAACGTGATCGGCTCGCTGCTGGTGGGCGTCACGGTGGAGCGCCTCTCCTATGCCGCGGGCTACCGGACGGCGGTGGTCGGCGCGGCGTGCGGGCTGCTCCTGTTCCTGTGGTTCGAGCGGCGCGCGGCCGGAGCCGGAGGTATGATGTAGCGTCCATGGCCAACGACCGGATCGTCATCCGTGGGGCCCGCGAGCACAACCTCAAGGGAATCGACCTCGAGCTGCCGCGGGACCAGCTCGTGGTCATCACCGGCCTCTCCGGCTCCGGCAAATCGTCCCTGGCCTTCGACACCATCTACGCCGAGGGGCAGCGGCGCTACGTCGAGTCGCTCTCCGCCTACGCCCGCCAGTTCCTCGAGCAGATGGAGAAGCCGGACGTCGACTCCATCGAGGGGCTGTCGCCCGCGATCTCCATCGAGCAGAAGACCACCTCCAAGAATCCGCGCTCCACCGTGGGCACCGTCACCGAGATCTACGATTACCTGCGCGTGCTGTTCGCCCGGGTGGGGATCCCGCACTGCCCGCAGTGCGGCAACGTGATCTCGGCCCAGACCGTGCAGCAGATGGTGGACCGGGTGATGACCCTGCCGGTGGGCAGCCGCCTGGTGGTGCTGGCCCCCATCATCCGGGGACGCAAGGGCGAGTACCGCAAGCTCTTCTTCGACCTGAGGCGCCAGGGCTACGTGCGGGTGCGGGTGAACGGTCAGCTGCGCGAGCTGACCGAGGACATCGAGCTGGCCAAGACCAAGAAGCACACCATCGAGGTGGTGGTCGACCGGCTGATCGTGAAGGACACCCTCGGCGGCCGGCTCGCCGACTCGCTCGAGACCGCGCTACGGCTGGCCGACGGGATCGTGCAGGTGGAGGTGCCGGACGGGCCCGCGTTCATGTTCTCGGAGCGGCTGGCCTGCGCGGCGTGCGGCATCTCGTTCCCGGAGGTGTCGCCGCGGATGTTCTCGTTCAACAACCCCTACGGGGCCTGCCCGGAGTGCGGCGGCATCGGCACCCGCTACGAGATCGATCCCGATCGCGTGGTCCCGGACGGGAACAAGACCCTGGCCGGCGGCGCGCTTCTGCCGTGGGCCGGTCCCACCGCATCCGGGATCTTCAAGCAGACGCTCCGCGTCCTGGCCAAGCGACACGGCTTCGGCCTGGAGACGCCGTGGGCCAAGCTGCCCAAGAAGGTCCGCGACATCATCCTCCTGGGCGAGCCGGACGACGGCTTCGAGGGCGTGGTCAAGCTGCTCGAGCGGCGCTACAAGGAGACCACCTCCGAGGAGACACGCGCGGAGGTCGAGCATTTCATGACCGAGCGGCCGTGCCCCACCTGCGGCGGCTCCCGGCTGCGGTCGGAGACGCTCTCGGTCAAGATCGCGGGGCGGTCGATCGCGGACGTGGTGCGCTTCCCGATCAAGGCCGCGCGGCAGTTCTTCGACACGTTGACGCTCTCCGAGCGGGAGATGGCGATCGCCCGCCGGGTGCTCAAGGAGATCCGCGAGCGGCTCGGCTTCCTCTCCCAGGTCGGCCTCGACTACCTCACCCTCGACCGGCCCGCGGCCACGCTCTCCGGCGGGGAGGGGCAGCGCATCCGGCTCGCCACCCAGATCGGCTCGAGCCTGGTCGGCGTGCTCTACATCCTCGACGAGCCGTCGATCGGGCTGCACCAGCGGGACAACGGCCGTCTCCTCGACACCCTCAAGCGCCTGCGCGACCTCGGCAACACGGTGCTGGTGGTGGAGCACGACGAGGAGACGATGCGGGCCGCCGACTACGTGGTGGACCTCGGGCCCGGGGCGGGGGAGCTGGGCGGGCACGTCGTGGCGGTGGGCACGCCCGACGAGGTGATGGCGAACCCGGAGTCGCTGACCGGCCGCTTCCTGGCCGGCGTCGAGCGCATCGACCCGCCCCCGGTCCGGCGCAAGTCGAACGGCAAGTTCGTCACCATCCACAACCCGCGCGAGCACAACCTGAAGGGGATGAACGTGAAGATCCCGCTCGGGACCTTCACCGCGATCACCGGGGTGTCGGGCTCGGGCAAGTCCACCCTGGTCAACGACATCCTGTACCGCGCGCTCGCCTCCATGCTCCACCGTGCGCAGGACCGGCCGGGGGCCCACGACCGCATCGAGGGGGCGCAGCACCTCGACAAGGTGATCGACATCGACCAGTCGCCGATCGGGCGCACCCCGCGCTCGAATCCCGCGACGTACACCGGCGTCTTCACCCTGATCCGGACCCTGCTCGCGCGGACGCCCGACGCGCGCATGCGCGGCTACCAGCCGGGTCGCTTCTCCTTCAACGTCAAGGGCGGCCGCTGCGAGGCCTGCCAGGGCGACGGGCTGGTGAAGATCGAGATGCACTTCCTGCCCGACGTGTACGTGACCTGCGAGGTCTGCCGCGGCAAGCGCTACAACCGCGAGACCCTGGAGGTGCGCTACAAGGGCAAGAACATCGCCGACATCCTCGACATGACGGTGGCGGAGGCGCTCGCGTTCTTCGAGCCGGTCCCGTCGATCAAGCAGAAGCTCCAGACCCTCCACGACGTGGGGCTCGACTACATCCGCCTCGGGCAGGCCGCCACCACGCTCTCCGGGGGCGAGGCCCAGCGCGTGAAGCTCGCCACCGAGCTGAGCCGGCGGGCCACCGGGCGGACCCTCTACATCCTGGACGAGCCCACCACCGGGCTCCACTTCGCGGACATCCGCCGCCTCCTGCAGGTGCTGAACCAGTTGGTGGATCAGGGCAACACGGTGGTGATCATCGAGCACAACATGGACGTCATCAAGACCGCGGACTGGATCGTGGACCTCGGGCCCGAGGGCGGCAACGAGGGCGGCAAGGTGATCGCCTCCGGCACCCCGGAGGACGTCGCCCGCCAGGAGAAGTCCTTCACCGGCCAGTACCTCGCGAGAAGCCTGAAAGCGAGCGCGTGACCGGATCGGGTCATCCGCCGGTCAAGTGAGTGCGAGGACCAGTATCCGATCGGTCGGGACCACGGGAGGCCGGATTGCCGGTTGTCCGCCCGCGGGGGGGAGTGCGGGGGCCATTTCCGGGCCCCCCGCAGCTGAAGAGCCTTTGAGGTGAACCGTTCTTGAGGCCCAAACGCCCGTGAGAAGAACCAAGATCGTCTGCACGATCGGCCCGGCGAGCAGCTCGCCGGAGATGCTCGATCGCCTGGTCGGCGCGGGCATGGACGTGGCGCGGCTGAACTTCTCCCACGGCACCCACGCCGAGCACGCGCAGGTGATCCGCGCCCTCCGGGAGGGCGACCCGAGCTGGGGCCGCCCCATCACCATCCTGCAGGACCTCCAGGGCCCGAAGGTGCGCCTCGGCACCTTCGTGGGCGGGCAGGCCATGCTCGTGAGCGAGGAGGAGTTCACGCTGACCGGGCGTGACGTCAAGGGCACCGCCTCGCGCAGCTCGCTGAACCATCCCGAGTTCCTCGCCGCGCTCCGCCCGGGAGACGCGGTGTGGATGGACGACGGCATGATCCAGCTGGTGGTGGAGACCGTCGATCAGGGCGAGGTGCGCTGCCGGGTGGTCTCGGGGGGCATGGTCTCCGACCACAAGGGCGTGTCCTTCCCGCGGCTGCCGGTCCCGGTGTCGTGCCTGTCACCGAAGGACCGCGAGGACCTCCGCTTCGGGATCGAGCAGGGCGTGGACTACGTGGCCATCTCCTTCGTGCGCTCCGCGGCCGACATCCAGGAGGTCCGCAAGTTCCTCCACGACCAGGGCGCCAACATCCCGATCATCGCCAAGCTCGAGCGGGCCGAGATCGTGGCCAACCTCCAGGGCGTGCTGCCGCTGGTGGACGCGGTGATGGTGGCCCGCGGTGACCTCGGCGTGGAGGTGCCGCTCGAGGACGTGCCGATCATCCAGAAGGAGGTCATCCGCCAGGCCCGGCTGGCCAAGGTGCCCGCGATCGTGGCGACCCAGATGCTGGAGTCGATGGTGACCCACTCGCGGCCCACGCGCGCCGAGGTGAGCGACGTGTCGACCGCGATCTTCGACGGCGCCGACGCGATCATGCTCTCGGCGGAATCCGCCACCGGGCGCTTCCCGGTGGAGACGGTGCAGGTGATGGCGCGCATCGCGGAGCGGGCCGAGCGCGCCGCGCCGGCCACCCTCGCCTCGCTGCCCCGGCCGGAGGCCTACGGCTTCCCGGAGGCGGTGGCGGAGGCGGCGTGCCAGGCGGCCCGGCTGCTGCACGACAAGGCGATCGTGGCCTTCACCCAGTCCGGCTTCAGCGCGCGCCTGATCTCGCAGGACCGGCCCGAGGTGCCGATCATCGCGCTCACTCCCTACTCGGAGGTGCAGCGGCGCCTCGGCCTGTTCTGGGGCGTGGCCTCGCGCCTGGTGCACAAGGTGGAGACCACCGACGAGATGATCCAGGAGGTGGAGTCGACGCTCGTCGCCGACGGCACCCTGCGCAACAACGACGTGATCGTGATCATCTCGGGGGCGCCGATGTGGGTGACCGGTACCACCAACCTCCTGAAGCTTCACCGCGTGGGCGATCGGCGATAATCTTCCCCCGCGCGGCCGGGCGGGGCGGGGCCGGGAGGGCACCCTCCCGACCTCACCCCGCCCGGGTGTCGGCCGGCGGGATCATCGATGAGATCACCACGACATTCATCACGGGGGAATGACATGGGCTACGAGACGGTGCGGTACGAGGTGAAGGATGGGGTGGGGACGATCACGCTGAACCGGCCGGAGGCGTACAACGCGCTGAACCTGACGCTGGGGCGCGACCTGTTCCACGCCACCCTCGAGGCGGACGAGGACCGGGCGGTGCGCTGCATCGTGATCACGGGGGCGGGAAAGGCGTTCTGCGCCGGCGGCGACGTGAAGGACTTCGCGGACAACCCGGACCGCATCGGGATCATCATCAAGGAGCTGACCACCTACCTGCACGGCGCGGTCTCGCGGCTGGCCCGCACCGCCAAGCCGGTGGTGATGGCGGTGAACGGCATCGCGGCAGGCGGCGGCATGAGCCTGGCGCTCGGCGGCGACCTGGTGGTGGCGGCCGAGTCGGCGAAATTCACCATGGCCTATTCCAAGATCGCGGCCTCGCCGGACGGCTCGTCGTCCTACTTCCTGCCGCGGCTGATCGGCCTCCGGCGCGCGCTCGAGCTGCACTACACCAACCGGGTGCTGTCCGCCCGCGAGGCGATGGACTGGGGCCTGGTCAACCGCGTGCACGCCGACGCCGAGTTCCCGGGCGCGGTGGCCGGGCTCGCCCGCGAGCTGGCCCAGGGGCCCACCCTGGCGTTCGGCAGGGCCAAGCTGCTCTTCCATCAGTCGACGCAGGAGAGCCTCGAGACCCAGATGGAGCTCGAGGCGCAGGCGATCGCGGCGAGCGGCCACACCGAGGACTTCCGCAACGGGGTGGTGGCGTTTGCCCGCAAGCAGCCGGTGACGTTCGCCGGGCGCTGAGCCGCGCGGTCGCGGTGCTGCCGGTGGGTCGACCGGAGGCCGCGGAGCTCGGCCGCCGGCTCGACGACCTCCTCGCCGAGGCCGAGCGGCTGGTGCGCCCGGTGCCCGCGGCGGCGATGGCCCCGCTCCGCGACACCGCGTTCCGAGCCTTCCGCCTCGCCCTGGCCTTCGTGGACGGCATGGACCGCGGCCGCGTGGAGGGCGAGTGGCGCGGGGAGCGCGCGCCGGGCGACCTGCAGGACGGCGCGTCCCTGGCGCGCTACGGCGCGCTCGTGCGCGCCCGCGTGGGCGGCTGGTTCGAGGGCGCGGGCCCGCGCGAGCTCGACCGGGTCATCGAGGGA
>Ga0134128_10009327_pt1 | contig 11772 bp, 10 predicted proteins | sample KB31754_FD_96462 | JGI IMG/M metagenome (GOLD analysis project Ga0134128, IMG submission 96462) | Terrestrial soil microbial communities with excess Nitrogen fertilizer from Kellogg Biological Station, Michigan, USA - KB3-175-4 | ecosystem: Environmental > Terrestrial > Soil > Unclassified ...
ATGCCGCCCTCGGTGGCCAGCACCACCACGGCCAGCCCGGCCAGGAACATCCCGGTCCGCCAGCGCGGCCACGGCCGGGCCGGGTGCTTCTTGGCGACCCGGTGCACGCCCCACAGGTACAGCCCCGCCGACAGCACCACGAAGGCCGTGACCACCGGCGCGAACTGCCAGTGGGTGACGGCCGGGTACCAGCCAAACGGGGGCAGCATGGTGACCTCCTCCGCTGGTGAGCCTACTGCCGGGCGGGCAGCGGCCGGCCAGACGGCCCCGGGCATGATGGTGCTGTCCGATCGCGCCGCGGCGAAGGGAGCACGAGACATGCCGAAGGGAACGGCCTTGGTGCTGGGCGGGGGCGGTGTGGCCGGGATCGCCTGGACAACCGGGCTGCTGACCGGGCTGGCCGGGGCGGGCGCCGACCTGACCGGCGCGGACCTGATCATCGGCACCTCGGCGGGCGCGAACGTGGCCGCGCAGGTAGGCAGCGGGCTGCCGCTGGCGGACCTGTACGCCCGGCAGGCCGACCCGGAGCGGCAGGCCAGGGAGATCGCCGTGGAGCTGGATCTCGAGCGGCTCGGCGCCGAGTTCGTGAAGGTGATGGGCGAGGCGGAGTCGGCCCAGGAACTCCAGCGGCGGATAGGCGCCTACGCGCTGGCCGCCGACACGGTGCCGGAGGCGACCCGGCGGGCGGTGATCGAGGGCCGGCTGCCCTCGCACGAGTGGCCGGGGCGCGCGATCAAGCTGGTTGCGGTGGAGGCGAGCACCGGCGAGACGGCGGTGTTCGACCGGGATTCGCTCGTTGACCTGGTCGACGCGGTCGCGGCCAGCAGCGCCGTGCCCGGCGTCTGGCCGCCGGTGACGATCGGCGCCCGTCGCTACGTTGACGGCGGTGTCAGGTCCGCGGACAACGCCGACCTGGCCGTGAGCTGGTCGGAGATCGTGATCGTCTCGCCGCTGGGCTTCGACTCACCGCTTCCGCTGCTGCCGCTGCGCGAGGTGGTCGCCACCCTGCGCGAAAGCGGCTCGGCGGTGACCGTGCTCACGCCTGACGCGGCCTCGGCCGCGGCGATCGGCGCCAACCCGCTCGACCCCGGTACCCGTACCCCCGCCGCCCAGGCCGGCCTCGCCCAGGGCCGGGCGGGCCTGGCCGGGAGCTAGGACGGTGCCGGGCTGGCCGGCATCTGGGCGGCGGCTGAGCCGCCTCCGCCGGCGCTGGTCCCACCCGGTCCGGCGCTGACCGGGTGGGAGTGCGCCGCACGGGCCGGCGCCGTGGCCACCCGGGCGGCCGGATGGCTCCGGTGGCTGAGAAAGAACCATCCGCCGGCCGCGCCGGCCGCCGCCAGGAGCACGACGATCACGGCTATCAGCCAGATCCGCCTGCGTTCCCGGCCCGGCAGCCCGCCGAAGGACGACCCGGCGCCGGAGTGAGCTACGGCTCCCGGCGTCGTCCTGGCCGGGGCGGGCCCGGTTGGCGGCCAGCGGGCCAGCCGCTCTGATTCGGCCGCCGGCCACTGCCAGGCTGGCGGCAGGCCCGGTGGCCGCTGGCCCGCCGATGGTCCCTGGCCGGGCGATGCCGCCGGCCCCGCCGGTGCGGCCGACGGCACGGACCAGCCGAGCGGCACGGCTGCGGGCGGCCCGGCTGCGGGCGGCCCATTGGCGGGCGGCCCAATGGCAGGCGGCACTGGACCGGCTGGGGGTGCTGACGCGGGCGGCGTGCTCAGCGGCGCCCGCGGCGGCGGGACCCAGGTGACCGTGGCCGGCTGGTCCGCGGCGGGCGACTGCGCCGCTGACTGACCGGGACCGGGCCATGGCGTCACGGCGCGGTCAGGCGAAGGCGGCTGCGCCGCGTGCCGACCGGGACGGGACGGCCGGCCCGGCGGCTGACCGGATTCGTACGGGTCTGGCCCGGGTGATTCCAGCTGGACCAAGCGCAGGCCGGGCCGCCCCGCCAGGGCCGGTCCGGGATGGGTCGGGCCGGGATCGGTGGTGGTCTGGAACTGGCCGGCGGCCTGGCCGGGCTGGGCTCTTAACACCGCGCCGCAGCGCGTGCAGAACCGCTGGCCGCGGGCGGCTTCGCCGCATGCCGTGCAGAACTTCATTTCTGTTTCCCCCCTGAATGCGTACCGCGCCGGTGCCCTGGAATCCCTCGCGGGAAAGCCCGGTCAGCCGGGTACGCCGGTCTTGGCGGCCGCCGGCGCAGGACCTGGTTCCGCTCCCGTGGTGCGCCGGGCCGCGTCTGCTCCTTCCAGCGTGCAGTGCTGCAGCGCGGCAATAGCTGCCCTGGCCGGGTCGTAGCGAAGGGTCAGGTAAATGCCGTTGCCCGGACCGCCGGGATCGCCGTCCTTGACCGCTCAACGGCAGTGCGGGCATTGCCGGGACATAGCTCCGCAGCCTCCCCCCTGGGCGCGGAGCCTCCCCAGACCCGCTGCCCCCCGCGGTCAGCATAGGCCACGATTGGCCGGAAAAACAGCGCCAGTTAATGACGTTTCAAGGACTGCGATGATTCTTCCCGGTTTTAGCGGGGATCGGCCTAACCCCGGGACCAGCGCCCCCGCTGCCGTATCCCGGTAAAAAAGAGCGGCGCCAGCAGTGGCCAGCCTGGGCCCTACTGGTCCAGGATGCGCCGCCGGGTGGGGTCATAGAGCGGCGCGGTCTGCAGGCGGGCGGGCACGTCCCCGGCCGGGGTGCGGACGGTGAAGCCGCCGGCCTTGAGCCACTCGGGTGTCACCCCGTCCGGGTGCGAGACCTGGGCCAGGCCGACCGGGCCGCCGATGGTGTAGCCGTAGGCGGCGGCGCGGACGTAGCCCGCCCACTGGCCGTCGAGCAGCACCGGCTCGTTGCCGAACAGGTCCGCGGCCGGGTCGTCCACGGCCAGGCTGACCACCCGGTCCCGGGGCGGCCCGGCGGCGCGCGCGGCGAGCAGGGCGTCCCGGCCGATGAAGCCACCGGGTTTGTCCCAGGCGACGGCGAAGCCCAGGCCCGCGGACAGCGGGGTGTCGGTGTTGTCGATGTCCACGCCGATGTCCCGGTAGCCCTTTTCCAGCCGCAGGCCGGACAGCGCGTCCAGGCCGACCGGGCGGACGCCCAGGTCGTGGCCGGCCGCCATCAGGTCGTCCCACACCCCCAGCGCGTACTCGGCCGGGATGTGCAGCTCCCAGCCCAGCTCACCGACGTAGGTGACGCGGATGGCCAGCACCGGGGCGTAGCCGACGTCGATGTGCTGGGCGGTCAGGTACGGGAACGCGGCGTTCGACAGGTCGGCGTCGGTCAGCCGGCCGATCAGCTCGCGGGACGCGGGCCCCTGCACGGACAGCAGCGTGACGCCGGACGTGGTGTCGGTGACCAGGGCGATCTCGCCGGGCTGCGTCGCGCGCCGGATCAGCGGCTCGATCCGGCGGTGGATCAGGTCGCTGGCCACGACCAGGAACCGGTCGGCGGCCAGCTGGGTGACCGTGACGTCGGCGACGATGCCGCCCTTCCTGTCCAGCCACTGGGTGTAGACGATGCGGCCGTCGCCGACCGTGACGTGGTTGGCGGACAGCCGGCTGAGCACCGTGCCCGCGTCCTGGCCCTGCACGAGGAAGCTGGCCATCAGGCTCATGTCCAGGATGCCGACCGCGTCGCGGATCGCGGCGTGCTCCTCGCCGATCAGGCCGAACGCGGGCTGGCGGCGGTAGTCGAGGGTGGTGGCGGGCGGCTCGCCGGTCCCGGCGAAGAACCACTCCGGGTACTCCCAGCCGGCCGACACGGCGAAGTGCGCGCCCGCCGCGGCCTGCCGGTCGTGCAGCACCGACCGGCGGACGTTGCGCGCGGTCCGCGGCTTCCAGGTGGGCCAGACCGCGTCGCCGAAGAGCGCGCCGAGCAGTTCCGGGGTCCGCTCGGCCCGGAACCGGCGCGACGTCTCGTGGGCCGCGGTCCGTTCCAGCGCGTAGCCGGTGACGTCGACTGGCGGCACGCCGTCCACGATCCAGTGCGCGACCGCCCGGCCGACCCCGCCGCCGGACAGGATGCCGATCGAGTTCAGGCCCGCGGCCACGAAGTAGCCGTCCAGCTCGGGCGCCGGGCCGAGCAGCGGGTGCACGTCGGAGGTAAACGACTCGGGGCCGCAGAAGAACGTCCGCACGCCGGTGTCGGCCAGGCACGGGATCCGGTCCATGGCGGCGGCCAGGAACGGCTCCATCCGCTCCCAGTCCGGCGGCAGCTTGCCGAACGCGAAATCGCGGCCCGCGCCGTCCAGCGACCAGGCGGCGGCCTGCGGCTCGAACAGGCCGACCAGCATGCCGTCGCCCTCGGGCCGGTAGTAGCCGTACCGGTCCGGGTCCTCGATCACCGGCAGGTCCGGGTCCATCCCGTCGACCTTGCCGGTCAGCAGGTAGTAGTGCTCCGCGGCCTGCAGCGGGATCCGCACGCCGGCCAGCGCCCCGAACTGGCGGGCCCACAGGCCGGCCGCGTTCACCAGGATCTCGGTTTCGACCGGGCCTTTTTCTGTTATTACGGTGGTTACCCGGCGGGCCTTCGTCAGGACTCCGGTCGCCGCGACACCTTCGGCGATCGTGACGCCCCGCTGGCGGGCCCCCTTGGCCAGGGCGGTCGCCACGCCGACCGGGTCGGCCCGGCCCTCGTCTTCCACGTAGAACGCGGCCAGCACGTCGTCGGTGCGGGCCAGCGGCCACATGTCCGCGAATTCCTTCGCGGAAACCTCGACCTCGTTGCAGCCCATGCCGCGCTGCCAGGCGCTGGACCGGCGCAGGGCGTCCAGCCGCTGCGGGGTCGTGGCCAGGGACAGGTGGCCGACCTCGCGGTAGCCGGTGGAGTGCCCGGTTTCCGCCTCGAGGCGGGTGTACAGGTCGCGGGAGTAGCGGCTGAACGAGAGCGAGGTCTCGTCGGTCATGCCGGCCGAGGTGATCAGGCCGGCGGCATGCCAGGTGGTGCCCGCGGTGAGCTGGTTCTGCTCGAGGAGCAGGACGTCGGTCCAGCCGAGGTGGGCCAGGTGGTACGCGATGCTGCAGCCGATGACGCCGCCGCCGACGATCACGACCTGGGCACGGCTGGGCAACTCGGTCGGCATGTCGCGGCCTTTCTGGTGGTGATGATCTCTGCCATCCCTAGCACGGTGCGTCCCGCCTGGTCCAGGCATGTACGGGCGGGGCGGGCTGCGTGCGGGGACGGGCCGCGGGCGGCCCGGGTGCCGGTGGGCCGTGGAAGGGTGGGGCCATGGCGATACGGCTGGGCAGCACGGTGATCAACTGCGCGGACCTGGAGGGGATGACCCGGTTCTGGGCCGGGGCGCTGGACCTGAAGCCGTCGTCCACGGACCCGGACGATGACTTCCGGGTGCTGAAGGGCGCCGCGGGGACGATCTCGCTGCAGGTGGCGGAGACCCCGGTCCGCGCGCGTGACCAGATGCACCTGGACCTCTACACCGACGACCAGGTCAGCGAGGTGGAACGGCTGACCGGCCTCGGGGCCTCGTTCGTGCGGCACAACCAGGACCCGGACGACGACTACGTGGTCATGACCGACCCCGAGGGCAACGAGTTCTGCGTGTGCGCGGTTCCGACCTTTCCCACTCTTTCCGAGCAAACCGCGCCCTCCGGTCAAACCCGTTAGGATCCGGCGAATCAACCGGGATGCGCGCGCCGATCCTCCCGGGAGCTACCGGTGCCAGCGGACGCTGAGCACGGCGCGGCAACCCCCTCGTACTGACGAAAGGGTCATCCGTGTCTGAGTCACTGACTGAGCTGCCCAGCCAGTCCGGCACCGTTCCCCCGCAGCCCGCGGGCCGCAGCCGGGCCATCTCGCTGATCGGCGCCGTCGCCGGTGCCGCGCTTCTGGTCGCCGGGGTCGCGGCGTGCGGCGGCGGATCGGCGCCGGCCAAGAGCTCGTCGGGTTCCTCCAGCAATTCGGGCGGCAGCAGCAGCGTGCCCACCCCGGCGACCACGCCCGGGCCGCTGACCGAGCCGGACCAGATCGCCACGCTGCAGAAGGCCGCCGACCAGAGCGTGGCCAACGACCTGCTGCACTCCATGCAGGCCACCGCGAAGGGCGCCCAGATCAGCGCGGTGACCTACGTGGACAGCTCGGATAAGACCCGCAGCGTGCTGGTCTACGGCGGCGACAACCTGCCGGGCCTGGCGGGCGCCCCGGCCAAGAAGATCAAGGTCATGCTCAAGTCCGGCGTCCGGGTCGGGGTCGGCACCAGGCTCGGCCACGAGCTTCTGGTGCCCGCGGGCAGCGCGGGCGGCATGGCCAGGTGCGCGCCGCTGATCAGCCCGGGGTCCGCCATCAAGTCCGTCACCTGCGGCTGGGTCCACGGCAATTCCGTGCTGGTGATGTCGTTCGGCGGCTACGACGCGAAGGGCGCCAAGTCGCTGGTGCCGCAGATCATCGCGGCGATGGAGAAGAGCTGACCGCAGCCGCTGGCCGGCGGCGGCCTGCCGGGACGGGGCGGCGGGTGGCTGGCTGACCGCAGTGCGGCGCCGGACCGGGCGGCCTTCCTCACGCGTGTTGCGTGGGGCGGGCCGCCCGGTTCTTGTGTCTGGCCTGACCGTCATGGCGGGCCGGTTAGGGCGGGCCGGCTGCTTTGCGTGATCTTGACCGGAAACCGAACCAGGACGGGTTGTGCTCCGTTCTCACGGCGACTACCCCGATGCCCGCGGATCTGCCGGACAGCCGCGGCATCTCCTCATCCCTGAGCATGGAGAGAAGGTTCTTCGTTGTCTGAGTCGCCGATTGAGCTGGCCGGGTCCGGTTCTGTTCCCGTGGGCGCCGCTGTCTTCGCTGGTCCTTCGCCGCGGCCGGGGGCCGGGCGCCGCCGGGTGGGCGCGCTGCTTGGCACCGTGGCCGGGGCGGCACTGCTGGTCGCCGGGGCCGCCGGATGCTCGTCCTCGTCCGGCGGCGGGTCCGGCACGCTGAGCCAGCCGGACAAGATCGCCTCGCTGAAGAAGTCCCCGGACCAGTCGATGGCCAAGGAGATCCTGAAGGCGGCCAAGGGCCACACGGGCGGCGGCAAGCTGACCGCCGTGGTCTACCAGGACGGCTCGGACTCCAGCAAGACCGTGATGGTCTACGGCGGCGTGGGCATCCCGCTGCCGTCCGGGGACACCGACTCGCAGTTCACGTCGATGCTCGGGTCCGGCACTGAGGTCGGGGGCGGGGTGAAGGTCGGGACGGTGGCCGACGTGGACGCGGGCAGCGCGGGCGGCAACGCCAAGTGCGCCCCGATCCTGGCTTCCGGCGGCGGCGACTCCAAATTCGTCAACTGCGCCTGGATCAACGGCAAGTCCGCGCTGGTGCTGACGTTCCAGAGCTACAGCGCGGATGACGCCCACACCCTGGTGCCGCAGATCCTCACCGCGATGACAAAGGGCTGAGCCAGCCCGCCCGTCCCCTGCGCTCGATGTGACATCGCAAGGGATAGAACCCGTGCGATGTCACATCGAACGCTTCTTTCGGCGCCGGCTGGGTGCATCACGGCGGCTGGCGCGGTCTCTATCACAGGGATGGTCACACCGGCCGGCTAGACCAGACCCGGCCCGCGCAGCGATCCCGACGCGGTCTGGCCATCCCCCGCTCAACGGCCCCGGAGCTGACATGACCCAGCTACTGCCTGCCCTTGCCGAACCGGTCTGCCAGGCCGGCCGGTCGTGTGACCGCGCGCCCTGTTTCCAGGCCCGGTTAGAGGCCGCCGCCGGCGACCGCCCGGTCCGCAGGCGCGCCGAGTTGTGCGCCGAGCACCTCGGCGGCACCGTGCACGCCCTGACCGCGTGGGCCAACGACCGCGGTCTGCGCGGCGAGGTCACCGTGCTGGCCATCGACCAGCCCGCAGGTGACCATGCCGCCCTGCCCGGAGGGCGGATCGGGTTCGTGTTCAGCACGATCCGCCTGACCGCCTGACCCGGTACAGACGCCGGGCACCTGCCGCCACTGTCCCGAACGATGTTCAGTTTCCGGGCGGCCCTGAGTGGGGTGCGCTGGGCTGATCCCGTTATCGTGGTTGCATGCCGAGCCCTGAACCCCCCGCCGGGGGCCGTGGAGTTGACGATGTCCTGGCGGACCTGCGGGGGGCCGGCTACCTGGCCGACCGGGCCGCGGCGACCGTCGTGCACCTGTCCGGGGTGCTTCAGAAGCCGGTGCTGGTCGAGGGACCCGCGGGGACCGGCAAGACCGCGCTGGCCACGAGCGTGGCCGACGCCACGGGCCGGCCGCTGATCCGGCTGCAGTGCTACGAGGGCCTGGACGAGTCCAAGGCCATCTACGAGTGGGATTACCGGCGCCAGCTGCTCCAGCTGCAGCTCCAGCAGGGCGACAGCACGGCCAGCCTGACCGAGTCGGGGATCTTCGGCGAGGAGTTCCTGCTGAGCCGGCCGCTGCTGGCCGCGATCCGGTCGCCGGAACCGGTGGTGCTGCTGATCGACGAGGTCGACCGGCTCGACATCGAGAGCGAGGCACTGCTGCTCGAGGTGCTGTCGGAGTTCCAGGTGTCGGTGCCCGAGCTGGGCACGGTGACCGCACGGCACATCCCGCAGGTCTTCCTCACCTCGAACAACACCCGCGACCTGTCCGAGGCGCTCAAGCGGCGCTGCCTGTACCTGCACCTCGGGCACCCGTCCGCCGAGCGTGAGGCGGAGATCATCCAGCTGCGTGTGCCTGAGCTGGCCGTGCACCTGGCGGCGCAGATCGCCCAGCTGGTGGCCGTGCTGCGGGGCGCGGACCTGCGCAAGCCGCCGTCCGTCGCGGAGTCCATCGACTGGGCCAGGACGCTGGTCGCCCTGGGCGCGGCCGAGCTGACCGACGACGTCACCCGGCAGACGATCTCGGTGCTGCTGAAGTACCAGCAGGACATCGAGACCGCGCTGGCCGAGCTGTCGATCGCCGGGTAGCCGACGTGCCCGGTCTGCTGGCCGACCTGGTCGACGAGCTGCGGAACGCCGGCATCCCGGTGTCCGTCGGCGAGCACCTGGACGCGGCCGCGGCGGTGGCCAGCATCCCGCTGAACGACCGGGGGGTCCTGCGGGCCGCGCTGGCGGCCACCATGGTCAAGGACGGGGACCACCTGGGCGCGTTCAACCTGATCTTCGACCTGTATACGTCGGGGCCGCCGCCGGGCCAGGGTGAGAGCCCGCTGGCCGGACTGGATGACGCCGAGCTGCGGGACGTGCTGCGCAACGCGATCGCCGGCGACGACCGGATGCTGATGTCGCTGGTGGCCGACGAGTACGTGCGCCGCTTCGCGGGCGCCGAGCCGGGCCGCCCGGTGGCCGGGGTGATGTACGGGATCGCCGTGAACCGGGCCGCGGACCTGGACGGCATCCGCGCCGAACGGCTGGAGGCCGCGGGCGGCGCGGGGGCCGGCGATGGCGGCGGGTCCGGCCTGGGCGGCGGAGGCGGCGGAGGCGGCGGAGGCGGTGGCGGCCTCGGCGGCGAGGGCGGCCGGGCCGGCGACGACGGTGCCGGTGACGACGGCCTGCCCGGGATGACGTCGCTGCGGGACCGGCTGGCCCGGGCCGAGGCGGAGCGGGCGATCAGCCGCTTCCAGGCGGAGATCGAGGCCTCCATCCGGCGCGTGCTGGTGGCCGACCGCGGTGCGCGGGCGGTCCGCGCCACGATGCGCGTCGGGCTGGCCCAGGACAAGGACATCGCCAGCGCCTCGGGGTCCGAACTGCAGGCGATGACCAGCGCCGTCGGCCCGCTGGCCCAGCAGCTGACCCAGGTCCTCAGCCGCCAGGCCAGGCGCCCCCGCCGTCCCAGCATCCGCGGCACCCTGCGCCGGTCCATGGCCACCGGCGGGGTCCCGTTCCGGATCGTCACCGAGCCAGCCCGGCCACCCAAGCCCGAGATCGTGGTGCTGTGCGACGTGTCCGGGTCGGTGGCGGCGTTCTCCCGGTTCACGCTGGAGCTGCTGGTGGCGCTGGACAGCCGTCTCAGCCGGCTGCGCATCTTCGCGTTCACCGACGGGGTCGCGGAGATCACCGGGCTGGTCGGCGAGGCGCGCGCGGCAGGCGTGCGGCTGCCACTGGCCCGGGTCCAGCAGGAGGCGGTCCGCCTGGACGGCGGTTCCGACTACGGCCACGTGCTGCGCACCTTCGCCGCCGGGCACGCCCGGGAGCTCACCCCGCGCACGGCCCTGCTGGTCGTCGGGGACGCCCGGACGAACTACCTGAACCCCGCCGTGGCCTCGTTCGCGGAACTCGCCCGGCGGGCCGGGCAGGTTTACTGGCTCAACCCTGAGCCGCGATCAGCGTGGAACGACGGGGACTCGGTGATCGGTGCGTACTCCTCCTTCTGTGACCAAGTGCAGGAGTGCCGGAATCTGAGGCAGATCACTGCCTTCGTGGGGAATCTCGCGGTCCGCCAGAGCACGGGGCGGGCACGGTAGGGCCGAGCCGCAACCAGCAGAGGTGGCTATGACCGGGCGGAGCATGCCGGGCGGGCTGGAGGACGAGCGGAGCCTGCTCGAGGGGTGGCTGGAGTACTACCGGGCGAGCCTGCTGGCCAAGTGCGACGGGCTGAGCGGGGAGCAGCTTGCGGCACGGTCGTGTGAGCCGTCGCCGATGTCGCTGGCGGGGCTGGTGCGGCACATGACGGAGATGGAGCGGGTGTACGGGCACAGGCTGGCCGACTGGGGAGTCGGGTTCCTGTACTGCACGGATGAGGATGAGGACGGTGATTTCGGGGCGGTGACCGCGGCGGGGGCGGCCGCGGACCTGGAGACGTTCCGCGCGCACTGCGCCCGGACCCGGGAGATCATGGCGGGTCACGGGCTCGGCGACACGTTCGGGCCGAGGCAATCGCACACCCTGCGCTGGTTCTTCCTGTACCTGATCAAGGAGTACGCACGGCACCTGGGGCACGCCGACCTGCTGCGGGAGCGGATCGACGGGACGACCGGGGAATAGCGCGATCAGGTCGCCGGGAGTACCGCGGTCAGGAACGTCAGCACGTCGGTGTCGTCCTCGATCTTCTTGGCTGTTGGCTTGCCTGCCCCGTGCCCGGACGCCGTGTCGACGCGGATCAGGATCGGTTCCCCGCCCGCCTGCGCCGCCTGCATGGCGGCCGCGAACTTGAACGAATGGCCGGGCACGACCCGGTCGTCGTGGTCACCGGTGAGCAGGAGCGTTGCCGGGTAGTGCGTGCCTGGCCGCACGTTGTGCAGCGGCGAGTACGCGCGCAGCCACTGGTATTCCCGCGGATCGTCCGGGCTGCCGAGCTCGCCGGTCCAGGCCCAGCCGATCGTGAACTTGTGGAACCTGAGCATGTCGTAGACGCCGACGTGGCCGACGACCGCACTGAACAGCTCCGGGTGCTGCGTCAGGCACGCGCCCACGAGCAGGCCGCCGTTGGAGCCGCCCATGATCGCGATGCGGTCCCGGCTCGACCAGCCCGACGAGACCAGCCACCGCGCGCACGCGCAGAAGTCGTCGAAGACGTTCTGCTTTACCGCCCGGCGGCCCGCCTCGTGCCAGGCCTTGCCGTACTCGCCGCCGCCGCGGAGGTTCGCCACCGCCAGGACGCCGCCGCGCTCCAGCCAGACCGCCAGTTCCGGCGAGAAGCTGGGCGTGATCGAGACGTCGAAGCCGCCGTAGGCGTACAGCAACGCGGGTGCCTGACCGTCGGCGGCCAGATCCCGGTGCCGGGTCAGGAACATCGGCACCCGGGTGCCGTCCGCCGACTCGGCGAAGACCTGCTCGGTGACGTAGCTGCCCGGGTCGATGGCTGCGGCCGCCCGTTCGATGATCTTCGTCTCGCCGGTGGACAGCCGGTGCGACCAGATCG
>Ga0134128_10009328_pt1 | contig 11772 bp, 6 predicted proteins | sample KB31754_FD_96462 | JGI IMG/M metagenome (GOLD analysis project Ga0134128, IMG submission 96462) | Terrestrial soil microbial communities with excess Nitrogen fertilizer from Kellogg Biological Station, Michigan, USA - KB3-175-4 | ecosystem: Environmental > Terrestrial > Soil > Unclassified ...
ACCCCGGCAGGTCACGTTGTTCCGGGGACGGCGCCTCGTCTGGAAAAGAAAGCGGCTGTGTGGCCATGTCTGGCGTTCTTCGTCACACCACAATGCAGGGAGCATCGACGCGCGTGTACGGTTTGCCAAGGGCAGTAATGACACGGTCGCCGCGCCCTTCCGCCGGACCGAGATTCACAAACAGAACCTGATCCTCGTCGCGATGCACCACGGCGCCCAACTCACGCCGCAGCTTGGCCATGTCGATCTGCGTCAACTGGCACTCGAAGACCGAGTACTGCAAATGGTCGCCGTATCCCCGCATGATCTGAAAGACTTTTCGCAGGCGCTTGTCGTCGCAGATGTCGTAACAGACGAGGTAAGAGATGCGCATGGGAGTTACACCACAGTCGCTGGCCGGAAGCTGACTTTGAAATTGGCGCCCTGTCCGATTCGAACTCGCGGCGCTTGGTACACATCCTGGATGCCGCGCGCGCGCAGTCCCATGCGCGCAGTCTCTTCGCCGGCCTTCCGTACGTCTGCAAGCGACAATAGCGACCGCACCGTATCGAGTCTTGCCTCTTGTGTCCAGATCGGCCACGCAAAGCATGGCCACTCTCCTTTTCCTCCTTCTGTGAAGCCGGTCGTTCGAAGCCCGGAGCGTGTTGGCTGTGTTGGGAATAGCGGAAGAGCCTCAATTGCGAGCCAATTTGCACCCCAAACAGACCGTGCGCCATCTTTGCTGGGATCGCCCCAGCGGAAGGCATATTCGGCCGCGTCGCTGGGGTCCCAGCGCATCGAGAGTTTTTCCTCTTTGCGCCATTCTCCGAATAGAGCATCGAAGATGTGGTGTTCAGTGACTTTTTGCGCCAAGCCATCCATAGTAGCCAGAAAGTGTTGGTGGCCTGACCCGGTAATGAAGCAGAAGTCAGTGCGCTCGATCCGGTCCTTACCTTCTTCCTCGCATACTTCGGAGCCGAACGCCGCCGCGAAATCGGCCTGCGTGCGATCGCTGTTTTCCCTGATGACATCGAACGCTTCTTCGACGAACTTGCGATAGACCTGGGTTGGGACGGTGAGATCTTTTCCTACACTTCTAAAACTTTCAGTAGGAACCGTCTTCGCCGCAAGCAGCATTTTGCAGAGTTCGTCTTCTGACTGAGACAGCCCGCTCAGTTCCGGGCGCCAAACTTCCTCGCGCACCCATCTCATGCAGAGCGCCACTTCGGGCTTGTGCGATTGCAGCAGTCGGAGTGTTCCCAACGCCGCAAGAAACGCTAGTGGATTGGAGCCATCCAGCGCGCGCAATACGATTGCATTGTTCATTCCCAGACCTCCGCATTCTCCTCACCGCTTGCCTTCCAATCAGCCAGGCGCAGAAGGGCTTCCAGATAGGCTAGGCCCCACCAGCCGTAATGACTCGTCAGACTCCAGAATCGATCGGATGTTCCGCTCGACATTTTGTGCGCCGCACCCTCAATCCGTTCCTGCTTGCATATAGAAAGACCTCGGACAGTTAAGCACTCTGCGCCTTCGTCCAGCACAACCGGAGCGAACGGCCGGCATCGGCCGTGATGACTAGCGATTAGATGTAACGCCAGTTCCCGAACGTCCGGTTTCAGATCGTTCGATTTGGCCGCAAACAACAGGGAAACCAGTTCGTGCCTGAAATCTTCCGGAAGCCCGCACTCTTGTTGCCTTCGTGTCAGTGCCCGGCCACTCTTAGCGATTAGCCGCGGTGCATAGAATGCTGCTAACGTATCTCCTCCACGAAGCCACGCCTGATAGCGCACATCCGCTTTGCCGTAGTCGTGAAATCGCGCCGCTACCTTCAATGCGCCCAGCAGCGTAGATTCAACGGCGCTGGCGGCTATTTGCTCAACCGCCTTCTCTACATCATGCAAATGATCATCGAGAGATACTTCGTCTTTTGCCCCCGTGCCGCCGTGGCGGATCCGGCCTTGGAGCACGTAGCCCTCGCCATTGGGATACTTTTGCAATTGCCGCCGGGAAAGTTTGTCCATCTCAGCCAGGAAAGCTCCCGGCCACTGTCCTTCCAACTCGCTACCGTAGGCGCGAAGAAGATCCTCGGCTTCTTCCTTTGTCAGATCGTCGTCTTTGATCCGGCTTTTTATCTCTTGGCGCGATGGGGTCTCCGGCCAATGCTCTATGAGATCCGGATGTAAGCGGAGACTAACGCCACGCCGCAGATCAAAGCGTGTCTTATCGCCCACGTCAATCTGCCAGCCGTCTGGAATATAGCCGAGATCGTTCCAGCCCTCATCGGAGGCGCGTAGCACGATAGTATCTCCTGGACGGACGTCCCTGGCGTCATGAACCACACGGCTATGAGCCGTGTCGCCGCGCCAAATGAGCGCAGGCAGCCATCGTTGTTCGTGTAGATCGTCCTCGGAGGCGCGCGCTCCTTCCATATCCGACTCTGTTTCGTCCGCTCTCGCTTTTCCGGCAAACCATCGGCGAAACGCCCCGATCTGGACAGGCATGGCCTCTCGCGAACTGGGCGGGCATAGTCCTACAATTTCCCCCCAATTGGTGAGATCTAAGTTGTTCAAATCCTCTCGCCATACAACTTGGACATCGGCGGCGCTGCGGCCTGGGCCGTGCAGAAACAATTCAATGAGCGGTTCTGGTTCAGGCGTGGGGCTTGTCTGCACGAGTGCATCCAAGTGCGCCGGCAGCAAAAATGGTGCATTCGCACCGGCTAAACGTAGTTCCTTTTGGCGATCGATAGCAACGTCCTGGAACTGCTCCGCGACGGTGCGGAGCTCGCCTTCTTGGGAGGCTATGCCGAAGTTTAGTGTTCCAGTCGCCGCGATTTCGGTCAACCATTCCCAAGTCTTCCGCAAAGCGTCGCCGTATACGGGATCGTCATCTTTGGCATTCAACTGCCAAGAGCCAATTAGGATGGCGCTGCGTGCCCGGCCGAACTGGCCCAGCCGGTCCAGCCGTCCGAACCGCTGTACGAGCGCGTCAATGCTTGCGCACTCGCTCACTAAGATGTCGAAGTCAAGATCGGCGCCTACTTCCAAACATTGAGTGGAGACCACAAACTGTCGCGGGTCATCTTCATGCCTACGCGTGTCCGATTTCAGCGACAAGCATTGCTTGTACAACTCGTCCCGATCGATGGGCCTCATTCTACCGATAACCAGGAGGGCGTCGACTCCGTTTTCGTGTAACCGCCGATGCACTCGCTTTGCCGTGGCAACCCGGTTTACCATGATCGCGATTCGTTTCGCGTCCACTTCATCCGCCAGACGAATTGCTTTATCGATGAGCGCGTCCGCAAATTTATCGCGCTCGTCTTTTCTGCATTTGACCTCGCTCAGGTCCGTCGGTTTCTTTGCATAAATGCGTCTCCCCAGAAATTCTTGTTCGCGATCTCTCGCAGTTATTTCAAAACGTTCCGCTTTGACGCGAGATGGAGTCGCCGTCATCTCGACAAAGTAAAAAGGTTTGTTTAGAGGACTTTTCGCCGATCGATCTCCCCGGTAGTATTGGATGGCCTCTAGGGTTTGCGCAAAGGCTTTGGAGCAATGAGCCTCGTCCAGGAAAATGAGGGCGTCGTTCGCAATCAATCCGGCGTGCAGCGGCCAAGTGTTCGAGCTGATGCCGTAGCCGCGGAACAAGAGCCGCGAACCTACCTGGTCTACAGTGCTCGTCACAACTGTTGGTTGAAGCGGAGTCCTCACCCAATTCTCATCGCGGTAGGCTCCGCCCCTCAGTTCGGCTACGCGCAGTGGCTTCTCGCCATTTGCCAGGTCGCGAAATCTATCCGCTACTCTTTTGAGAAGAACGTTGCCGGATGCATCAACGAGTCGCTTCCTGATGCGTTCCGCTCGCAGAAATGCCTCGCTAACGATCACTCGCCGATCCACTACAAAGAAGATGCGCCGCGGCGCTTCATCGCCCCGGACGGCGAGTGCGAACAGAGCAATGTCAATGCAAGCGGTCTTGCCACTCGCTGTGGGCAAATCGATTACCGCCGGCCATCCCTCACTGCACACTTGGTCCGCAAGCCGTTCTTGCCAAGGAAAAGGAACTTTGCCGTGCAACTCGAAGAAAAATTGGCGGAAATCATCAGGCTGAATGGCGCTCATTGCCGCTCTCTTTCTCGCCAGCAACCGGACGAAATAACCCATATCCGCGAAACCGGCCGCGGCCCACAAGGATTGGCCCTATTACAGGAGTTGAAAATTCCACTGTCACATGTGTTTGATACCGGCATAGATTCTGCCCGCCCTCAGTAAACTCGGGCATCGATTTCGCATGCCCGGCGCCCTCAAAAATCGAAACAGGACCGGCGGAAATCCTCCCCGGTTCGGGAAGTGAGGCCGAGTGAAACGCTTCTCGTAGAATGCGCTCTACGTCTCCCTCGCGGTTCTTTTTCGGGTAGTGATGCAGCACTACAGGTGTCACGCTCGCCCACACGCGGCCCGGACCGATCCAAGTTTTGGCAGACAGTGTCAATGGCGGACGCTCTCGCGTTTCGCGCTGCAGACGCCAGTCCCATAGATTCCGGTTCCATATGTGGATATTGCTCGGCGCACCGCTCTCCTGATTGAATAGTAAAGGACCAATGACATTGCGTATGTCACTTGCCGGAAGCCTCCGCGGAATCGCAAGCGCTAGGCCCATAACATGGCCATCAGCATAATCCGCTCCAACAAACGGCAGCGGAAAGAACGCCATATGCGGATTACGCGAGGGGTTCCCGTCACTGTCATGTCCCGTGAGCCATTCCGGGCAGTGCCCGTCCAGGACCCCTTTCATTGCTGCATTCCGCAGAGCGCCCGTCAACTGCAGGGTCGACTCGAGCCCGAGTGCACGTCCCTCGCCTTTAGCAAGAACAACGATTCGTTCGTCGAACGGGCCGGAAATGGCGTCTCCTTTCGCCTCTCGATCTATGCTCCTTGCGTATCCCTGCCATTGAGACAATTGCGGGCGAGCAGACTTAGGGGGGCCCTCTGGAAATGTTTTCGCAATTTCCTCTGTCAGCCTGTTTTTTTCTTTTCCTTTGGCGGTTTCCAGCGCTTCGCTCAGAAAGCAATACTTCTCAATGGCTTCCCCGTTGAATTGCCGCTCAAGCTGTTGAAGAGTTCCCGTTTCCACAACGCGCATCGTTTGTTCCGCGGCAAAATCATCGGGGAACCAGTTTGCCGTGAGATCAGCGGGGTCCTCCGCCAGCCACATGTGAACCAAGGACGAGGAATGTCCGATGCGGGTCACCTTTCGGCAAATCTCCTGGAGTCCAAGGCGGACGTCCTGCGGGGCATCCGTTTCCCATAGCAAAAATACCGAGTCGCAATTGGGCCGGACCGTCGGGAATGTGCGCGCCTGCCGGGTACGCGCAACAATGCCTCCGTGTTTATCGTTGACGGGAACATACGTCTCAACGAACGACCGGATGTATGCCTCACTGGCCTGGATTGATGGCGCCGGACGCTGCCGTTCGAGCCATTCCAGCGCCATGCGCTCCAACGGGGACCCCTTCGTTTCGAAGTATGTCGCGGCCATCGCCATGAAAACGCGGCCCGTATGGATCGGCCATTCCGGTTTGCGCCGCGTTACGTCGGACGCGACTACATTTCCCGTCAGATAGCGGATTCCCAGCGCAGTCATTCCGGCTTGCCCTCGCCCTTTTCTTTTGCGGCAAGTTCTTGGCTTTGTCGCACCAGTTCCACCAGTTCGGTGGAAGGTTTAAGAACCACTTTCTCTTCAAGCCACTGCAAGCCTGCGCCTTTCGCATGGTCAACAGCATCTTTGAGCAGCTGCGCAGCCCCCTTTCCGCTCAGCCCGAACGATTGTGGCGATTGACTCGGCTTTTCTAACAACTCCCATTGGCGTTCCTCTACCGGCCATAGATGGCAACGCGAGCGCAAACTCGTGCCCGACTCGGAGGCGAGCACCCCCGCGCACAATCCGATGGCAGCTAGTACGGCGCGCCCGGCATGATCTACGTTCGAGCCATCCTCTCCATTGATAGGGAAATGCAACTTGCGCAAGGCACCGAGCGAGACTACCGTGGTCTGCTCCGCGTAGCGGAAGCGGATGCCGCCATTCGAGCTCTCGAAAGGGATATTGCCGTGGTTCAATTCGGACGGCCTCAATTTCCCGCTGCCAACTTCGAAGCTCCCGTCATCCTTCTGTTTGAGCGGGACGTTTTTACTCGATCCAAGTGGATCGATTCGGAAACCATTGCGCTTTTCTATTTGTTCGACATCGACGGCAACAATCTCCGACACAAAGGCTCGCTCGAACTTGGCGCCGAGACCGCCCGGCTTCTCGGGTGACCCCCACATCCCAAACACAAGGGCCGTCGGGCATAGTTCGTAAACGGCGGTCGCGTTCCAAAGATTGGACCGCCCCCACTTTCGGGCGTAGTCGGATTTGGAAAAGCGTGTTCCATCCAATAGCTCGCTATCACGGAGGATGGCGTCAGCCAAGCGGTGAGGCACGTCGAGGCTGGTCAGGTTGGCAATGGGGCTTCGTAGATTCTCGTTTGCGGCCGTAAAGTCCACCTCAATGAGCGGCAGGTCGATTGCTTTTCGCTCAATCGCAAGCTTCAGTGCCTCCTCGGCGCGATTGCTCTGCGACTGCACTGAGTCGAGCAACACGCAGTCAACTTCTCTTTCCTGACCCGCTGCATCGAGAATTCTTCGCTTCTCGGTGGCATATCTCCCTCCTGCATACGTGGCGGGGAAGACCTTGTCCCCTTCACCGCCCACCGGCTGCAGCTTTGTGATGGACCGAAATGCCGCCGCAGAGCCCTGTACTGCTGTCATCAATTCCTTAAAACTTAAAGACACGAACACCTTCCTTTCCGAAAAGAACAGACTGCAATATTCACTTACTGGATCGTGCAAACGCACGCCGCTATGCCGGCCGGGCGACTACGCGCCGCCGGCCGCGATAGGAAAAGCCAGAGCTCGGCTGGTACAGCCGTATTGGCTACAAATTAGGTGGTGCGGGACGAGTGAAATTCTATCGCATTCCGCAAAACCATGCGCTAGAGCGTGCGTGCTTGCGGAAACGCCGGTTGGCGTGTACGATTTGAATCCGGCGGTTGTCGTCGTAGCCGTCGGCGAACCGATGCGCCCGAGACACTCGGTATTCGTAACTGTCGTAAATCAAGGAACGCGCACATCTTCTCCTCTCCGGAAACCCCGTGCGTAGTACCGTGGGGTGCCGATGCTTTGCACCTAGGGTCTCGAAAATCGTACGGACGACCAAGCTCTAATCTTGTCGTCCGCAATTTTGCTTCTGGAGAGAGTATGGCTGTACGTACGGCTGGCGTCAAGTTCTTTCTGTTACTAGTAGTACCCTCTTCTCATACTCTTCACTCAGAAACACACAAGTTAATTATACTGAGACCCTGCAATCAGAACACGCAAGGTCGCTTGTCCGCATACGCGGGTCAATTCCATATAATGAAACCGTGAGTCAGTCGGCCCAATTGCAGATGTGTTTCCGACTGGAGCGTCTGTTCTGTGACCGTAATTTCCGCGATCAGCAGATCGCGGCCTCGTTGTCGATAGCTCGGCGGGTTAGGACGCAAGCTTTATTTTGCTCATCCCGTTACCAGTGTTCCCAAAGGATCGGAAGTGCGATCTTCAAGCGTAAGCAGATTTTTCCGGCGGGAACTTTTGGCTTTATTTTTATGAAATATGCCGGCTCGCTCTTAATAGGATTCGTGCATTCGAAAAACCGCCAACTCAACTTGGTGCGGATGGGGAGACTTGAACTCCCACGCCCTTGCGAGCGCTGGAACCTAAATCCAGTGCGTCTGCCAATTCCGCCACATCCGCGCTGTGAACGACGAGGCTGAATCTCAGGGTAACATCTCCTCACAATCGCGACTCCGCCTGGTGCTAATGCTTTTCTATTACGGCCTCGGTGTCCGCCAGTCCTCTATAATCAGTCAGATTCGGGATGTTGCCACGTGTTGTCATCTGGGCTGCGCCGGTTAGCCTGATTATCTTAGCTGTATCCGCCTTTCGCTCGCCGGCCGCGAATAACGCATCTCCTTCCTCGCCCTCCGTCGACGAGCAGGTCACCCGTGACCTGAATCTCGGAAAGGCATTTTACGAAAACCCCACCACGCAGGCCGAGGCTGTCGCGGAGTTCAAGAAGGCGCTCGCCCTGCGTCCCGATTCCGTTCGCGAGCAGCTCAACTATGGCCTGGCGCTGCTGCGGGCGGCCAAAACCAAAGAAGGCGTGGAGATGCTCGAAAAGGTGCAGCAGGAAGATCCCAAGCTTCCGCACACCTGGTTTAATCTCGGCATCTATTACAAGCGCCAGGGCGATTTCGATAAAGCGCTTGAGCAGCTTCAGCAGATGGTCAAGCTTGTGCCCGATGAGGCGATTCCGTACTACAACATCGGTTCCATCTACAAGCTGCAAAATAAGGTACAGCCAGCCCGGAAGGCGTTCGAAACGGCGCGCGATCTCGATCCAAGCCTGGCTGCTCCGCATTTCCAGTTGTTCAACATCTACCGGCAGGAAAACCGCATGCCGGAAGCCCAAAAGGAACTCGCGCTCTTCCGGGAGCGCAAACAAGCGCAAGATGCGGTGGCCACTCCCGAGGACGTCGAATGGTGCAAGTACGCCGAAATCTATGAGCCGCTCAAACCCGAGCGAGACACGCGGAAGCAGCCGCTCAATTTCGCGCTGAGTCCGAAGAACTTGGGCGATGTGGGAAACGCTCCATCGGGAATGACTGTTCTCGATGTGTTCGGAACCGGCGCCGCCGATCTGCTGGCATATTCCAGCAGCGGGATTCAGATCTATAAGGGTGGGACCGAGAGACTCTCGCATACGGGCCTCGATGCACTGCGCGACGTGATTGCGGTTGTGCCGGGCGATTTCAACAACGACGGGCTGCCCGATCTGTGCGTGATCGCCGGTTCCGGTGCTTCGCTCTACGAGAACAAGAAGGGCACGTTCGCGAAGTCCTCGCTTTCACTGCCGGCGGGCCAGTATAACGGCGCCCTCTGGATCGATTTCGACCACGATTACGATCTCGATCTCATGCTGCTCGGCAAGAAATCGGTGCTGCTTCGCAATCAGGGGACGCAGGGATTTGCGCCGCATCCGTTTCCCTTCGCGGAGGGTGAAGCCATCGACGCCGTGGGCTTCCGGCTGATTGCGGACAGCAAGTCCAAGGACATCGTCATTTCTTATAAAGACAAGCCGGCCACGCTGTATCTGGACCAGCTCACGGCGGAATACAAAGCTACGCCTTTGGCCGAAGTGCCCGCCGGCGCCACGCATCTGACAGCACTCGATTTAGACAACGACGGCAATCTTGATATTGCGTTCACCAGTGCCGGCGCGGAGAAAGTGGTCCGAAACGAGCGCACGAAGTTCGTTTCGTCGGTCGAGGTTGGAACCGCGCCGGGCATCTTTGCCGATCTTGGAAATCGCGGATTTACGGACTTCATCGGTGGCGGATCGTTGCGGCAGAACGTGGGCAATCTGCAGTTCATTCAATCCAAAGCGGAAAGCGGCATTCCCAGGGAGGCAACTGCGTGGGTGCAAGGCGATTTCGACGGCGACGGCCGGGCGGACCTCGCCGCCATCGCCGATCGTAAACTGACACTGCTGACGAACCAGACGAAGACGGACAACCGCTGGCTCAGTGTGAAGATCGATGGCGTCAAGAATCTGAAGCTGCCGCTCGCGGCGGAGGTGGAGGTAAAGTCGGGCGGCAGTTACCAGAAGAAGCTTTATCGCGGCCTGCCGCTCCTGTTCGGGGTTGGCGCCCACCAGAGTGTCGATACGGTTCGCATCACGTGGCCGAACGGCTTGATTCAGAACGAGATGAAGCAGGCGACCGGTAAGAAGCTCGACTTCAAGGAAGCGCAGCGCCTATCCGGTTCCTGTCCGCTGATTTTCGTCTGGAATGGCAAGGAGTTTCAGTATGTGACCGATGTTCTCGGAGTGGCCCCGCTCGGCGCGATGTCGGGCGACGGCCAGTTCTTCCCGACGGATCATACCGAATACATCTCGCTGCCGGGGGCATCGCTCGCGCCGAAACCCGACGCCTCGGGCCGCGACGATTACGAAATTCACCTGACTGAAGAACTCAGCGAGGTTTCTTATTTCGACCAGGTGCAACTGATTGCGGTCGATCATCCTGCGGGCACTGAGATTTATTCGAACGAAAAATGGAAATCGCCTCCCTTTCCGAAATTCCGGTTGTATGGGCTTACGAAGCGCATTTATCCGGTCGCGGCGGCGACGAACCACGGCAATGTGCTCGATCGCGTTCTTCACCGCGACAAACGGTACGTAGACGATTTTCAGCACAACTATATCGGCGTGGCGCGAACGCACTATCTGGATCTCGATTTTGGCAAGGCCGCGCCGGATAACCGCGCGTTCCTGGTGCTGAACGGCTGGGTCGATTGGGCCGATGGCAGCACGTTTCTGCAACAGGCCCAGGCGAAGAGCGATCTGACTCCGCCTTACCTGCAAGTGAAGGATAGGGCGGGTAAGTGGGTTACGGTCATTCCGGACATGGGCATGCCTTCCGGGAAACCAAAAACAATTGCGGTCGATCTCACCGGGAAATTTCTATCCGACTCGCGCGAGGTCCGCATTGTGACGAACATGTGCGTGTATTGGGATGAAATCTACCTGGGCGAGAACGCGGGCGAGCCCGAGGCGCATCTTGCCTCTCTCACGCCCGAACAGAGCGGCGTTCAGTTTCGCGGCTTCTCGCCGTCGCATATTCACCCGCAGCGCAAGCAGCCGGAATATTTCGATTATTCAAATCCCACGACCACGTCGTATTGGAATCCCACGCCGGGCAAGTATACGCGCTATGGCGATGTCACGGCGCTGACTCGCGATATCGACGATCGTCTTGTCGTGATGGGTTCGGGCGATATGCTGAGCCTGCGGTTCGATTACCGGAAGTTTCCGCCGCTGCGCGCGGGATGGAAGCGCGATTATCTGCTGCGCGTGGAAGGCTGGGCGAAGGATCGCGACGCGAACACCGCGTTCTCGCAAAGCGTGACGCCGCTGCCGTTCCACGCCATGTCGCGCTATCCCTATCCGGCGGACGAGCACTATCCGGACGACGCGCTCCATCGCGATTACGTCAAAGAGTATCTGACCCGGCCCGCCTTGCGGCTCATTCGCCCGCTAGCGCCGGGAGCGGACGACGTATCGCACTAAAAGGAAGAGCTTGAAGATGGATCTGAAGAGCGGCGCTACCAGGCGCGGCGTACATACCGTTAATTACAAGATGAGAATCGTTGTCGTTATCTCCTGCGCCATTGCGTGTACCTCGCTCGTTGCCGCCGTTACGACGGCGCCCTCCACGATATCGGCGGTGCACTTTACGGATATCACCCAGAAGGCCGGCATCCACTTCCACCAAAACGCCGGCAAGGCGGGGAAGAAATACCTGCCGGAAACGATGGGCTCGGGAGTCGCGCTGTTCGATTACAACAACGACGGCAAGCTCGATATCCTCTTCATCAACGGCAAAGACTGGAATCCACATGGCCGGCGCACGCCGTGCGCGTTATACCGCAACAACGGTAACGGAACCTTCACGGACGTGACTGCCGGAAGCGGGCTGGATATCCCGATGTACGGCCTGGGCGTCTCGGTTGCGGATTACGACAACGACGGCCGGGAGGACGTCTATATCACCGCGCTAGACGGAGACCACCTGTTTCACAACGAAGGCAACGGCAAGTTTCGCGATGTGACAAAGCAAGCTGGCATCAATAATCGGGATTTCGGCACGAGCGCCGC
>Ga0134128_10009329_pt1 | contig 11770 bp, 12 predicted proteins | sample KB31754_FD_96462 | JGI IMG/M metagenome (GOLD analysis project Ga0134128, IMG submission 96462) | Terrestrial soil microbial communities with excess Nitrogen fertilizer from Kellogg Biological Station, Michigan, USA - KB3-175-4 | ecosystem: Environmental > Terrestrial > Soil > Unclassified ...
CGCCCACGACGTCTGGGACCTCGACGCGGTCTCGCCGACGGTGCTGCTCGACGTCAAGGACAAGAACGGCAAGACCATTCCCGGCGTCATCCACGCCGGCAAGACCGGGCATATCTACGTCCACAACCGCAAGGATTGCAGCCTGATCCGCTTCTCCGAGGCGATGGTGCCGCAGGAGAACATGTGGACGCTTCCGACCAAGGAAGGCGCGCGCATGCTGCCGGGCGCCAATGGCGGCGTCGAATGGTCGCCGATTGCGACCGATCCGGGGCAGCAACTGGCCTACGCCATCAACCTGCACCAGCCGATGAACTACTTCGTCGACAGCTCGCCCTATCCGAACGGCAAGCTGTGGCTCGGCGGCGCCTTCAAGGTGATCCCGACCGAGAAGTCGGCCGGCAACATCACCGCGGTCAACTACGACACCGGCAAGATCAAATGGCAGGTGAAGACGCCGGAGCCGATGATCGGCGGCATTCTGGCGACCGCGGGCGGGCTGGTGTTCACGGGTGAGGGCAACGGCAAGTTCGCGGCCTACAACTCGTCGAACGGCAAGGAATTGTGGAACTTCCGCGCCGGCGCGGGCGTCAATGCGCCGCCGTCCAGCTACATGATCGGCAACAAGCAATATATCGTGGTCGGCGCGGGCGGAAACACCCAGGTCGATTTCCACCGCGGCAACAACATCATCGCCTTCACGCTCGACTGAGCTGGGAAGAGCGTTTTCGAGCGAAGTAGATACCGGTTCGCGTGAAGAAAACGCGTCAAAAGAAGAGTCCAGAGTTTCGGTTCTGATTTGAGAACCGAAACTCTGGCGACTATCAAGTGCGAAGCGGGACCGTTAAGGTCCCGCTTCTTTTAATGGATCAGGGTGGATCGTTGTTGATGAACGTTAGCTTGAGTTCCTGCGTGTACGGCGTTGTCGCGCTGGCGGCGATGCTTTCAGGTGCAACGCCGTCGCGCGCCGACGACATCGAGGACAAGGTCCAGGTTTGCGCCGGCTGTCATGGCGAGGCCGGAAAGCCGATCGACAAGACCATTCCCGTGCTCTGGGGACAGCAGGCGGGCTACATCTATATCCAGCTGCGCGACTTCAAGCGCGGCGACCGCAAGAGCGAGATCATGCAGCCGATCGCGTCCGGCTTCGAGCGCGACGAGATGCTGGCGATCGCCGACTATTTTTCCAAAAAGCCGTGGCCCGATCTCGGCCAGCCACGCGCGCCAAAGGACGTCTCGGACCGCGCCGTCAAGGCCAATGCCTCGGTCGGCTGCACCGGCTGCCATCTCGATCATTTCCAGGGCGACGGCACCGTGCCGCGGCTGGCAGGCCAGGGCCGCGACTATTTGACAAAAACCATCGCCGATTTCCGCAGCCACGCCCGCGGCAACAATCCCGGCATGTCCGACCTGATGAACGCGACCTCGCCGGACGATCTCGCGGCGCTGGAGGAATATCTGGCGGGATTATGAGGCCACAGCGTTTTCGAGCGAAGTGGATACCGGTTCGCGTGAAGAAAGCGCGTCAAAAGAAAAGGTCTTAACGCGGCGTCAGGCGCTCGCGCAGCGCGGTCAGCACCGTGAGGTCGGCCGCGCGCTTGCCGGCCTTGTCCTTCAGCGACGGGTCGGCGCCGCGCTTGAGCAGCAGATCGGCGATTTCGGAGTGGCCGCCTTCGGCCGCGATCATCAGCGCCGTGCGGCCGCGATCGTCGCGATCGTCGATATGGGCGCCGCCATCCAACAGATACGACACGACCTCGATCGCCTGCGCGTCCGGGACTTTCTCGTCCGGGCCCGACGCCCACATCAGCAAGGTGAGATCGTTGGCATAGCGGGCGTTGAGGTCGCCGCCGCCGAGCAATTGCTTGACGATATCGAGCCGGCCGCTGGCCGCGGCGTAGATCACCGGCGGCTTGCCGGTATCGTCGGGCGCGCGGCCGTCGGCGCCGTGCGCGAGCAGCATCGCCACGATCGAGTCGCGCCCGGCATAGGCCGCCGCCGCGATCGGAGAAACCCCGCTCTTGCCGGTCAGCTTGACGTCGGCGCCACGCTCGATCAGTCGTTGCACGACCGGACTATGGCCGCGTTCGGCGGCATAATAGAGCGCGGTCGCGCCGTTGAGGTCGCGCGCGTCGATCGGCGCGCCGCGCGCCAGCAGCAGATCGAGCATCTCCAGATGGCCGGAGCGGGCGGCATGGCTGAGCGGCCGGGCGCCGAGCCGGTCCCGCGCATCAACCGATGCGCCCTGGTCGAGCAACGCGGTTGCGAGATTGACGCAATTGCCGTCGGCCGAGGAGAATAACGTCAGCGACACTTCGATCGCCGTGATCTGGGCCTTGCTGAGCTCGTACTTGCGGTTCAATTCCCGGCAGCGCTCCGAATCCGCGGCGTGTGCGGCGGAGGCGGCGCTCAAGGCGGCCATCAGCGCCGAACACAGCAACAGGGCATGGCGATGCAAGGCGGTCTCTCCCGATGAAGGCGCTTTCATGGAAGCTGCCCGTGCGGTCAGGATGACATGGCGGATCGCCTTTGCCAAGAAAGCCGGACGTATGACCGAGCGTCGCTCAACGTCGCTATCGGCAGGCGTTGTTTGCCGCGGCCGGCATCGCCAGAAAGGTGATGGTCGCCGGCGCGAAGGTGCTGGCGCCGGCGGCTGCGGGGGCGCCCTGCATCGGCGGAAGCCGATCGCCCGCGCCGAGTTTTAGCACGCTGCCATTCAACCTGACGTCAGTTGCGCTCAACTCGGCGGCATCGAGCGTATAACGCGTCGATACGACAGGCAGCGTCAGCGCGTGCGGCGCGCTGCGGTCGTTGTTGATCACCATTAGCGATACGCCGCCTGGCGCGCCGCGTTGGCAGTGGGAATAGACATGAAGGCCCAGTGTGATCGGCACGCCGGCGTCAAGCACGGTCGTTCCCATCAGCCGTCGCCAGAGCAGGGCGGCCCAATATTTCGGCCGCGGCTCCAGCGTGGTTTCATCGAGCATGCCGTAATCGCTGGCCGCCAGCGTGTTGTGCATCACCACCCGGACGCCGGCCTTCGCCAGACGGCCGAGCTGATCGAGATAGCGGAAGGTGTCGACAAAGGACGCGGCCCAGGGATTTCCGCCACAGGCGGCATCGGCGGTTTCCGTCAGCCAGATCGGCTTTCTCGGCATGAAACGATCTCGCAGCGCCTGATGAAACGCCAGCGCGCGGTCCGTTCCCGACAGCCATCGTTCGGAAAGCGCGGCTTCCGGCGTGGCGCTGCCGTGGCACCGCTCCGACAGTGCGCCATAATAATGATAGGAAAACGCATCGAGGCCGAAGGCCGACGCGGTGAGCAGCTCGGCCTCTTTTGCGTCTTCACCGGCCGCGCCGGGGCCGAGGATTTTCGTCTCCGGCGATGCGCGATGCATCAAGGAGCGGAACAGCTTGAAATCCCTCCCGTAGGTTGCCGCATCGTAGCCTTCAGGCGCGCCACCCATGGCGGCAAGATCGGGCTCGTTCATGAATTCCGCGGCGGCAATCTTTCCGCCGATCGCGTGGGTGTAGTCAAGAAGGCGCTTTGCCTGATCGGGTAACCAGACGCCATTGGCGTCGCGGCTCCCGGTGCCGATCGCGAACGATGTGACGATTTCGGCGTCCGCCGATTTCGCGAATTCGACCACTCCACGCCACTGCCGGCGCGTCAGGATGCCTTTGAAGCCGGCCGGCGGAGACGAGGGCGCTCGATCGGAGTCCGCAAAGAACATGGTGTTGGCCCAGGTCCCGCTCACCCGGACATAGGCCGGGCCGAGCGCCTTCGCGAGCATCCGCAATCGGGCGTTGGCAAGATCGATCGGCGGCCGATACTGGAACAGGCGAGCGTCGATGCCTTCGGGCGTGTTCGATCCCGCGGGCGCTGCCGGCGCGTCATCCGGTTTTGATCGATAGGGTCTCCAGAATCGCCCGCCGGTGATTTCGACCATTTCGATATTGTAGGACTGGAAGCGCGCATCGACCGTGCCGACCGACGGCATGGTGGAAGGCACGAGCACCGGCGCGTCGGCGGCGGTCACGGAAGAAGGTGCGGCGAGGAGCAACGCCAGCCAGCCGCAAACCCCGGCGGCGCGCGAAGCAACAAGCCTTCGACTCCCGACCCAAGGCAGATTGATGAATGGCGACGTCATCTCATGGTCCAATCCAGCGCCCGCCGCGCCGTCGTCCACCCGATTTGATTTGCGGCGGGACGAGAATATCAAATATATTTGTCCAACCTACTGTTACCCGGATCGATAGGCGCATCGCTTCGTTTGATACCGGCGGACAAATGACGAGGGAGACGTGGCGTGCCCCGTTCGACGCGTAATCTGAGCTTCTGCGCTGTGGTTGCGATGGCTGCGTGCTGGGCGCAGCCATCCCTCGCGCTGGATCCGCGTTACCCGGACTGGCCGTGCCAGCAGCTGAAAGTGCCGGGGATTGCGGTCGCCAGCGTCTGGAACGGTCCCTCGATCGAGGGCGTCGATGCCAAGCCCACCGACAGCAAGCAAGCCGATCTGGTGGCACGGCTGGCCGCCCGCCGCACCCCGATGGAGGATGCGAAGAAATTGATCGCGGAGTATCTGACAGGGACCGATGCCGACAAGCAGCAGAAGGCAAAGACGTTGTTCGCGGCGCTCTATTCGACGCTCAACGCGCAGCGCGACGAGGTGATGAGCGGGATCGAGCGGTTTTCACGCAAGCAGAAATCCGCGGCCGAGGACATCCGCGCGGACGCCCAGAAGCTGCGGGACATGCAGGACAAGGCGGGCGCCGATCAGGCGCAGACCGAGGAGCTTGCGAGCCAGCTGGCGTGGCAGACGCGGATTTTCGAGGACCGGCGGAAGTCGACGTCCTATGTCTGCGAGGTGCCAGTCCAGATCGAGAAGCGGCTGTTCGATCTCGGCAGTGCGATCGCCGGCGATTTGAGCGACGACGCCACAAAAAAATAGAAGGACACTGTCCGGCCTACTGGTCCGGACGTGGCTCCGGTGTGGCCTCTTTCAGCGGCAGCCCTGCGGCGAGCCAACCGTCGGTTCCTTCGCGATACCAGGCGACATTCGTATAACCGATCGCCAGCGCTCGCTTGGCTGCGTTCCACGACATCCAGCAATCCGCAAGGCAATACAGCACGACGAGCCGCGCGCGATCGCCATGGGTCGCCTTGGCTAATCCGCGGGCAAAATAATCGGCCATGTCGGGCGCAAGCTCGCCATAGCCGGTATCGGGCAGCCAGATGCTGCCGGGAATGTCGGGGCGCGGTTTGTCATGCCACAGCGTTCCCTCCGGCAGGCTTTTCGGCCGCGGCGGTCTCGGCAGTACATCGACAAAGGACGCGTTGCCGCCGCGCCAGAATTTTTGGGCTTCTTCCGTTCCGATCGTTTTCGCGCCGTGCAGCGTGGCGGGCGTCGGCGAACGATAATCCTCGAGCCGATAGTTCTCGGGTTCGGGCACGTCGGCTGCGCGCGCTTCGCCCGCGGCGAAGATGATCGCCAACAGGGCAAAACAGATGGAGGATCGGCTCATGGCCGCTTGGACAGCGTCTCGGCGGTGATCGGCGCGTTGCTCTCGTCGAGGATCGGGATGTTGTAGCTGATCAGGAGCTTGTTGATCTCGGCCTGGTTTTCCGTGATCAGCTTGTTGAGCGTACGTTTCCACTCCTGATCCGCCGGCCGCACCGCCATGCCGATGCGATAGATCATCGGCGGTCCCATCGTTTCCTTGAGCAGGGGCACCACCACCAGCGGCGGATCGGTCCTGGCGGCGAAGTAGCCGGCCATCGGGCCCCACAGGATGCCGCAATCGATGTTGCCCTGGTTGAGATCGTCGAGCATCGCCTGCGCCGACGAATCGGCGCGGGTGTCGATGAAGAGCGGATATGATTTGGCCTTCGCCAGCAGCCCGTTGACGGCCATGCCGGTGCTGGGCGGCGTCTTGGCGACGATGCCGATCCGCTTGTCCTTGAGCCGGGGGTCGTTGATCGCGGTCACATCTTCGAGGCCGCTGCCGCGCTTGGTGATCAGCGCGTAGGTCGTGCGATAATAGTGAACGGTCGATTGCGCCTGGTCGTCGCCCTGCGGGAATCCCATGATCACGTCGCAGCGATAGGCTGCCAGCGTCATCCGCACAAAACCGGTCGCCTGCGGGAAGAACGTGTAGCTGAGCTTCTTGCCCAGCTTGGAAGCGAACAATTCGGCCAGCTTGTTTTCAAAACCTTCGCTCTTGTCGTTGGAGAACGGCAGGTTGCGCGGATCGCCGCAGGCACGAAATACGTTGGGATCGACGAGCTCGAGCGAACCGGCTTCGTTACCTTGCGCGGGGGCCTGGCCCTGCACGGGTGCTTGCGCGACGGCCTCGACCGGCCGCAAGGCGGCCAGCCCGCAAATCAGAAGACCGGACAGCGCCGCCATCCGAATCGCCCGCAGCGCTGCTGGATAGGACAAACGCCGCACCTGATTTTCGATACGCTGCTGGGTCATCTGATACCTCCACGACTATTATCCAGTCCGGGAATGGAACGCTTGTCCGAGAGGGAAGCCGGTTTGCGCCAGAGCGAAACCCGGCGAATCTTCGCTGGATAACGCTCCTGCCATGGACCAGTTATGATCGGCAGGGTCGATGATATCTCGGCCGCGACGCGGGAGCGAACGCCAGATCGATGATCCGTCAACGAACGACAATATCGGCCAAAACTGATCGCCGCGGCGCGAAAGCGCTGCGCTATGCAGGCGGCTTGCTCGCGGCGATGTCGATCGTCGTCCTGAGCTGCCGCGATGGTGCGGCCGAACAGCAAGCCTCCCAGGCGCCGCTGCCGGTCTCCGAAATTGCGCCGGGTGTCTACGTCCATATCGGCAATATCGCTGTCATGAGCGAGGCGAACGAGGGCGATGCCGCTAATCTCGGCTTCATCGTCGGCGACGACGCGGTGGCCGTGGTCGACACCGGCGGCAGCGCCCGCGAAGGTGAGCGACTGCTTGCCGCCATTCGCAACGTAACGCCGAAGCCCGTTCGCTACGTGATTAATACGCACGTTCACCCCGATCACATTTTTGGCAACGCGGCGTTTGTACAGGAGGGAAATTCGCTTGTACCAGAGCGAACGATTTTCGTCGGACACAAGAATCTGCCGCGCGCCCTGGTCGCGCGCGGCGATTATTATCTCCGGGCATTTCGCAGCGTCCTTGGCGATGCGCTGATCGCCGACGTCAAGATCGTGCCGCCCACGCTGCTGGTCGACGGCGAAATGAAGCTCGATCTCGGTAAACGGGTTTTGACGCTGAAGGCATGGCCGCCCGGACATACCGACAATGACCTGACCGTGCTCGACGACGAGAGTTCGACCCTGTTCGCGGGCGATCTTCTGTTCATCGAGCATATCCCGGTCATCGACGGCAGCATCCGCGGCTTTCTCGCTGATATCGCTATGTTATCGCAAATTCCCGCGATGCGCGTCGTTCCCGGTCACGGGCCGATCGTTTCTGATTGGCACGGCGCCGTCGCCGACGAGCGGCGCTATCTGGAAAATCTCGCCAGTGAGGTGCGTGGCCTGATCAAGCAGGGGGTACCGCTCACCGAAGCTGCCAGGGAGGCCGGGCGCAGCGATCGGTCGCATTGGAAGCTGTTCGAAGACTATGGCGCACGCAACGTGATTGCGGCGTTCGGGGAACTCGAATGGGAGTAGGCGGGCCGCGGCGCAACTTGCCGCTTGCGGCAGATTCGGATAGTTTTGCCATTCCCTCATGGTGGAAATGGAATTCGACCATGCCGATTTTTCTCCGAGCGATCGTTCCGGTCCTGTTGGCAACGCTGTGCCTGGCGACGCCTGTCACCGCCCGCGGGCAGAGCGCAGCGCAGGACCAGCCTTCGGAAGAGACCTGGAACAGCATCAAGGGCGATATCCTCAAGGATCGTCCCGTTCTCGACGGCACCGGCCTCGTGGTCCTCGATGCGCCGCGCCGCGCCGAGGATGCCGCGGTCGTGCCGATCGGCATGCGCGTCAATCTTGGCGGAGACGACAAGCGGACGCTGAAATCGCTGACGCTGGTGATCGACGAAAATCCCGCGCCGGTCGCCGGCACCTTCACGATCGGACCTCATGCCGGCGTGACATCGATCTCGACGCGGGTCCGGGTCAACACCTATTCCTATGTCCGGCTGATCGCCGAACTCAGCGACGGCAAGCTCTACGGCGTCAAGACATTCGTCAAGGCATCGGGCGGCTGTTCGGCGCCGGCGGCCTCGAACGCCGATGCCACCAAATCGATGCTCGGGCAGATGAAATTCCGCACCTTCGCCGCCGAACCCGGCGCGATGCCGGAAGCGCAGATCATGCTGCGTCACCCGCAGAATTCCGGCCTGCAGATGGATCAGTTGACCCGGCTCTACATCCCGCCGTTCTTCATCGATAACCTCAGGATATGGCAGGGCGACGAGTTGATGGTGACGATGGACGGCGGCATCGCCATCTCGGAAGATCCGAACATCCGATTCAACTATAAACCGAACGGCGCCACGGCCTTCCGCGTCGAGGCCGTCGACACCGACAAGCACATCTTCAAGACCGAGTGGCCTGCCGAAAAGTCGATATTGTAGGGCATTTCCAGGCGAAGCGCGGTTGCCAGCTCAGAAGCAGCGGATCTCCGCTTCCGCCTGCGCCCGCCGAAAATCCTGCAATGCGAGCCGGGCCGGTTCGGTCGACCGGAATTCGGAGCCGACGGGCCCGGTCACCTGCGACATCGACAGGATGGTTTCGGCGGTCACGTAGTGATCATAGGGGATGATCGAGGCGATCACGTCGATCGAGCAGGAGCATTTTTGCAGGAGCTCCTGGGTCTCGCCATTGGCCTTCATGCAGCCGAACACATAATCCGCGCGCGCCGACGTCGGGTAGTCGTTGAGATCTTCGGCCTTGGCATGTGCCGTCACGGCGATGACCAGGATGGCCATCAGGGCGCTGAATCGAAGCAGGGCTTGCATATGGCTCATCGTCGGCGCCTTGGTCATCCGGCCCCCAAGCGCAGCGATGCTGCGCCCGCGGGCCGGGGAGCGATCACGACTTCTTGCCGTCGGCTCCAAATTGCTTGAGATAGGCGATGACGTTATCGATATCGTCATCCTTGGTCAGGCCCGGGAAGATCATCTTGGTGCCGGGAACCTTGGCGCGGGGATTTTTCAGATATTCCTTCAAGGTCGCTTCATCCCAGGTGATGCCCGAATTCTTGTTGGCGTCGCTGTAGGAATAGTCGGGATAGCTTCCGGCCTTGCGGCCCACGACGCCATTCAGCACCGGCCCGACCGCGTTTTTCGCGCCTTCGCCGATCTGGTGGCAGGCCCTGCACTTGAGGAACACCTTCTCGCCAAGCGCTGCGTCGCCGGCGTTTGCGGCGCCGACCGAGCCTGCCAATACGAAGGCGGCAAAAGCGTAAATCCGAAGCTGTGTCACTTGCCCATCCGTGTTGCTATTGACGTTCTGTTTTTTCCAGTGGAAGAATTTTGTCAGGATCAACTATCGAGGTCAAGCTTGGGTCCGATCGCGCGGCGCAACCAAGGTTAGCTTTTGGTCGTAACGCGAGCGCCGGGCATGAGGGTCAGCTTGCCGCCATGAGCGCGGTGGGCTAAACGGCCGATATCGAACTTCATGAGGCCGTGTGTCGAGAATGACCGGCATGACGCCATTCGATCCCGCCCCAACTCCGGCGCTCGACGTCGACCGCGTCAGCCATCGCTATGGCCCCCGGGTCGCGTTGAACGACGTCAGCCTGGCGGTCCGGCAGTCCTCGTTCACGGTGCTGCTGGGCTTGAACGGCGCCGGCAAGTCGACGTTGTTCTCGCTGATCACGCGGCTCTATGCGATCCGGTCCGGCCAGATCCGGATCTTCGGCCATGACGTCGGACGCGAGGCGGGCGCGGCCTTGAGCCAGCTCGGGGTCGTGTTCCAGTCCCGCGCGCTCGATGTCGACATCTCCGTGCGGCAAAACCTGATGTATCACGCCGCCCTGCATGGCATCGCCAGCAAGCGCGCCAACGAGCGGATCGCCGAGGTGCTGGACCGCGTCGCGATGGCCGACCGCAGCCTCGACCGCGTCGGCAATCTTTCGATCGGGCAGATGCGGCGGATCGAGATCGCGCGTTCGCTGCTGCATCAGCCGCGACTGTTGCTGCTGGACGAACCCACCGTCGGTCTCGACATCAAGGCGCGCGCGGACATTCTCGATCACGTTCGCCGGCTGTCGGTGGAGCAGGGCCTCGGCGTGCTCTGGGCCACCCATTTGATCGACGAGGCGGGCGCGGGCGACGACGTCGTGCTGCTGCACAAGGGCAGCGTGCTGGCGCGCGGCACGGTCGCCGACGTGATCGGCCAATCCGGCGCCGCCGATTTGCGCGAGGCGTTCAACCGGCTGACCGGCACCGCCGATCAGGACGAACTGGAAGCTGCCCGATGACTGACGTCGCCGGGACGACCAGCAAACACGGCTTCACGCTGGCGCAATATTTCATTTGCCTGAAGGGCATCGTCTGGCGCGAAGCGCTTCGCTTCATTCACCAGCGCGAGCGTTTTATTTCCGCGCTGGTTCGCCCGCTGGTGTGGTTGTTCATTTTTGCCGCCGGCTTTCGCCAGGTGCTCGGTGTCTCGATCATTCCGCCCTATGAGACCTATGTGCTGTACGAGGTCTATATCGCGCCGGGACTGATCGCGATGATCCAGTTGTTCAACGGCATGCAGTCGTCGCTGACCATGGTCTACGACCGCGAGACCGGCGGCATGCGCACGCTGCTGGTCAGCCCGTTCCCGCGCTGGTGGCTGCTGACCTCAAAGCTGCTGGCCGGCACGCTGGTGTCGGTGCTGCAGGTCTATGCCTTCCTGGTGATCGCCTGGTTCTGGGAGATCGAGCCGCCGCCGATCGGCTATCTGGCGCTGCTGCCGGCGCTGCTGCTCAGCGGTTTCATGCTCGGCGCCCTGGGCATGCTGATCTCGTCGCTGATCAAGCAGCTTGAGAATTTTGCCGGCGTGATGAATTTTGTCATCTTCCCGATGTTCTTTGCATCGTCAGCGCTCTATCCGCTGTGGCGGGTCAAGGAATCGAGCCCGCCATTGTATTACGTCTGCGAGCTCAATCCCTTTACCCACGCGACCGAACTCATTCGCTTCGCGCTGTACGGCCAGGTGGCGTGGATTTCGCTCGGCGTGGTGGTCGGCTGCACCATCGTGTTCCTGTTCGGCGCGATCCTGGCCTACGACCCGGCGCGCGGTTTCCTCGCCCGCCGCGGGGGCGGGCCGCCGGCGTGAGGACGGCTCTTCCGTCATTGCGAGCGGAGCGAAGCAATCCAGTCTTCCTTTGCTCCTGGATTGCTTCGTCGCTCCGCTCCTCGCAATGACGTAAAACGTCAGAACGTGTATTTCATGCCGGCATAGATCGCGCGGGGCTGCGCCGCGCTGAGCGAACGCGGGTCGGTAAAGGGCGCGCCGCCACTGGCGAAATTGGGCAGGTCGGTGGTGTTGAAGAACGTGCCGTAGGTCGCGTAGCGGTTGTCGAAGATGTTGTTGGCGCGGGCGTAAAGCTGGATCTGTTTTGTCACCTGGTAGGACGCGTGCAGGTTGAACACGGCATAGGCCGGCAGCTTCATGAACTGGTTGGATTCGTCGCCGGCGAAATACTGGCTGGTGACGAACAACGCATCGCCGCCGACCTTGAAGGCGTCGGTCACGGCATAGTCGATGCCGGCCTTGAGCCGGTTGCGCGGCACCGCAGGAATCTGGTTGCCGGGCGAGACC
>Ga0134128_10009330_pt1 | contig 11770 bp, 9 predicted proteins | sample KB31754_FD_96462 | JGI IMG/M metagenome (GOLD analysis project Ga0134128, IMG submission 96462) | Terrestrial soil microbial communities with excess Nitrogen fertilizer from Kellogg Biological Station, Michigan, USA - KB3-175-4 | ecosystem: Environmental > Terrestrial > Soil > Unclassified ...
ATATGTGAGAGTAACTTATATTTTTCATAAGGGCTTTTAAGATCAATAATTGAGCGAATTTCAGGATGGTTTATGTAGTAGGGAAGGAGAGCAGAAAGTCTGTCATAACTTGCTTCATTTTTGATAAATTCTTCCTGGTCGAAATCTAATATAATTATTTTAGGTGTATATCTTTTTAATATTGCCTTAAGAACGGCATATTCATAGAAAATCGAAATTCCATCTCTTCCTGTATTATAGAAGGAAGTGTCCAGTCGTTTTGTAAAAGTATTAGTCTGATAATCATGGTTTGCTGCGGAAGATCCAAATATTAATACATTAGCCGTGGTTTTCTCAATTGAATAGGTGGTCCGACATTGCAATCCGGACTGCTGTTTAAAATAAAAGGTCCGGAGCAAGTTTCCAATTATCAAATCGAGAAAAACAACGGTAATAAAAAGAATGAATAATCTTATAAAAAATTTAAAATTTTTATTTTTTTTGATCTTTGTAACACTCATGGAAAAAAATTTTTTACAAAATCACATAGGCTTGAAAGGAGGGAATGAAGTAAAAATTTATGGAAATTGGTATAAGCCAAAAAGTAGAAATTGATTATTTTTCAAATAGCTATTTGCAAATCTAGAATCAGAATTTAAAATAAATAAATTGACCTCCATCAAAAACGCCAATTAATAAGATGAGAATAATTAAATAGGCATATGATAAATTCCGAACTATCCATCTTTTATTATTGAAAAAAGAAAACGAACCTTTATAAAATTCTGTTTTCCATTCGGCAAAAAACAAAGAAATAATCCCAATTAATAAAAAGAAAATCATTGACGGATTATCGTAGTAGATTGGCCCGCTAAAATTCGTAAATATTTTTTTTATTACAAAAAAAGCTTCATTAGCAGAACTTACCGCACCGCCAAATAATTCTGAAAAAGCAAATAGAAAATAAGTGGATAGCATGGATAAAAAAATATACCATGTTTTCTTATCCAGATTATACCGTTTTACAAAGTATTTTTTTTGTTTACTGGTTAATGCTTCTATACTTAAAAAGGTGCCTTGCAAAAAACCCCAGATGATAAATATCCACGCCGCGCCATGCCATATTCCTGCTATAATGAATGTCAGCATTAAAGCCATCACAATGCCCCAAATTTTATATTTCCTTAAATTATAAGATAAAGGAATGTAAATATAATCATTGATCCATGAGATCAAAGAAATATGCCATCTTCGCCAAAATTCAGACATGGAGGTAGCAAAAAATGGACGCCTGAAATTGGCCATAACATCATATCCCATCACTTTTGCAGAACCGATTGCAATAAGTGAATATCCGCCAAGGTCTGCATACACCTGGATAGGATAGAGCAATACGCCCATAAATAAAGTTGTTCCTGTATGGTGCTCGGCATTAATAAATATTGCGTGGAGCAAAATAGCAATTCTATCAGCAACTACTAACTTCATAAAATATCCCCATAACATTAACTGAGCTCCCTTTTCTATGTTGGTAGCATTGAAGTGAATCTTATTTTTAAATTGATGAAACATGTTAGTTGCTCTCTCTATTGGTCCGGATAATAAAATTGGAAAAAATGATAAAAACAGGGCTACAACTCCCAGATTCTTTTCTGCTTTGATTTCTTCATTATATACATCGATGGAATACCCGATTGCCATAAATGTATAAAACGAAATGCCAATAGGAAGAATCCAGCTTATTTCCGGCAAAGGCCATCTAATGTTCATAAAATCCAGAATATCATATACTCCGGAATTCACAAAGTTGTAATATTTGAAAAAAAATAAAGGCAATAAAATCACTATAATATTCGTGATTAAGATAGCCTTTTTTCTTTCCGCCGAGTTTGTCTTTTCCATCCATAGAGTAAAAACATAGGTTACTAACGTAATAGCAGCCAGCAAAATGGCATATACCGGCTTTAGGTTTATGTAAAAATAATAGCTTGTCAATAACAAAAAAGCCTGCCTGAAATTTACGGGAATGGAATAGTAAATAAGAATTACTAAGGGAAAAAATATGAGAAAGTTAAACGATGTGAATATCATAAAAGAGATGTCCGTTAAACATTTTATAAATTTATGATAATTTCGAATCGACTAAATCAATCAGAGTTCCAACGTCCTTTAGCTTGCTAATTTCTTTTAATTTGAATTTAATAGAAAAGTTGTTTTCCACTTCTGCTATCATTAACATGTGAGATAAGGAATTCCATGAACCAATATCATTTGCAGTTATTTCTTCTTTTAAAATGATTGTATTATCACTAAATACGTCCCTAAAAATTGTTGTTAATTTATCAATTATAAGCTCTTTTTCCATTCAAATTTTTAATTATAAAGTTCAATTGCGAATATTGTGCCTGCTTTTAAATCTCTGAAATTCTCTTCTTCAATTTTATTTTATCGACTTTGCTGTTTGAATTTAACGGAAATTGTTGTTCTTGTATTATTTTAGAAGGGATCATATAAAATGGTAATTTAGTTTTTAAGTAGTCCATTAAAGAAATAGTGTTAACTGTTTCACCTTCTGCGAACAAAACAAGTTCAGTATTGCCGATGGAATTGTCGAAAGTAACCACTATGGCATTAGCGCCCTTTAAAAACTCCCTTGCATGGAATTCTATTTCTCCCAATTCAACACGGTATCCCTGTATTTTCGTCTGGGAGTCGAGCCTTCCGTAAAGCATTAAATGTTTGTCGTTATCAAAATAGCACAAATCCCCGGTATGATAAAACCGCTGGATTTTTCCGTTGTATTCTTTCTCAAAGAATGATGCTGCATTTTTTTCGGGATTATTCCAATATCCCGCAGAAACCTGATCACCGGAGATACATAATTCACCTTTCTCTCCTGTTGATAAAATATTGTACTCCTCATCAACAACGATCGCTTCTACATTTTTCATAGGTACGCCTATAGAAAGCATTCCATTAAGTGTTTTTATTTCACGTCCTTTGTTTAGTTTATAATAAGTACAATAAATAGTAGTTTCGGTAGGCCCGTAAAAATCAAATATTTCGGCGTTAGGAACACATTTTTCCCATTGTTTAACCAGATCCAGCGGGGATGCTTCTCCGGTAAGAATACAACATTTTAATCCAGGACAATGAATTTCATCAAAATATGGTTTTAGATATCGAAGCATAGAAGGCGCAATTGCGCCAAAAGTTATATGTTCATCTTCCAGCAAGCCGGCAACATAACTGTATTTTATTTGATCGTGAGGTATCGTGTAAACACATGCACCCTTTATTAAAGGTGCCAAAAAAGATTGGACGGAAACATCAAAAGTAAGATCAAAGCATTGTAGACATTTGTCTTCTTCAGTAATATTAATTCCGCAATTCCAGAAAGAATCCATAAATGCGCTTATGTTTGTCCGGTTAATTCTAACACCTTTTGGAGTACCAGTACTTCCGGAAGTAAATAAAACATAGCAATCTGTCCCATCATCTATTGAAAAATCATATTCTAAAAGATCAGCCTTATAAGCCAAATTGTAGGTTTTTACGATTTTACAATTTAAAGATTCATAGTTATCACCAGAACTTAAAATCGTTTTTATACCAGTTTGTTTTATAATTTCTTTCCACCGATCTAAAGGTTGATTAGGGTGTAAAGGAACGTACGCTTTTCCTTCAAGCCACAAAGCGAGGATAGATGCATAAGTTTCAAGATCATCATTAGCAATCAAACCGAAATAAATATAATCTTCATTTAATTCTCTAATGGCAAATCTGATGTTTGAAATAAGTTCCCCAAGTTGTTTATATGTATAGAAAACTTCATTTATGCAAAATGCTTTTCTTTCATGAAATTGACTAATAGTTGTAAGAAGAGGGCTTATAACGTGAGTTTGAAATTGGTTGCTGTTTTTCATTTAAATGTGTTGACTATATTAAGACTAGTAGTAATTTTGTAAGACCATCAGCATTCTAATTATTTTTACTGTCGGCGAATGCTTTAGCCTCAATTAAATTATTTGGATATAGGCTTCTCCAGCCTTCTTATTCTGAGTGGAAACTCTCTACTTCTGCCGAAGAATAAGGTGTCTAATACAATATGGTAATGATTGTTGAGAAAACTATCGACTGCTTTTCGGCTCAATTCTACTACATATGACGACGCCTTGGGGTCGGAAATAAAAAGATACGAACCCGAACCGGTGGGGATTTTTTTCATTAAACGTTCCAATTCTAAAGTATCTTTCAAGCTTTCCATAAAACTGCTGTCAAAATGAACCTCATGTGGTAGCGGCTGTATAGCGTTATGCCCCGGATAATAATACCTGAATGTAAGGGATAGTGAATTGCTGTAAAATAAAATTGGTTCATTCTTATGCTCGATGCTGCTAACATATTTTACTATTAATTTGTAATCAATTTTTTTTACAGGATATTGATAAAATGACATTAACAGCAAAATAAAGTATATGGATATTGTACTGTAGATAAAAGTTCTTAGAGAACTCGAATAGGTCTTAAATAAAATAAATAGAAGTGCAAAAAACGGAAATGCGACTGCCATATATCTGTCTGCATATAAGATGCCTGAGATGGCAACCATCAGGCAAAATAATACAAGTAAAGTTGCAACTGCTACGAGGATAAAATTCAATCTTTCGAAAAGGACATTTGATGTAAAATCTCGGGTTTTATATAGTTTATAGTAAGCAAATAAAATTGCTAACAGAAAAGATATCTTAATTACCCATCTTAACCATTTGTCCAACGGGATTAGTTGCAACGCAAGCATAAAATTTTGCGGCGAATGCAAAACAATAATAATTTTTTGAACCGTGCTATATATTAAATTGTGGGGCTGAATTATAGTTAATTGTTCGCGGATAAAAAACAGATTGGGTAAAAAAAGCAAAACCACAGGCACCAGGTAAAGACATAACTCAAAAAAAGATTTCCATCCTTTAAAGATTAACAGGGAAATAGCAAGAGCTGAAATCTGAAGTGCAAAAAAATACTGAGTGTATAATCCAATTAAAGAAATGGCAAGAAATAAATATAAATATTTTTTTCTTTGGCTTAAATAGTATTGAAAGAAAAAATAAATTGAAAGGATTGAAAATAAAATAAGTAGGGAATAAGTACGCATTTCAAGGGCAGCCCAAATAGTAAAAGGATTTAATAAAAATACCACAAGCATCCATCTGGAATTTTCATTACCGCTAACCAATTTGACTAATCTATAGAAAAACCAGGCTGATAATCCTATACACAATACGGAAAATAATTTTGCAAAAAAAATTCCTGGCAATATATTGCGCCATAAGGAAAACAGAATAAAGTAGACAGGGGGCTGGCCTTCGAACTTGTAAGATTGTCTTATCACATCAAGAAAGCCCCGGGATGTTGTGTCTAACGTAAAAGTCTCATCTACCCATAAGTTTAATTGACTGCACAAATAAAGCAGCAGCATGAAATACACCAGCAGGAACCCGTAAAAAATTAAATTACTTCCAGTTAGACTTCTATATTTACTACTAAAATGATTCATTTGAAATCACACTGTTTAGAAAAAATATTATCCATGAGTGGTTGAAAAATTAGTCCAAATTTATTTGATCAGATTGATTTCCATTTAGTTTTTTCAATGAGGTACTCAAATGGAAAATCTCCTCAAAATATCTCTTGTTTTGAAGAGATAAGAACCCAAGCCCTAAAAATTGTATGGCGGCAAGAAATGTTATTCCACCAACAATAAAAGATTGTGGATTTTTCCTGAATTGAAAAGAAAGGCTTATAGAAAAAGATTTGTTTATCAAAGTGGATTTAGACAAATCAGATAAAGTATCATAAAAAAGCCACACCAGTTCATACATTGAAAGCAACATCAAAAGTGTGCCAATAGCGAGGAAGAAAATATAAGGACGGAAGATAAAACTTGACATGATACCAGAAAAAAAGCCCCTTATCATGCGAATACTGGATGATCGTTTTCCCTTAAATTTATTTTGTTCGGTCCAATCAAGATGAGCCGGTATTTCAACAATTCTCGCTCTCAAGATCATCGCCTTATAAAGTATTTCAGGATTTATTTCATAGTCCTTTGTTTTAAGATTTACTGTGCTGATGAAATCCTTTTTATAAGCCCTAACCATTCCAGTATAGGTGTGATACTTATCCTGCGCAGCGATGCGCATGAATCTGTTTACCCAACGACTCATTAGTTTTCTTGCAAACGGAACGGCCGTTACTTTTCCGCCTGGCATATAAGGAGATGCTATTGCGATATCAGAACTTGCTTCTACTAGTTTATCAACTAATTTTTCGATGTGATCAACTGAATAGCTCAAGTCAATATCCATTACTACAATTATATCTCCTTTTGCATTTTTAAAGCCTGTCTTTAAAGCATTACCCAGGTTTAAATTGGCAGGATGATGAATTACCCTGGTATTATTTCTCTGGAGAGCGAATTCATCGGCGATCGTTCCTGTTTTATCTTTACTGCCATCATCAATAATTACAATTTCCCATTGATACTTATAATTTTTAGTTTCGAGGTAAGCGATGATCGTGTTAAGGTTAGATTGAAGTATGGCTTCTTCGTTATAACAGGGAAGGATAATGCTTATATATGCCTTATTTTCTGGATTCATTATTTAGAGTTTTTGTTTGGGGGTGAAAAAACGGGGAAAATTGACAGAATTATTGTCATTAACTATAACTTAAATAAAATGTTGCCATTACATTCAAAAATAGGAGTAAATTTTTTTTTCAGTTCATTTTTCAGTTCTGGCTTACAAAACTTTGTTTCTGCTAAAAAAAAAGCACATCCCCTGGACTTAAATAATAAAATATTTTTTATAGATAGATCTTCGATCCCGATATTATATCCTTTGCAATTTAACCAGTAGAATAGGTAAGAATTGTTGTAAGCCAAAGGATATCCTGCTGCTCCTTTGATATAACTGCCGTTTGCCAATAAAAGAGATTGCGGTGGAATTAATTTTTTTAAACTATCCTTACATGCATATACCTCGTAAGTTTGAAAAATGGCTTCCTTTGTTTTAGTCTGATAATTAAAAGCGGAGACTAAATAATAAGAAAGAAATAATAATAAGAATAAAATTATAATGCTGCTCTTAACAATAGCTGCCCTGTGCATGACTATTTTTCTCGTGAAATATAGACCTGGAGAATACTTTTCGTATAATTCAACTACAGAAGTTCCGAGCAAAATTGAAGCGGCGGGAATAGAGAATATATGATAATAGTACGCCCAGCTTTGTGAAGTAGTTCTGATGGTGATTATATAAGAAAAGAAAACAGCTGCAAGCCAGCAGATTACCAAAAAGGTGCTTTCCTTTTTAATCAATTTTGTAGAAGCCAGCGCAAGAATAACAATGAGCAGCCCAGGTGTTAACCATACATTAGAAAGTTCATTTGCAATAAGGTTAATAATAAAGTGACGGTTAGTAAAAAAGTCCCAGCCTATCCATGAATGTTCATTGGAGAGACCCAGCGAATTACCATAAAGGACATAAAATTGGCGGCCATAAGAATACCAAAGAATTGATGGTATTATACTCAGCGCGCCAAGTATCAGCACCTTAGGCTTCAAAAGAAATTTCCATCCCTTTTTAAAAAGTATCAGAATCAGAAACAATATTCCAATATTTCCCGCGGTAATTTTGCTAAGCAGGGCTAAGGCGGTAAAAAATATTGCAAGCCAATAATAACTTTTTGACTGACTATCAAGCCATCGAATAAATGTATAAGCGGAACATAGATAAAAAAAGAACATAACTGATTCCGGTCTGATGGCAACGGATATTACCGTCAATATTGGGCTAAGCGCGAAAAAAAATGAAGCAATCATTGCAGATTTTAAAGAAAGTAAATAACTGCTAAACCGGAAAAAAACAAGCATGGTAGCCAACGAAAACAAAAAAGAAATTACCCTTCCGGTTGGTTCCCAAAATCCGAAAATTTTATAGGATATTTTCATGAGGTAGGGATAAATTTGAAATTCTGATTCTGTATAACCCGGGCCGTTTCCATCCCACGCTATCTGCGGATGAAAAATATTTGTGCCATTCTTATAAAAGTTCAAGGCAATAGTTGAATCATCAGCTTCACGCCAGGATTCTGTGTCAACAGGGTGGAAAAGGTCAGTGCACCTGACGCTAAACCCGACGATAAAAATGATCACCCAAATTAATCTATCACGCTTCATCTTTCATAAGTTTAAAACAACAACAATGCTGTTTGTCAAAAACCGAATAAGCACATAAGCCAAAAAATAGAATTTCGACATTTCCGGGAAACTCAAAAATGTCTTGATTAAAAATTAAATTGAAAGGAACAGGGTTAATGCTATTATCAGGAATATTAAATAGCTGCCTGCATCTTTTATCGTAAAAACAATAGGGTCGTCGGTCATTTTGCCACGGTTTGTAATCATCCAAATACGGCAAATCCAAAACAAAAGTAGAAAACCAACCGTCCACAATATTTTTGGCCTAGAATATAATATTCGAACCTCAGGGCTATTTATGTATAATGAAAACACAACTACTGATAGAAAACCGCTCACAATACCCATTATTTGTAATAGATTAAGATCTTCTTTTGTGTATTCTCTGCCTCTTTCGTGCAGGCCGTTTTTACCATCTGTTTTCATAAGTTCAGAGCATCTCTTTACAAATGCCAGGCTTAGAAACATAAAGGTGGAAAAAGTGATTAACCAAAATGATATCGGAATTTGAGTAGCCTGGCCTCCTGCGATTATGCGTGTAGAATAAAAGAACGCTAATATGAAAACGTCGTATAGAGCAATTCTTTTTAAAAAGAGAGAATATGAAATTGAAACTAAAAAATACCCCAATAAGATAGTGAAGAACCATACATTTAATTGGGATGCGATAGTTAACCCTACAGTAAGAATAACAAGCGCTAAAATAATTCCTGATGAAATTGATAATTTACCAGAGGCGAAAGGCCTGAATCGTTTTCGCGGATGAGATCTGTCTGAATTTAAATCCAATAAATCATTTATTACGTAACCGGCGGATGCAGTAAAACTAAACGCAAAGAAAGCGGCAATAGCCTGGAAAATCAAGTCGGGCGAATAGAATGAATGACTTGTGAATAAAGGGACGAATATCAGCAGGTTTTTTAACCATTGATATCCCCTGATCGCTTTTACATAATCTTTTAGATGAATCTTTCCGACTTTCCATACATATTTAAGTTCAGAAATTTTTCTTGTTTTTCTTTCAAGGGATTTTGATGGATTTACTAAATAAGAATAGCGTGATGAGGCAATGATTTTAAGATCAGAATGAGAGTTGCCTATGTAATCAAAGTTTGATTCGCCAAATTCATCAATTAGAATTTTTAATTTATTTGCTCCTTTTAAATTAATTTTTTCAGTACCATATACTTCATCAAAAATTGGATAAACTTTAGATATTTCCTGCGCATTAGACATCAATGATGCAGTTGCGAGAATTATTTTTCTTCCACTAGATGATTCTGTCTGGAGGAAATTTAACAGCTCTTCATTATTGGGAAGCAGTTCATAATGTAAGTGAACTTTATTAAAAATTCTATTTTTAAAATATACTTTCCCTTTTAACATCCATAACAGGCAAGGGAAAATGTACAAAAGATTTTTTCTCAAAAGCATAATCACTCCTTCATGTAGCAGATCGGTTTTTATAAGAGTGCCATCCAGATCAACAACTAGTGGAATATTTTCATCAAAACCATGATTGTTCATTCTTTACCCTCCAATATTTCCGGTTTAATGCAGAATTCAAAGATTCTTATGTCTCAGATTTTAAACTCCATCCTTGTATTTGACAGGATTCCATCTGGATATTTTCACATGCTCACCTCTCATAGTGCTTTGAAAGCCACTGAACAACATACCTAATATTCGCAATTTTTTACAACACGTCAAATCCATTCATTGAAAAAGCCAGTTGCTTAATTTGATCACTTCTCATAATGGCCCAGAAGAAGTAAAAGAGAATTGATTGAAGTTGGGTTACCTTCTCAGGTTTTTTGAATTTGTAATGAGTGTAAACTGGAAAAAATTTGCCAATCAGTGGAATCAAATGTCCCTTTTTTACAATCGTAAAGTTTTCTTCAAGAATTTTGGAAACACTTTGTCTCGCATCACCGGATTCTTCTTTAGGAGATTTTCGTGTGTAAAGTGAAAGAAAAAAATCAAGTATTTTACTTTCCATCGGACAAATCGTAACGAATATTCCATCTTTCTTGAGTATCCTTTTAATTTCAGAAGCAGCTTTTGGAATGTCAGGTACAAATTCTAATACACTCACTGCAACGATAGCATCGAAACTTTCATCAGGAAAATTGGTGTTAACAATACTTTGAGTACTCAGATTATATTTTTTAAGCCCGTGCTGCTGACATAAAGCATCTATATGATCAAAATGATCATGAACATCAAACGCATATAAGTGTTCGCAGTGTTTTGATAGTTGAGGTAAAAAAATGCCACTTCCAGTACCTACTTCTAACAGGCAGTTGTATTTTTTATCTCCCAATAACCGTATAATCTTTTTAAAGCGATATTTTTGAATGTACTTTATCGGAAATTTATAGTTCCAATGATGGTAATCAACATCTCCGGTAGTCTTTAATAAATTTTTTTCGGGTAGGGTCAATTTAATTCGGCTCATCTAATTAATTTTGGTTGTATATAAGTCGTCAAATAAATTTTACTTTAAGTTGACGGGTCATTTCAATTTCCTCAAGATGCTTCGTCATATTAACCATGTCATAATTTTTGGATAGCGACATAATTACGTTTTTAAATACTTCTACTTTTTTACTGCTGCTCACATTCATTCCTGGGAAAAAAGCGAGCTGTGTTATCTGGTCGCCCCCAATAAGATCGAGAGGATGCAGAAGAAAACTGATGGGTGTGTTGGTCACTTTACACATCCTTACCGCTGTATTCAAATAAAACTTCATTAACGGCATTGAGATATTTCCAAGGTAAATTAAATAACTTAAATGAAAAGGGAGTTTGAAAACCGGCATAGTAGTTACCGGTATTTCTGTAATACTTTTTCCTTCTCCCAAATTCCATTTATAAGGTTTCAGCTTTCTGAAACCTTCACTGAATTTGCCAAAAAGTTCTTTACGCGCTTTTTTTTCTTCTTTTGACAGATCGGATTTTTTGAAATAATACATCCTGGCGAGTGGGCCCAGGTAAGTAGGCAAGGTAGAAGCATCAAATTTATAGCCTCTGCTTTCAAGTACCTTTAGCAAGTCTTTGCTCCAGCTAAAGCCCGGCCCTCTAAATCCTGTTGTGCGCTGGCCAGTGACTTTTTCAATCGCTTCTTCTGCTTCCCTGATTTCCTTTTCTATTTTTTCATAACTATAAGTTTGTAGCCACGATTCATGATGATAAGAATGATTGCCCACTTCGTGGCCTCTTTCTGTTATCATTCTGAGGTACTTATTATTGTCTTCAGATTCCGTATCTTTTCCAACAATGAAAAAGGTTATTTTTAGATTAAGTTCATCCAATACATCTAAAACGTGAGGAACAAAAATGTTGAAATAAGACGGATATTGATCCCAGCCTTCATCACCATGGATTTTCATATAGGTCCATTGGTTATCCAGATCCAGAGAAATACTCGCTATAGGTTTTTTCTTAGCCATTATTTAAAATTTCCTTCAGTTTACTTTCCGCGACCTGTATGGTTTCATTTACATTGAGGGTGCCGTTAATGATTTG
>Ga0134128_10009331_pt1 | contig 11769 bp, 2 predicted proteins | sample KB31754_FD_96462 | JGI IMG/M metagenome (GOLD analysis project Ga0134128, IMG submission 96462) | Terrestrial soil microbial communities with excess Nitrogen fertilizer from Kellogg Biological Station, Michigan, USA - KB3-175-4 | ecosystem: Environmental > Terrestrial > Soil > Unclassified ...
CTGCCGGAACCCGGCGCCCGATTCCGGCGTGCGGCTAAAGGGAACCGCTCTTGATCTCCGCAGGGCGAATCAGGCCGCCGGTGAGACCGAGAAACGGCCGAGAGTTCACTCCCTTTCACAAACGCTACGGCTGATCCGTAGCGACATCGCCTTTCGCTGCGCCTACGAGCATAAACCCGCAAACTGGAAGACCGGGCTGCGGATGCTTCGGCATCCGGGGGTGGCTTGCGTCGTCCGCTTTCGCCTGCAATGCTTTTTCTATTTCAACCATTTGGCGCCGCTTGGATGGTTGATGAAGTATCTAAATTTTATCTTCTATAGCGTCGTGATTGATGAACGAGCTCGTATCGGCGGGAGTCTCTACATGGGCCACGCCGCGTCAATTCTAATTGCAGCGAACGTGACAATTGGCGAACGCTGTATTCTGTTCCATCAGAACACCTTGGGTCTGTCGCCTTTCCTTGAACCGGGGGCGCGCGCCGGCAATCTCTTGATCGGCAATGATGTTGTCTTCGCTGGGGGCTCTTGCGCCTATGGCGACATTGTCATCGAGGATCGATGTTTTGTTGGCGTCAACGCGGTCGTCAACCGGTCGTGTCCCCCCGACTCGACGCTCTTCGGGGTGCCAGCCCAAGTGATTGGGCGGCGGCCAGGCGCGACTGACTAGCAAGTGATCAAGTGATCATGATTGGACTCCGATGCGCATCGGGATAGACGGCCACGTTCTGGGTAAGAATATTGGCGGCGTCGAACGCTACGTGGGAAAGGTCGTGGAGCTGGTCCCGGATCTTTGCCCGCAGCATCAGTTCATCATTTTTGTCGCGCGGCGCATGAGGGGCGAATTTGCCCGGGATCCACGCCGTAACGTGCAGTATGTCACGCTGCCCATATCCGATCCGATCGCGCAGCGCTCGGTTGTCCTGCCATGGCTGGTTCGGCGACATGGTCTCGACGTTCTGCACGTGCAGCGGATCGCGCCATGGGCATGCGGCCATTGCCGCATCGTGCTGACAGTGCACGATCTGATTCCGATTAAATACCCGGATAAGTATCCCGGCTTCCGAGATCGGCTGATCAGGCTGCTGACCCCTGACAGCGTTGCACGCGCCGACCTGATCGTTTGCCCGACTCAATTCGTGTGCGACGATATTGACCGCTATTATCCGGCCGCAGCCGCGCCCAAGCGGCCATTCTACAATGGCGTCGATAGCAAGAGGTTCAACGACCCCGATTGTGTCCCGGAGCGGGGAACATTGCAGCGTTACGCGATCGAGCGACCCTTTATCTTTTCGCCGGGCGCCATCGAGCAACGCAAGAATATCGAGGCGATCATTGAAGCCCTGGCGCGTCTGGACGTCGCGCCTCGACCCCTGTTGGTTCTGAGCGGAAGCATTCGCGACGCAGATTATTTTGCCCGGCTGCAACGCTTGTCCCAGAACTTGGCGGTTGCCGAAAGCGTGCGCCATCTCGGCTTTATCTCGGACGACGACCTCATCGACCTCTATCGGCGGGCGAGCGCATGCGTGGCCGCTTCGCGCGACGAAGGGTTCAACTTCCTTCCGCTTGAAGCAATGGCTTGCGGCGCGCCTGTCATCTGCTCGGACATACCGGTCCACCGCGAGTTATACGCCGGAGCCGCCTCCTTTTTCCCGCCCGACCGTCCTGATTTGCTTGCCGAGGCCATCCGCGCAATGAACGACGATACGACCGCGACCGCGGAGGCCGCCAAAGCAATCGTAAGCCGCTTTTCGTGGGACGCGATGGCGCGGAGGATGGCGACCTACTTTGAAGAATTGGCCTAACCCCGCAGCAAGAAGATTTTGCCTTATGAAACCAGATTTCGAGCGGCTTTCCTCTTGCCGCCTCGGATAAATTACATATATATTATGTATGTATTTGGAAGCGCGGACCTAAACGGGGGCCCAACGCACTGAAAACATTAGGGGCGCGAACCTAAAAGGAACCTAAGGCCGGCAGACGTCCGTCGCGACGCTCTCCTCACGGCCCTTCAGCGATTCCACTCAAGGCCAGAAGGGCCCCTGGCGAGGAACCGGATGCGGTGGAAACTGTCGGCCAGAACATGCATGAGGAAGCGCTTGTCAGACCCCGGCGGCGCCCTTGACCAACTCGGTCAGATGTTCGGCTAGCTTCTGGACCGTTGGATAATCCCAAAACAAAGATGGCGTTAATTCCTCGGTTCCGAGAAACTCGCCCAGGTTCCCGGTGATGATCAGTGTTTTAAGTGAATTGAGACCCAAGTTCGAGAATGTCTCATCAAGGGAAATCGTCTCTGGAGCCACGTTCATCTCGCGGGCGATTCGGTCCACCAGCCAAGCGCTGATTGCATCGAAGCTATAGTCGCTAACTCTCGCCATTGCCGCCCTCATTGCTGCTGCATACCGGAGGACACATCGTCAAACCGCCGCACGCATCGCCGGTTCCGGTTTCCTCATTTCACCGCGTCGGACTCGACCGCTGAAAAATCGCCGAGCCAATAACGCCGGCGCTCGAACGGATAGAGAGGGACGTCGTCCCATGCCCCTCCGCGTCCCCGGTGCAACGCGACGAAATCAACCGGACAGCCAGCGACATAAAGTTCCGAAAGAGCCTCAATGAGCGCGGGCCGCTCCGACAGATTGCCCGTCTGCAGCGACGCCAGCCAAACTGCCCTTCGGTCGGCGAAATGCTCGCGCCCGAGCTTAGCGAGGCGTGTGTTCGGTCCGATCTCAACGAAGACATCACAGTTTGTTTCGCCGAGCCGCCGCAACGCCGCCAGAACGTCAGTTGGCCGACGGATATGCTCTCGCCAGTACCTCGGCCACGCGTCCGTTTCCGTCGGGACAGGAATGTCCGCCGTTGCGGTAAAGAGCTGTCGCTTCATTTCTCCATGTTGAATGGCGGCGGCGAACGCCTCGAACTGCTCGAGCAGGCGGCCATGAGCGGACTCGTCAATTGCTACTCTCTCGTCCGATTGTGGCCGAAGTCGATCAATCAATCGCGCACGCGCGATGGCCAGCCGCATTCCGTCTTCGAGATTAAGCGCCCCGGCGCAAGCCGCCGCGGCCAATTCGCCAGCGCCTTCTCCCAGAACATAGTCAGGCCGAATTCCCCAACTGTCCCAAAGGGCTGCGAGCGCCGATTGTAACGCAAACAGCGCCGGCTCCGCGCACCAAGCCCGCGCCGGTTGGCCTGCTCCGGGCGCGATCAAAAGCTCATATAAGGCCGTGTCCTCCGTTCCCTCGTGAATCGCCGCGCATCGGTCGATCACCTCGCGAAACACTGGCTCGTCCCGGTACAGATCGGAGACCGGAGCCTGGTCGAAAGACTCCGCGCCGGAAAAAAGGAACGCAACGCGACGCCTTCGCTTGCTGGATTGCGCCGAGCGAAAAATTCCGGGCGCGGACTTTCCTTCGCCCGCAAGCCGCAAACGGGACTCGATCGCCTCGCGATCATCGCCGATAACCGCCAGCCGACAGCTCAGATCGCCTCGTCCCGTGTTGGCGGAGACGCAAAAGGTTTGAACATTCGCCGGCGCACATCTCGACACCGCGTCAGCGTAAAGCGCCGCTAACGTTCTCAGCGCCGTTGGCGTGCGGGCGCTTATCGCGAGCACATATGGCAAGCGAGGTTTGTCAACGTCTTGCTCCGCGGGTGGCGGCGCCTCCTCCAGGATTACGTGTGCGTTCGCTCCGCCATAGCCGAAGCCATGAACCGCGGCGGTGCGCAACGAGCCGTGGCCCCGCGGCCAAGGTTCCGCCCGATCGACCATCCGGATCGGCGCGGAACCGATCCGGATATATTGGTTGAACCCGCGAAAATGCAGGGTGGAGGGAATGACGCCGCGCTGCATCGCCAGAACGGTCTTGATCAGGCCGGCCATCCCCGAGGCTTCCTCCAGATTTCCGATATTTGTCTTGACGGCGCCCATGCGCAGCGGGTTCGCAAGCTCCCGCCCCGGCGTCATCACGTTGCGGATTGCCCCCATCTCTATGGCGTCTCCAAGAGGCGTTCCGGTGCCCTGCGTTTCAAGGTACTCGATTGACGCGGGATCAATTCCGGCTTTCGCCGCCGCGGCGCGCATGACCGCTTCCTGCGCCGGTCCGTTAGGCGCGGACATGCCGTTGCTCGCCCCGACATGCGAGATCGCCGATCCCTTGATGACGGCTGCGATACGATCTCCAGCCGCCGTCGCATCGCTCAGGCGGCGCAGGATAACCACACCGCAGCCTTCGCCGCGAACATAGCCGTCCGCGTCGGACGAGAAACTGCGACAGCGGCCAGTTCGTGACAGCACCCCCGCCTTCGACAGGTTCACGAATTCCGATGAATGCAAGAGCAAATTCACACCACCAACCACGGCAAGGTCGCATTCGTCAGCGTGGAGACTGCTCATTGCGAGGTGGAGCGCCGTAAGCGACGACGCGCAGGCCGTATTAACCGCATAGCTTGGCCCCGTGAATCCAAACACGTGCGAAATGCGGTTCGCGGCTGCGAAACTACCAGAGCCGAGGCCTGAGTAGACAGACAGCGCGCCCGGGTCGTTCGCATGCCGGGCGGCGAAATCGGCCGCGCCAATGCCGATGAAAACCCCCGTTCGGCTGCCGGAAAGCTTGATTGGCGCAATGCCAGCGTTTTCCAACGCATGCCAAGTTACTTCCAAAAGCAAGCGGTGTTGCGGATCGATGTATGACGCTTCGTCGGGGGAGATGCCGAAATGCGCCGGGTCGAAATCGGCGACTCCATCGAGCAGCCCCGCCATCTCCACCCCCGCGCCGGTTTCTGAAATCGGTTCAAACCTTCCTGCGGGGATCCTTACGACAGCGTCCGTCCCCTCCATGAGCAGACGCCAGTAGGCGCCCACGTCGGGGGCGAGCGGAAAACGACATGCCATCCCGACAATCGCCACCCCCGGGCGGACCGGCTCGTTCGACCGGACGCCGGGTCTCGGCGCCGGCTTTTCCTGCTCGTCTTCTAACGATTGGTCGATACCGAGGCGGATTTGGATGGCTTGTGCGAGGGCGGAGAGGTTTGGGCTGTCGAAGAGGATTGTGGCGGGGAGCGGGGGGTCGAGGCGGAGCTGGGCGTTGAGGCGGTTGCGGAGTTCGACGGCCATCAGCGAATCCATGCCGAGGGCGGAGAAGCCGGTGGAGGGGTCGGGCGGCTCGGGCAGGCGGAGCACGGTTTGGAGGGCTTGGCCGAGCCAGGCGATGAGGTCGGCCTGGCGCTGCGCAGGCGGGGTGCGGGCCAGGCGCCGGGCGATCGGAGGCGCGGCCGCGGCGGGCGGCCGGCTGGGCCTGGCGCGGCCGGCGGCCAGCAATTCGCCGACAAGCGGCGCCGGCGGGATACGATCCCAATCGACCGCCGCCACGGCGAGTTGGGCGGCTTCGCCGGCGAGCGCGCGTCCAAGCGCCGCCAGGCCCTGGGCGGGGGTCATCCAGCCGATCCCGGCGGCCGCTATCGACGCATCGAGCGAGGCTCGCCGCTCCGCCGCCACGCCGATCTCCGACCAGGCGCCCCAGTCCACGCTCAAACCGGGCAAACCCAGCGCGCGCCGATGCCGCGCCAGTTGGTCGAGGAAGGCGTTGGCCGCGGCGTGGTTGGCCTGACCGCGGCTGCCCAACAGTCCGGCGGTGCTGGCGAACAGAACGAACATATCGAGCGGCTGGCGCAGCGTGGCGCGGTGCAGCCGCCATCCCCCCAGCGCCTTGGGGTTCAAGACTTCGGCGAAGCGGCTCCAGTCCTGGTTCGCCACCGCCCCGTCGCGCAGCAACCCGGCCGAGTGGATCACCCCCGCCAGAGGCGGCATCCGCGCCTCGATCTCCGCCATGAGCCGGTCGACCTCGACCGCCTCGGCCACGTCCGCCTGGATCACCTCAACCGTCACGCCGCGGGCGCGCAGGGCGGCCACCGCGGCGGCTGCGGCCGCATTGGGCGCGCGCCGGCCGTTGAGCGCGATATGGCTCGCTCCGCGATCGGCCAGCCAACCCGCGACCGCCAGCCCGATCCCGCCAAGACCGCCAGTGATCAGGTACGTCGCCCCGGCCCGAACGGTTGCGGCGGCCGGGGGCGTCAGCACGATCTTGCCGATATGCCGCGCCTGCTGCATCCGCCGCATCGCCAGCCGCGCCTCGCCGAGCGGGTAGCTGACGTAGGGCAGCGCCTGAAGCTCGCCCGCCGCCACCCGCTCCAGCGCCAGGCGCAGCGCCGACCCGACCCGGTCAGGCTCCTCGGCCATCAGCCGGTCCACCGCCAGGATGTGGTAGACGACGTCCGGCCGGGCCGCGGCCATCGTCTCGGCGCTCCAGACGCCGCGCTTGGCGATCTCGACGAACCGCCCGCCAGACGCCAGCGCCGAGAGGCTTGCCGCTATGAAGCCCTCGCCGGTCAGGCTGTTGAGCACCACGTCGACCCCGCGTCCCCCGGTCGCCGCCAGGATTTCGGCGGCGAAGCCGAGACCGCGGCTGTCGTGCACATGGCTTAGCCCAAGACCGCGCAGATAGCTGCGTTTGGCCGCGCTGGCGGTGGCGAAGACCTCCGCCCCCGCCGCGCGGGCGAGCTGGATCGCCGCCAGCCCGACGCCGCCAGCGCCGGCATGGATCAGCACCCGGTCGCCGCGCCGCAGGCCGGCCAGTTCGAACGCCAGCATCGCGGTGACGAACACGCTCGGCAGCGTCGCCGCGGCCGCCGGCGCAAGCTCCGCTGGAAGCGGCGCCACAAGCGACGCCGGCGTCGTCACGCGGTCGCCGAAGCAGCCGGACCCCAACCCGACCACCCGGTCTCCGGGCGCCAACCTCTCCACGCCCGCCCCCACCGCCGCCACCCGGCCGGCAAACTCGAGCCCGAGGGGGCCTGACTCCACCGGAACCAGGCCCAGCGTGTCCAGGACGTCGCGGAAGTTCAGACCCGCCGCCTCCAACGCAACCGCGACTTCGCCCGGCCCGGGCGGCGCGACGGCGACGCGCTCGATATGCAGGCCCGCCAGCGTCCGCTCCGGCCCTCTCGCCAACCGCCAGCCGGCCTCCGGCGGCAGCGCCAGCCGCTCGGTCTCGCTCCCCGCGCGAACCAGCCGCGGCGCCAGCCGGACCGCCCCGCGCCGCGCCGCCTCGACCTCGCCGTCCGGCGCCGCCAGCTCATCCAGCAGCGCACCCAGTTCCGTATCTGCTTCCAGGTCGAGCCGCCGCACGCCGAGCTCCGGGTGCTCGCGCGCCAACGTGTGTCCCATGCCCCACAGCGCCGCCCCGGCCAGCCGCCCGCCCGGCTCTCCGGCCACCACCTGCGCGCCCTCGGTCACCAGCCACAGGCCCGCGGCGGGCGGAGCGTCAAGCCCGAGCAGCGCCTGGGTCAGCGCCAGCGCGCCGCCCACAACCGCCGCGGCGTCTCCCGCCAGCCGCTCCGCCGTCGCCGCCTCAGAGCAGGCCGCCGCCGCGTCCAGCGCCGCAAGATGCGCCACCCCGCGCAGCGGGGCGTCCGCCGGCAGCCTCGCCAGCAGTTCCCGCCAGTCCGACGTCTCGCCCGTCCGCAGCCGCCACGCCTCGACCCCCGCAACCGTCTCCGCCTCAAGCGCCAACTCCGCCCCGGCGCGCGCCACAACCACCCGCTGACCCCGCGCGGCAAGCCCCGCCGCCAACCGATCCGCCGTTCCGCGCCCATCCGCCGCCAGCAGCCACAGCCCAGGCGGCTCCGCCGACGGCGAACGCGCCAGCACCACGCCTAGCCCCGCATCCGCCGCCGGCCGCAAGATTGTCGCCTCCGCGAACCCTGCCGCGGTCAGCGCCCCTCGCCAGCCCGGCCCATTCAAAAGCGCGTGCTCGCTCCGTAGCGGCGCGTCGGCAAACCGCCACCATCCCTCCAAAAGCCCGAAGGTCAGGTCATGCCAGCCCCGAGGCTCCATCACCTCCAGCAACGCCAGCGCCCCGCCAGGCGCCAGAAGCGATCGGCAGCGCCGCGCCGAAGCCGTCACATCGCTGGTGGCGTGCAGGACGTTGCTGGCCACCACAAGGTCATAGCCGCCCGCCGCGAAGCCTTGCTCCCCCGGCTCGCGCTCAATGTCCAGAACCCGGTACGACACGAACGGATAGGCCGTTCCAAACCGCTCTTCCGCCGCATTGAAGAACCCGGCCGAAACGTCGGTATAGACATAGTCCGTCTGTTCCCGGGGCAGCCGCGGCAAGAGCGACGCCGTCGTGCCCCCGGTGCCCGCGCCAACCTCCAGCACCCGCAACCGGCGTCCCGGCGGCAGCCCCGCCACGGCTCGCTCCACCGCTTCCGCCAGCGTCGCGTTGGCCAGCCGGAAAACCGGCGCCTCCCGATAGAGATCCGCCGCTCCCAACCCCCGCTCGGGGAACAGCAGGCGCAGCGGCGCAACCTCGCCCCGCAAAACCGCCGCCAGCGACGCTCCGCAACGCGACAGCAGCGCCCACGCAATCGACCCTTCCAGCTCCGCCTCGGATAGACCCTCGTCCAAAACCGCCGGCAGTTCCGCCGCCGCAACCCGCCATCGGCCCCGACCTTCCGCCGAAAGCAGCCCGGCTTCCCCCAAAAGCGCAAGCAGCCGCCCGAACAGACGCGCATGCTTCGGCAGGACGCCGAGCCCAGCTCGCAGCGCCGCCGCCTCGACCGCTTCGCCGATCGCAGGCGACCAGCCCAACTGGCGCAAACCTCTCAGCGCGTAGCCTTGCGCCCGTTGCTCCAGCAGCGCCTCCAGACGCGCCTCCCGGCCGGCCTCGAAGCCAACCCCAGCCGCCAGCCTCTCGAGCCAAGGCTCGACCTGCGCCCCCACCTCAGCCGGCTCCGCCAGGAACTCCGCCGCCCCCGCCGGCGCCGGAACCTCCCGCCAGACCACTTCGTACAAAAGCTCATCGACCCCAGCCGCCGCGCCCAGCAGCGCCTGACGCGTGGCGCGCTTCAACAAAAGCCCGCGCACCCGGCCAAACGCGGCGCCCGTCGCCTCCCGAAGCCACAGGTCGACAACCGCGGTGTCCCCCGCCCCCTCCCGCAGCCGCGCCTCACACGCAATCCGCCGCGGCGCTCGCTCCCAAAGGTCCAGCGACTCCCACCCCAGCGGCACGTAAGGATCGCCCGTCGCCGCCGGCGCGGGCAGCGCCGCCATCAGCACCTGGAAGCAGGCGTCCAGCACCGCTGGATGCAGGCCCACGCCGGACTCCGCCACCCCTTCCGGCGCGGCGATCTCGCCACGCGCAACCCCAGCGCCGCTCCACACCCGTTCCACCCCTTGGAAGCTCGGCCCATAGCCGAGCCCCAGAGACGCCATTCCAGCATAGAACTCTCCAACATCGCGCTCTCTCAGTCCGGCCAGCGCCAGCTCAGGCGCCTCCAGCGGCGCGCCGCCGCCGACCCGGCCGCTCGCATGAAGCCGCCACGGCGTTTCCCCCGTCGACCCGACCGCCCGGGCGAACACCCGCCAGTCCCGTTCCTTCGTTTCGTCCGGCGCCGACAGGAGCAACTGCACTTCAACCGGCTCATCGGTCAGAACCAGCGGCGCGTGGATCACCCCATCCCGAACGCTCACCGGCGCCGCTTGCGTCGCCGCCGCCAGGCAGGCGTGCAACGCTCCGGGAACAACCACGCCGCCAAACACGGTGTGATCGGCCGCCCAGCCCGGATCCGTCGCGCTCAGCTCCCGCGTCCAGCTCACCTCGCCGCTCGCGGAACGATGCTCCACGCCCAGAAGCGGGTGACCCGATGCGCCCGGGCGCCGCTTCGGCGCATCGACCCAGTGCCGTGTCCGCTCGAACGGATAGCCTGGCAGCGCGATCCGTCGCCGTCCCCGGCCCGCCTCCCGCGACTTGAAGTCAATCGAGCCGCCCGCCGCATAAAGCCCCGCAACCGCCTCCGACAGCGCCCGTTCATCCCCAATCCCAGGCCTGAGCGACGACAGCGTCACAGGGGCGCCCTCCCCAGGCCAGCAGCCCAGCGCCGACGGACCCAGGATGGGACGAGGGCCAAGCTCCAAAAGAACGTCCACCCCCATCCCCGCCAACGCCGCCACCCCCTCCGCGTAGCGGACCGGCGAGCGCGCATGCCGGCGCCAATAGGCCGCGTCCGGATGCGTCCCGGCCGCAAACGCCGTCCCCGTCAGGTTCGAAATCAGCGCCAGCGACGCTTCCCGGCGCTCCACCAAGCCCGCCGCGGCCTCCAGATCGTCCAGCATCGGATCGAGAAGCCCCGAATGGAACGCGTGGCTCACCGCCAGCCGATGGCAGCGCACCCCCGCCGCGGCGAACTTCGCCACAATCGCGTCCACCAGTCCCGCCGGGCCGCTCACGACCCGGTGCGTCCCATTCTCCGCCGCCAGGCTCAGCCCCACCCCCGGCGTCCCCGCATTGATCCCAGCCAACGCCGCCGCCACCGCCTCCGATGGGGCAAAGACCACCGCCATCGCGCCCCCCGGCGGCAACGCCCCCATCAGCGCTCCCCGCCGCGCCACCAGCCGCGCCCCCTCCTCAAGGCTCAGCACCCCCGCCGCGTGCGCCGCCGCAAACTCCCCGACGCTGTGTCCCAGCGCCGCCGCCGCCTCCAGGCCCCACGACCGCCACAGAGACCAAAGACCCGTCTCCAGCGCATAGAGCGCGGGCTGCGTATACGCCGTCTCGTCAATCAGACCCGCCAGCCCCGTCCCAGGCCCCGCCAGCAACACCTCCCGCAACGGATGGGCCAGCGCCCCAAGCCCGTCCGCCGCCGCGCAGCACCGCTCCACAACATCTCGGAACGTCGGCTCCGCCTCATAAAGCCCCCGCGCCATCCCCGCCCATTGGCTGCCCTGCCCGGTGAACAGAACCCCAATCCGCGGCCGGCCGCGACGCTGCCCGACATGAACCGACGCGGACACCGCCCCTTCAGCCGCCCCAGACCGAACCGCCGCAAGACCCGCCGACAGGTCCTCCACCGTTTCCGCCACCACCGCGGCCCGATGCTCAAAGTGGCTTCGGCCCACCCCCGCGGTGAAGCATAAATCCCCCAGCGACGCCCCAGGCGAGGCCGCCAGCCACGTCTCATAGCGCCCCGCAAGCTCCCGCAACGACCAGGCCGATTTCGCCGACAGCGCCAGCACATGCGCCGGGCGCTCCACAAGCGACGAATCCACCGCCGCCGCAGCCGCATAGCCCTCAACCACCACATGCGCGTTGGTGCCGCTGAACCCGTAGCTGCTAACCCCCGCGATCCGCCGGCCCGGCGGCCAGGGCTGACGACGCCGAACCACCGCCACCGGAAGCTCCGACCACGCAATCCGCGGGTTCGGCTCGCGGAAATGCACTTGCCCAGGCAGTTCGCCGGCATTCAGCGACAGCACAACCTTGATCAGCCCCGCGATCCCCGCCGCCGCCTCCAAATGACCAATGTTCGCCTTCACCGAACCTAGCAACAACGGCCGGTCCAAGGCCCGCCCAGCCCCCAGCGCGCCCGCCGCAGCCCCAACCTCAATCGGATCCCCAAGCGACGTCCCTGTCCCATGAGCCTCCAAATACACAACATCAGACGCCGCAACCCCCGCTTGCAAAAGCGCGGCCGTGATCACGCGCTGCTGCGCGGGACCGTTTGGAACTGTCAGGCCCCCTGAAGCGCCGTCCTGGTTGACCGCGGAGCCGCGGATCACCGCCAGAACCCGGTCCCCGTCGCGTTGCGCATCCGCAACACGCTTGAGAACCACAACCCCAACCCCCTCGCCACGCCCATAGCCGTCAGCCGACGCATCAAACGTCTTGCAACGTCCATCCGGCGAAAGCATCCCAGCGCGGCTCAACCAGATCA
>Ga0134128_10009334_pt1 | contig 11768 bp, 11 predicted proteins | sample KB31754_FD_96462 | JGI IMG/M metagenome (GOLD analysis project Ga0134128, IMG submission 96462) | Terrestrial soil microbial communities with excess Nitrogen fertilizer from Kellogg Biological Station, Michigan, USA - KB3-175-4 | ecosystem: Environmental > Terrestrial > Soil > Unclassified ...
ACGCCGCCTTCCTCGGCGAGCGTTGCGACGGCCGTCCGCGACAGCCCCAACAGCCGCGCCAGCCCGGCGTCGACGCGCATTCCCGCCAGCCCCTCGGGGACTGGCATCGACCGTGTCGTCACTCTGACGGCTCGGCCTTGCGGCGGCCGACCGTATCGAAGTCAAAACCGAATAGCGACAAGGCAACCAGCAGGATCGCTCCGCCGACCACCGACGGATCGGCCACGTTGAACACCGGCCACCAGCCGATGGACAGGAAGTCGACGACATGCCCCTGGAGCGGTCCCGGCGAGCGGAAGAACCGGTCGACCAGGTTGCCCATGGCGCCGCCGAGGATCATGCCGAGGCCGATGGCCCACCACGGCGACACCAGCCGCCTGCCCATCCAGATGATGCCGATCACCACGCCGGTGGCTATCAAGGTGAGGACCCACGTGTATCCGGTGGCCATCGAGAACGCCGCGCCGGAGTTGCGTACCAACGTCCAGGTGATGGTGTCGCCCACGATCGACACAGGCTGGCCGGGTGTCAGCAGCCTCACCGCGAAAACCTTGGTGACGATGTCGAGAACCAGCACCACCGCCGCGATGCCGAGGAGCAGCCGCAGCCGGCGCCTCGGGGCGGCCTGCGGCGCCTCGTCGACCTGGTCGGTCACGGGCTCGGCCGTCCCAGGGGATTCGTCAGTCACTCCCCCATCATCCATTAGTCGCAATGGGGAATGATTTCCCCCATGGGTCGCCTCGTCGTCGTCACCACTGGCGGCACCATCGCCACCAGCAGCGACGACGCCGGAGTCAAGCGGCCCACCCGCAGCGGCGCGGACCTGACCGCCGGGCTCGACGTCGAGGTCATCGACCTGATGGCGATGGACAGCTCGCAGTTGACACCCGCGCACTGGGACCAGATCCGCGCGTCGGTTCAGTCGGCAATTAGGGACGATGGAGCCGATGGCGTGGTCATCGCCCATGGCACCGACACCATGGAGGAAACGGCGCTGTGGCTCGAGCTGACCTACGACGGCGAAACGCCCGTGGCGCTCACCGGCGCGCTGCACAGTGCCGATGCGCCGGACGCCGACGGACCAGCGAATCTACGCGACGCGCTGGCGCTGGCGGGCAGCACGGAGGCCCGCGGCGTCGGCGTGCTGGTGACCCTCGCGGGCACGGTGTGGCAGCCGCTGGGCCTGCAGAAGGCCGCGACAGGTGATCTGCGCGGCTTCACCGGCGACGTGCTCGGCACCATCGCCGATGGCCGGTTCACCGCGCAGCGATCGAAGGATCGGCCATTTCTCGGCCCGTTGGCGGCGGTGGACGCCCCTCGGGTCGACACCGTCGCCGTGTACCCCGGCGCTGACGCGGTCGCGATGGACGCGTGCGTGGCGGCGGGCGCGCGCGGCATCGTGCTGGAAGCGGTCGGTTCCGGTAACGCGGGCGCGGCGGTGATCGAGGGCGTGCGGCGGCACTGCCGAAACGGCGTGGCGGTGGCGGTGTCGACACGGGTGCCGGGCGGGAAGGTCAGCGCAGGCTACGGGCCGGGCCGGGAGTTGCTGGAGGCGGGCGCGGTGGTGGTGCCGCGGCTGCCGGCGGCGCAGGCGCGGGTGTTGGTGATGGCCGCCTTGGCGGCGGGCTCATCAGTCGAGCCCGTCGTTGGCCGCTGGGGCTGATACTGGATCTGTGAACATTCCGAGCGTCGCCGTTGCCGCTGGGATCGTCGGTCTGGCACTGTCTGCGACGCCGCCGGCCCACGCGGATCCACCGCCCGTTGAAGACATCCGCAGCTATCCCGCCGCTGCGGGCAACTACACCACCCCCAACGACTTCTACTTCGTCTTCTTCAAGACGCCGGACGGCCGGTCATGCGGGATCGGGCCGAACGGAGGTCCGGTGGGATGCGACTCCGTTCCCGCTGACGCGCCGCCAGGGACCAATCAGACAGTCGTCAACACCTGGGCGCCTGCGGAATACCGCCACTCGGACACCGCGTCGTTCACGCGCGAGGTCGACGTTCTGCCGGAGGGGCACCGGCTGGAGAATTGGGGCGCAACCTGCGCCGTCGCCCACCAGGGCACCGTGCATTGCGAGACCTACAACAGCCACGGATTCGTGCTCTCCGGCGCCTACGGTGAGCTCTGGTAGCGGCTCAACTCGCTGATGTAGTCGGGCCAGTCCAGGCTGTCGAGGGGATTGGCGCGCTCGATCCCCGGAGTGTCGTCGGGAAACGTGTGCACCGGCCCGGGTCCGGTGCTGCGGGTCTCGAACCGCACCGTCATCACGCCGTGGCCCGCGCCCTGGATCCAGCCGTGGCCGTACTCGGTGTGCGTCACATCGTCGCCAACGCGCCATGCGGGCGGGGTCGCGGCGAGGTCGGTGAGGGTCTGCGGGAGTTGCGTATCCGACACTTCCTCGGCCACCAGATCCAGATCCGGAAACAGCGACTCCTGGCGGACGTCGGATAGGCCCGAAAAGCCAACGCCGACAAGCCGAATCGGGCCGATATCGATGGGGTCGAGCAGCAGCCGCCTGGCCGTCGCGATCAGGGTCGCCGCATCGGTCGTCGCGTACGGCAGCGTCGCCGACCGGGTCAGGATGCTCATGTCCGACTTCTTCAGCTTGACCGTGACGGTGCGGGCGCCGCGGCCGTCCTTCTCCAGACGCGCATGCGCGTGTTCGCCGATCGGACCCGCGGCTTCGCGCAGCTGGTCGAGGGTCGTCAGGTCCTCGGGAAAGGTGGACTCGGCGCTGATTTGCTTGGCAGGAGCGTTTTCCGCGACGGGGCGGTCGTCGATGCCGCGAGCGAGCCGGTGCAGCGCGGTACCCACGGTGGGCCCCAGGATGTTGGCGGCTTCGGAGTCGGACAACTCGGCGAAGGCGCCGACGGTATCGATGCCGAGCCGGTGCAGCTTTTCCTCCGCTACCGGGCCGATGCCCCACAGCCGACGCACCGGAAGACCTTGCAGCAAAACGCTTTCCTCGCCCCGGCGCACCACGCGGATGCCGTCGGGCTTGGCCAGCCCCGAGGCGATCTTGGCGATCTGCTTGCCTGAACCGGCGCCGACGGAGGCGACCAGCCCGGTTTCCTTGCGAACCCTGGCCCGCAGATCTTGGCAAAAGGCCTCGACATGCTCTGCCGACGTCCCGACGAGCTCCGGGGGTTCGCCGAAGGCCTCGTCGAAGGAGAGCTGTTCGAGGACGGGCACGACGCCGCGGACCGTGTCGAGCACGCGGCGGCTGGCCACGCCGTAGACCACGCCGCGCGGCGGCAGCACGACGGCAGGAGCGCCGACGAGGCGACGGGCCTGATGCATCGGCATCGCCGACCGGGCGCCGTACACCCGGGCCTCGTAGCTGGCACCGGCGACCACCCCACGCCCGCCGAGCCCGCCGACCAGCACGGGCCGCCCGCGCAGGGTGGGCCGGGTCAGCTGCTCGACGGACGCATAGAACGCGTCCATGTCGAAGTGCAGCACCCAGCGAGACTCCACAATCGCCGATGCTAGGGCGCTAGCCTGACGTTCGTGACGGCTGAGGGTTCTGACTACCGCCTGCACGGCGTGCGGATCGTGCACGCGAACGAACTGGATCCGAACACCCCGCAGACGCCCGGTATGAATCGCGCCGCGGCCATCAACGCGGCACGCGCCGGCGCCGACAAGCTGTGGGCAGGCACGGTTGTCATCCACCCCGACGCCAAGACCGGACCGCACCACCACGGACACCTCGAGAGCGTGATCTATGTGGTTGCGGGACGGGCCCGGATGCGGTGGGGCGACAATCTCGAATTCACCGCGGAAGCCGGGCCCGGCGACTTCATCTACGTCCCGCCGTACGTGCCGCACCAGGAGATCAACGCCAGTCCCGACGCACCGCTGTCGTGCGTCGTCGTCCGCAGCGACCAGGAGGCGGTCGTCGTCAACCTCGACTTGCCCGATATCGAAGCCGATCCCGAGCACGTGCAGTGGGTGGACGACATTCACCCGCCCCACTAGGCCTTGGCTATCGCCACCCGCACGCCGTCGCCGATCTCGGTGCCGTCGACCGGCTCACCGAATTCGAAAGTGGTGGCAAGGATTTCGCGGGCGATCAGATCACTGTGCGTCCGCGCCCATGGCGCCTTGTCGTCGGGCACCGCGATCGTGACCCGGATCCGGTCCGACACGTCGAGACCGGTGGACTTGCGCAGATCCTGCAACTCACGGATGCGGTCCTTGGCCCAGCCTTCGGCCTCCAGTTCGGGCGTCACGGTGCCGTCGAGCACCACCAGTCCCGCCCCGTCGGGCAGCGCAGTGGTGTACTCGGGGTCGGCCGCGACCAGCCGCGAGCTGTACTCCTCGGGCTGCAGCACTGCCGGACCCGCGGTCAGTGTGCCGTCGGCGTTGACGACTGCCTCCCCCGCCTTGACGGCCTTGATCGCGGCTTGCACGTCCTTGCCCAGACGCGGTCCGGCGATCTTGGCGTTGACGGTCAGCTCAAAACGGCCGTAGGTGTCGATATCGTCGGTGAGCTCGACCTTCTTTACGTTGAGCTCGTCGGCGATCAAATCCGTGAACGGCGCCAACCGCTGCGGATCCTCCACCGCCACAGTCAGTTTCGGCAGCGGCAACCGCACCCGCAGCTTCTTCGCCTTGCGCAACGACGACGACGCGGACGCGACTTCGCGCACCTGATCCATCGCCGCGACCAGTTCCGGATCCTCAGGCACCACGCCGTCTTCCGGCCAATCCGTCAGATGCACCGACCGCTCGCCGGTCACCCCGCGCCAAATCACCTCGGTGATCAGCGGCAGCAGCGGCGCCGCCAGCCTGCCGGTCACCTCGAGCACCGTGTGCAGTGTGTCGATCGCGTCGGGATCCTCTTCCCAGAACCTCTGACGCGACCGCCGCACATACCAGTTCGTCAGCGCCTCGGTGAATTGGCGCAGCTGATCGCAGGCGCCGAAGATGTCGCACACGTCCAACGACTCGGTCAGGCTGTGGTACAACTCGGCGAGCTTGGCCAGGATGTAGCGGTCGAGCACGTGCGACGAGTCGGTGCGCCAGGTGCCCTTCTTGGGCGCGTACAGCGCGAGGAACGTGTACGCGTTCCACAGCGGCAACAGCACCTGCCGGACGCCCTCGCGGATGCCCTGTTCGGTGACGATCAGGTTGCCGCCGCGCAGGATCGGTGAGGCCATCAGGAACCACCGCATCGCGTCCGAACCGTCGCGGTCGAACACCTCGGTCACATCGGGGTAGTTGCGCAGCGACTTGCTCATCTTCTGGCCGTCGTTGCCCAACACAATGCCGTGCGCCACACAGGTTTTGAACGCCGGCCGGTCGAAAAGCGCAGTCGACAGCACGTGCAGTGTGTAGAACCATCCGCGGGTCTGGCCGATGTACTCGACGATGAAGTCACCCGGGAAGTGCGTCTCGAACCAATCCTGGTTCTCGAACGGATAGTGCACCTGCCCGTATGGCATCGACCCCGAGTCGAACCAGACGTCGAAGACGTCCTCGATCCGCCGCATCGTCGATTTGCCGGTCGGATCATCGGGATTGGGCCGCGTCAGCTCGTCGATGTAGGGCCTGTGCAGATTCGTCGGGCGCACACCGAAGTCGCGCTCCAACTCGTCGAGGCTTCCGTAGACGTCGATGCGCGGATACGCGGGGTCGTCGGACTTCCAGACCGGAATCGGGCTGCCCCAGTACCGGTTTCGGGAGATCGACCAGTCTCGTGCGTTGGACAGCCACTTGCCGAACTGCCCGTCCTTGACGTGTTCGGGGTACCAGGTGATGTCCTCGTTGAGTTCGACCATACGGTCGCGGACGTCGGCGACCTTGATGAACCACGACGAAACGGCGCGGTAGATCAACGGGTTTCGGCAGCGCCAGCAGTGCGGGTAGGAGTGCTCGTAGGTCTCGTGACGCAGCAGCACCGCACCGTTGACGGCCGCCGACCGACCCTGGTTCTTCAGATCGCGGATGATCTGCGGGTTGGCGTCGAACACATGCTGGCCGGCGTAGTCCGGGACGGTCTGATCGAAACGGCCCCTCGGGTCGACCGGTGTCACCGCGGCGATGCCCGCCGCCTGCGTGGTCGTCATGTCGTCCTCGCCGTAGGCAGGCGACATGTGCACGATGCCGGTGCCGTCCTCGGTGCTGACGAAGTCAGCGGGCAGCACCCGGAACGACTTCGGCGCGTCCATGAAGTACGGGAACGGCGGCAGGTACCGCGTCTCGAGCAGGTCCCGGCCGGTGTAGGTGGCCAGAACTTCGGGTTCTTCGCCGAGCTCGCGGGCGTAGGCCGAAAGTCGAGCCTGCGCGAGTAGATAGCGCCTGTCGTCTGGACCATGCACCAGGACATAGGTGACGTCGGGGTTCACCGCGACCGCCTGATTCGACGGCAGCGTCCACGGCGTGGTCGTCCAGACTAAGAGGAAGGCCCCCGCTAGTTCTTTCTTGTTATCGCCTTCGCTGACCCGGAAGCCCACAGTGATGGCCGGGTCCTGGCGACTCTGGTAGACGTCGTCGTCCATCCGCAGTTCGTGGCTGGACAGCGGTGTTTCGTCATTCCAGCAGTACGGCAGCACCCGATTGCCTTCGTAGGCAAGGCCCTTGTCCCACAACTGCTTGAACGCCCAGATCACCGACTCCATGAAGGTTGGGTCGAGCGTCTTGTAGTCGTTGTCGAAGTCGACCCAGCGGGCCTGGCGGGTGACGTACGCGCGCCATTCGTTGGTGTACTTGAGTACGGACGCCCGGCAGGCGTCGTTGAACTTCTCGATGCCCATCTCTTCGATCTGGGCCTTGTCGGAGATGCCGAGCTGGCGCTGGACCTCGAGCTCTGCGGGCAGGCCGTGGGTGTCCCAGCCGAAGCGGCGCTCCACCTTGAAGCCGCGCATGGTGCGATACCGCGGCACGATGTCCTTCACATAGCCGGTCAGCAGATGCCCGTAGTGCGGCAGGCCGTTGGCGAACGGCGGGCCGTCGTAGAACACGTATTCCGGTGCGCCGTCGCGACGCTCGATGCTGGCACGGAAGGTGTCGTCCTTGTCCCAGTAGTCGAGGACGTCGAGTTCGAGATCCGGGAATTTCGGAGCCCCGGATGCCGGCTTCGGATAGGCGGTCACTTGTCTCCTGTGCCATATGTCGCTGACTTCGCAGCTCCGAAGCCAAGTCTCAGGCACGGGGACGACGTCGCGCCGGTGCGCGAGCGCCGCGGTACCACCCCGCTTGCGCACACTCGTGTGCGCCGCTCAACTGTGGGCGATGACGGGCCCACCCGTTCGGTTCTACTTGGCCGGATCAGCTGTTCTTCCGAAGGCTCCCCGGTGATGGCCGGATCGGTGCCGTTGAGACCGATTCTAGTGACGGGCGCAAATCAGAACGGCGGTGGCTCGTCGTCCTCGCCGCTCGGCGGTGCAGGTCCGAAGTACGCGGACACCAACTGATTGCCTGGTCGGCGGCGGCCTTGGCCTCCTTCAGCGGCAACCGTGGAACACGCGCGCTTGCGGAGTCCGGCATAGCCGCACCCTAAACCGCGTAGCGTCGCGCCATGAGCGATCACACGTACCGAATCATCGAGATCGTCGGCAGTTCTCCCGACAGCATCGACGCGGCAATCCGCAATGGCATATCCAGGGCATCAGAGACGATGCGCGGCCTCGACTGGTTCGAGGTGCAGTCAGTGCGAGGCCACCTTCAGGACGGCGCCATCGGACATTTCCAAGTCACCCTCAAAGTGGGGTTCCGGCTGGAAGGTGCTCGATGACCTCACACCGGAGCAGCGGCGTCTGAGGTCATTTCGAAGAGCGCCAACGGGAACTGCTCCATGAGCTCTTCGATCGTGTAGCGGTCAAACCGGGTCGCGTCGTACCACCAGTCCAGGTGCAGCAGCCCGTCGCCCCGGTACACCCGCAACTCGAGCGCGTATCCCAGGCCGGGCGGCGTCTCGTACATCGGCGTGCTTCCGGCGGGCAGGGTGCCGATGTAGTTGATGAGGACCTCCGACGGCAAGGAGGTGGCGTGCGCCGACACAGCGCTCAGCATGCGGTGCACGGTACCCAGCATTTCCGTGGCACTCGCTTGCTGAGAGGTCGCGCAGAGCAGCGGAATGGCGTGCAGCAGCCAACGACGTTCACCAGTGACGTCGACCGCGACGACGCCATCACCGACGGTTCGAGCGATCGCCCGACCGAGCGCGGCAAGCAGAATCTCGTCGGCCGCCACCCCGAGCCATTCGGTTGCTCCGTCAACTTCCGCAGTGACCTCTTCGGAAGGGAGCATGGACAGTTTGTTTAGGTCCGGGAAGGTCCCCTCGGCAATGTCGTGGTCGACTACCCGCAACGTGGGAAAGCCCAGCTTGTCGACCGGATACGTCAAGTCACCGCTCTGATCAGCTAAATACGGAGCCACCATGCAGCTAACCGTACACCTCTTTCCCAGAAATGGGAGACTCCTCCCAAAATTGTGACGCTCGTGTCAATAATGGCTAATAATTCTGATTTGCGACGATTGCTGCCCAACCCCGGATGAGGGTTATCCTCTATGGATGCCCCGCACCGATGAGAACGGCAGACAGCTCAAAGCGTTGCTCGACTACCTCCTCGACGGAGAGATCGATGCCAAGGACATCTACGATGCGCTGGCCACCTCCAGCAGTACGTATTACCGGCGAATCAAAGAAGACGACTATCCAAACGCCGAAGAGCTTCGGCGCGTCGCCGACAGATTCGCGCTCAGCTATCCCGACCTGCAGATCCGATTCGGCTTGATGAGTCGCCAAGAGGTGTGGAGCTACATCGAATCGGCACCGTTCTCGGCGATGGCAGTCCAGGAAGCGGTTAAGACGAAGCGGACAACGCGCCCGCCGAAGTTGTCCGAATTGAAGCCGCGAGCTGACGCTCCTCCTCTTTAATCCCGACAAGCCGTACACTTTGCTAAACGCGCTTTAGCACTAAGGCGATTTCCATGGCTCTGGCAACTCTGATAGCGATCACTCTGGCCTGTATCTCTTGGAGTTTGTGGATTCGGCGCGTCACGTGGTCCTGTCGGTGGGAGGTCGCCGCCACCCTGAACATCGCTTTGCAGGGTATCGCCGTGATCCTCATGTCCCCGCTGGCCTCGGAAACGCTCGGCCACTGGCTGCATGCCTTGACCGGCATGTGGAATCTCGAGGACTACATCGGTCACGACGCCTATATCGTCGCCGCCTCCGCGGTGGTCTACAACGCGCTCGGACGGCTCGCCGACGACCACCACATGCAGGTGTCGTTCAAACAGTACGTTGAGCGCCCCGCGACGCTATGCATTCCGCTGCTGCTGGTGACGTTCTCGATCGGCAACGGCGCACGCGTGTACCGGTCCGACTTCTTCGAGGTGCCTACAGACTTCTGGCTGGCTCTCTACTGGTTGCTGCTCTGCGGCATGCTCATCTATCTGCTGGGCTACGGTTCGCGCGCGCTGCTGATCCTCCGGAAGGACCCGCGGTCGCGGAAGATCGCCAACGTCTATCTCGTCGCGTCCGCCAGCGGCATCATGGCGTGCATCGTGCGAATCATCACCGCGTACGTGCCTCCGTTGCAGACGATCGAGGGTGGCACCCTGGTGTGGATCTTCGCCTGTGGATGCGGCGCCGGATTCGCGCTGACCTCCGCGCAGTCCTGGCGCATCAAGACCAAGTGGTTCACCCGCGCCAGTCGTTGATGCCGCGTCAGCCCGCCACGGGCCTCGGCACGTCGTACGGAGCACCGAACGCCGGCATTGTCTGATAACCGCGCCTGCGGGCCTGTGCTGCATCGCGGCGGATCAGCGCATGAATTCCGGCGAACGTCGCCTGGTCGAGCACCATTCGCGTGAGCAGCCTGTTGTGCACGAACCCGAACGACAGCCCGCTCGCAGGATCCGCCCAACCCACCGAACCGGCCAGGCCCGCGTGCCCGAAACCGGGCATGAGCCCAGGCGGGAACGGCAGCGAGTGATAGCCCAGGTGGAAGCTCAACGGCACGAAGATGTTTCGGTCCGGATAGAGGCTGGGCCGTCCGGTGAGCCCGGCCACCCGCTCCTTGGAGAGGAACTGGGTGCCGTCGATGCGGCCGCCGTTGGCGATCGCCGCGTACATCTTGGCCAGGCCGCGCGCCGTGGTCACCCCGTTCGCCGCTGGTATTTCGGAGTCGAGGAACGGGGTATCGCCCTGCACGACGGCCTTCATCCCCGGGAAGTACATCGAGCCGAACACCCCGGAGTACTGCAACGCGGCGACCCGCGGTGCGACGAAGTTGAACACGGGGTTGCTGAACGCGCCCTGCGGCGCCAGGATCTCCGCGGCGCGCGTCGGCGAAGCAAGCGGCGGACGGCCGAGGTGCAGCCCGTCGGTGTTCAGTGGTTCGGCCAGCTCCTCCCGGATGAGGTCGCGCATGCCCCTGCCGGTGACGGCGCGGGCAAGCCCTGACATCAGCCAGCCGTAGGTCAGCGCGTGATACGCCGGCTTGCCATACAAGATGCGGTTCACCGATGCCGCCGCGAGCCGGGACTCCATCGCCTTGTGATCCATCAGTTCGGCCTTGCTCACGCCGTTGAGCTGAGACAGCCCGGCGCGATGCCGCATCGCCTCGCGGACGGTGATGTCGGCCTTGCCGTTGGCGCCGAACTCCGGCCAATATTCGGCGACGGGGATGTCGTAATCGATCAGGCCACGGTCAGCCAGCCGGTGGATGACGGTCGACGCCAGGCCCTTGGTCACCGACCACACCATCGCGCCGGTGTCGGCGGTCCAGTACTCGGTGCCGCGTCGGTCCGCGTACCCGGTCCAGACGTCGACGACGGGTTCGCCGTGCATGTAGACGGCAAGCGCGCCCCCGCCGAACCGCCGACCGGGGAACAGCTGGGAGAAGGCGCGCACTGTGCAGGCGAAGCGGGAGTCTGCCGCGCCTTGTACGCCGTGCGGGAGCGCTGCGCTGCGGTCCCGGTTATTGACACCCGTCACAATTTATTGAATTTACCTGCAACCCCGGCAAATTATCAAAGTGTTGCCAAACAGTTACATCACTGCTGATTCGCAGCATCAAGGAGCTGTTGCGCAGCAAGTGCCGGCGTCAGCTCGCCGTCACGCACCTGGCGTTCCACCTCGGCGCGGATTTTGCGCACGCCGGGATGTGACAGCACCCGGTCCAGCACGGTGTCGCGGACCATCGACCACGTCCAATCCACTTGCTGCGCGCGCCTGCGGGCCTCGAACTCTCCTGCGTCGGTAAGCGTCTGGCGGTGCCTGAGCACCGTGTCCCACAGCTCGGCCAGGCCCCTGCCTTCGAGCGCGCTCATCGTGAGAACCGGAGGGCGCCAAAGTGTTTCGCGCGGATGAATCAGCCGCATCGCGCCAGTCAGCTCCCGCGCAGCCGCTTTGGCCTCCACGGCGTGTTCCCCGTCGGCTTTGTTCACCACGACAATGTCGGCGAGTTCAAGCACTCCTTTTTTGATGCCCTGCAGCTGGTCGCCGGTGCGCGCCAGCGTCAGGAACACGAACGTATCGACCATGTTGGCAACCGTCACCTCGGACTGGCCGACACCCACGGTCTCCACCAGGATCACCTCGAATCCCGCGGCCTCCAGCAACACGATGGTCTCGCGGGTGGCCTTCGCGACCCCGCCGAGGGTCCCGGACGTGGGCGACGGCCGGATGTACGCGTCGGGGTGCATCGCCAGTCGGGCCATCCGGGTTTTGTCGCCCAGGATCGAACCGCCGGTACGGGTGGACGACGGGTCGACGGCCAGCACCGCCACCCGATGACCCTGCTCG
>Ga0134128_10009335_pt1 | contig 11767 bp, 8 predicted proteins | sample KB31754_FD_96462 | JGI IMG/M metagenome (GOLD analysis project Ga0134128, IMG submission 96462) | Terrestrial soil microbial communities with excess Nitrogen fertilizer from Kellogg Biological Station, Michigan, USA - KB3-175-4 | ecosystem: Environmental > Terrestrial > Soil > Unclassified ...
CATTTGGGGCAGTAACGAGGATGGCCGATTTTTACCCCGTGGCGGGTGGTGCTGAAAACAGCCTGGATCTATTGGCCGACAGAGTGAAACATGGTTACTCTATTGTGGTATTTCCGGAAGGTACCAGATCCCTGGATGGAGAGATCAAACGATTCCATAAAGGGGCATTTTATCTGGCCGAACATCTTAATATCGGTATTTTACCCATACTGCTACACGGCACGGGATATACCATGGCTAAGAACGATTTTTTGCTCAAAGATGGAACGATAACCGTCAAATGCCTCCCGAGAATTATGCCGGACGACAGGAGGTTTGGAACCACTTATTCGGAAAAAGCGAAGTTGATCGGTGGATACTTCAAAGGTGAATATAAAAAATTGAGTACAGCCACCGAGCAGCCGGTCTATTTTAAACAGCAATTGATCTTCAATTACCTTTATAAAGGCCCCTTCCTCGAGTGGCGGTTGAAATTAAAGCTGTGGCGTGAAAACTACTATGAGCTTTTTCACGAGCTGCTGCCGCCGAAAGGGAGGATACTCGATATCGGATGCGGCTACGGTGATAGGGCTTACCTGTTGCACTTTGCATCGAAACAGAGAGAATTTTGCGGGATAGACAATGACGAGGATAAAATCGGAATAGCCAATAATTGCTTTAGCAAGGATGAAAAAATGAGCTTTATTTTTTCCGATATAGCGGAATTCGAATTTCAGAACTATGATGCTATAGTCATGGTAGATTATTTGCAAACACTGCAAAAAGAGGCCCAGATCCCGTTTATTGAAAAATGTTTAAGCGGCCTGAACCCGGGGGGAAGGCTTATCATAAGAGCCCATAATTCTCTTTCGGACCGGCTAGGCAAGGATCTCACGGCATCCGGTCAGCTAAAATTGACAATTATGGAACAGGGAAGAAACAGAGCAGAAATTATTATCTTGGATAAGAACGAATTAAATTGACAATGGAGAATTTTGATGTCCTTATAATCGGAAGCGGGATGGGTGGTTTGGTATGTGCCGCAATTTTAGCCCTTGAGGGGCGTAAAGTTTGCATCCTTGAAAAAAACAAACAAATCGGCGGCAACTTGCAAACCTATGTACGCGATAAGGTGATCTTTGATTCGGGCGTTCATTACCTCGGCGGTCTTTCAAAGGGTCAAAACCTTTATCAGATCTTTCAATACCTGGGTATTATGGACAAACTTAAACTACAACGGCAGGATGTCGATGTTTTTGACCGGATACTTTTGGAAGGCGACGATAAAGAATATGACTTTGCCCAAGGGTATGAGAACTTTATCGCCAAACTGGTGGAACATTTTCCGGCCGAAGAGGATGCGTTAGTCACTTATTGCAATAAGATAAAGGAAATATGCAGCAAATTCCCGTTGTATAACCTAAGGGCGGCCAATGATTTCAAGGAAAAAGTGGATGTGCTTGGAATCGATGCGGAGGCCTACATAAACTCGATAACCAGCAATACCAAATTACAGACAGTACTGGGCGCCAACAATTCGCTTTATGCCGGGCAAGGAGATAAAACTCCGTTCTATGTTCATGCGTTGATCCTTAACAGTTACATCGAGAGCTCGTGGAAATGTATAGATGGTGGATCACAAATAGCGAAATTGCTGCAAAAAAAGATCAGGGAGAACCGTGGCGAGATCATTCGCAATTGCGAAGTAATAAAGATTGTCGAGGAAAACGGGCGCATTAGCCATGTCCAGTGCAAGGATGGCGCTAAAGTGTATGCCGCAGCGTTCATCTCCAACGCACATCCGGTTAAAACCCTGGAAATGACCGAGACCTCGATGATAAAAAATGCTTACCGTAACAGGTTAAAAGGTCTGGAGAACTCTGTGTCGGCCTTTACCTTAAATATTGTCTTTAAGAAAGACTCCTTTAAATACATAAAACACAATTACTATTGTTGCCGGGAGGGACTTGTTTGGACGACTGCCAACCATACGGAGGATAACTGGCCGCTGGGCTATGCGATATTTTGTGGCGCTTCGTCAAAATCAGCGGAATATGCCGATGGATTATCCATACTCGCTTATATGCATTTTGAAGAAGTGGCTCAATGGAAAGATACGTTCAACACTGTTTCGAATGTGAATGATCGCGGAGAAACATATAATGAATTCAAAAAACGCAAAGCTGAGATCTTGCTGGATGCGGTTGAACGGAAATTTCCGGGGTTGAGAGCTAGTATAAAAGCATACTATACGGCTACACCGTTATCCTACCGGGATTATATCGGTAATGACGACGGATCGTTGTATGGGATAGTGAAGGATTACAAAAATGCTTTAAAAACTTTTATTTCACCGCGAACTAAATTGCCTAATTTATACTTAACGGGGCAAAATCTCAATCTGCATGGGATATTGGGTGCATCGATGAGCGCAATCGTTACCTGTTGCGCTGTGTTGGATAATGATAACGTTATAACTAAGATCAGAAATGCGTAAGAAGAAAACCATCCGGCAAAAGTTGTTGAAAGGCCTGTTCTATATTTTTTTGGGCTTCGCTGCTTTGTTTTTGATCCTTGCAGTTTATTTGTATTGTGTGGCGATCGATTATCCGCCAAAGCCAAAAGATGTGAGCAGCGAGAAATTACAGCGCAGCGAACCATCGCCGGGTTTTTATACTATCAAAAACAGCTGGTTCCGTAAGAGTAAAAGCGGGTTGTATGAGTTATATATCGAAGGACAGCCTTTTGAGCGCGGGGTGATCGAGGGCAAGCTAACTAAAGAGCTTGTAGTAACACAAGAAGATTATTTTACCGAACAGATCGCGAAACTGATCCCTTCAAAGTTTTATCGCTCCTTTCTTAAATATTTTGTTGCCTGGTTTAACCGGGATCTTTCCAAGAATGTAACCGAAGAATATAAGGAAGAAATATATGGAATATCCCTAAGCGCTTCCGATAAATATCAATATATCGGCTCTAACTATCAGCGCATCTTGAATTATCATGCCGCACATGATATCGGTCATGCCCTACAAGGCATGGCGTTGGTAGGCTGCACATCATTCGGTACCTGGGGTTCACGGTCGCAGGATAGCACCATGATCATCGGCCGAAATTTTGATTTTTATGTGAACGATGATTTTGCCGTAAACAAGATCGTAGCATTTTGCAACCCTGCACAGGGATATAAATTCATGACCGTTACCTGGGGAGGGTTTATCGGGGCCGTCTCCGGTATGAATGAACGGGGTTTGAGCATAACGATCAACGCCGCGAAAAGCGATTTGCCGACAGGCGCCGCTACGCCGGTATCGTTAGTCGCCCGCGAAATTTTACAATATGCTAAAAACATCGACGAAGCGCTGCAGATAGCCAAAAAGAGAAAGATGTTCGTTTCTGAGTCATTGCTCATAGGATCTGCTAATGATAAAAAGGCGGTAATTATTGAAAAAACGCCCGTAACCTATGATGTTTATGATCCTGATACTAATTATATCGTTTGCGCCAATCATTTTCAGGGCAATTTGTTGGTTCATACAAAGGACAATATTGAACAAATGAATAACAGCGCCTCGTTGTACCGGTATGACCATTTAATGGATCTGTTGAAAAATAATGGGAAGAACACCGTTCAAAAAACGGTTGGGATATTAAGAGATACTAAAGGATTAAACAACGCTGATATCGGCCTTGGTAATGAGAAATCAATTAACCAGTTCGCCGCCCACCACTCCATAGTTTTTGAACCTCAGAAATTAAGAGTTTGGGTCTCCACATCGCCATGGCAGTTGGGAGAATTTGTTTGTTACGATCTGAAAAAGGTTTTCGCCCTGGGGGGAATGAAAAAGGATCAGGAGATAATGGACAGCGATCTTACCATTCCTCCGGATACTTTATTAAATACACCTGTCTTTAAAAACTTCCAGGCTTACAGGAAGATCGCACAGCGTGAAAATGACAATAAAAATATAGACCCCGATAGCCTGATCATCGATAATCCGCAATATTACAATGCCTATATCCTTGCCGGTGATTATTGTTATAGGCTTCGGCAATACGATAAGGCGCGCGGCTACTATCAACGTGCTTTATCCAAAGTAATCGCTACGAAGCAGGAAGAGGAATCCGTGGAGCATAAAATTAGTAAATGCAAGTCTAAATTATGATAGCCGGATTAGGTATCGATATCATTGAAGTGGAGCGCGTTGCAGAAAAGATGGAGAAGGATAATGGTTTCCGGGAATTGGTATTTTCGGCGAGGGAAATCGCCTATTGCGAAAGTAAGACCCACAAACACGAGCATTACGCCGCTCGTTTTGCCGCGAAAGAGGCATTTTTTAAAGCGCTGGGAACAGGCTGGTTGAATGGTACCGCCTTTAACGAAGTTGAAATAATAAATAATGCGCAGGGCAAGCCGGAAATTGCACTGCTGGGTGTAACGAATGACACCGTTCGCGCCCTGGGTAATTTTAGTATAACGGTCGCATTAACGCATATTCAATCGACTGCATCAGCGGTAGTAATTTTAGAGACAAATATGGTCTGAGTTGTGGTGGTCTCATTCGCTTCTCAAACTTTCAACCGGATTATTCATCGCCGCCTTAATGGATTGGAAACTAATGGTAGCCAGTGCAATAAAGGCAATGGCCCCGGTGGAGAGCGCAAATATCCACCAGCTGATTTCGGTTCTATAGGCGAAACCCTGCAGCCAGAGGTTCATGACGTACCAGGCTACGGGGAAAGCGATTACCGAAGCGATCACCACTAATTTCAGGAAGTCCTTTGATAACATCACCACGACGCTTTCGACGGAGGCACCCAGGACTTTGCGGATACCGATCTCTTTCGTCCGGCGTTCCGCCGTATGCATGGCGAGACCAAGCAAACCCAGGCACGCTACAATAACAAATAACCCGGTCGCCACACTAAAGACTTTGCCCATGGTTTGATCCGTTTTGTACAGTTCGTCGTATTGTTGATCAAGAAAATTATATTCGAATGGCGTTTCGGGCAAAAAGGTCTTCCAGGTGGAATGAATTTTCGCAATGGCCTTTGCATAGTCGCCCGACCGTAACCTCACCGCCAGATAGGATGTGTTGGAGGTATACGATCCGGAGGTAGTATAGAATAACGCCCAGGGCGCGATCTGGTCATGCAGCGAGATGGCGTTGAAATCCTTTGTAACGCCTATGACTTCATATCGCCTGTTGTTGCCGCCGGGGTATACGATGTACTTGCCAATGGGATCCTTCCAGCCAGCCTGCCTTACGGCAGCTTCATTTAAGATCACCGACGCCGAGTCATTGAAGCTTTTCGAGAAATTGCGGCCGGCTACCATCGTCAGCTTTAACGTCGGGACAAACGCATCATCGACCATATAGGAAGGCATGGCCAGCGTCTTCGCTGGCGAAGACCTATTTTCAGCGTCCGGCTCCGGATTGTAATCGTCTTCAAAATATTTTTGCGAGGCGGGCAGATTCGTGCTGATGGTCGCATTCGCCACTTCGGGCAATTTTAAAACTTCCTGCCTAAAGCTTTCTTCGTTGTTTCCCAACCGCTCCGCATCGTCGATCGCCAGCACATTTTCCTTGCTATACCCCAGGTCTTTCGATTGATTGTACCGCAGTTGCTTATACACCACGATGGTACAGATGATCATCACCGCCGAAACCGCAAATTGAAAAACGACCAGCACATTGCGCGTCGAAAAGCCGGTTTTTGCTGTTTTGAGATCCGCCTTGCCCTTTAAGACTAAGACCGGCTTGAACGAGGTAAGAAAAAATGCAGGATAGCTGCCTGCAAACAAGGCCGTAAGCACGATGAGCAATAACACGCCACCCGAGACCTGCAGATCATAAAGTGTACTGATCGAAATGGTTTTGGATGCCAACCGATCAAAACCAGGCAGGACCGCTGAAACGATCAGGATGGCGGCGATCGAGGCAAAGATCGTATAGATAAATGCTTCGACGAGGAATTGCCAGATCAGCCGCCGCCGCTCGGAACCCAACACCTTGCGGATGCCGATCTCTTTGGCGCGTCGCGCGGATTGCGCTGTAGCAAGGTTCATAAAGTTTACACAGGCCAGTAAAATGATGAACAGGGCGATGGCTGAAAAGATATAAACGTACTTGATATCGCTTTGAACAAAATAACGGTTGCCGATCTGGGCAGAAAAGAAATGCATGTCAGCGATAGGCTGAAGCAACACTTCGTATTTGTTCCCTTTTTTAATGTAGTCGTCGAATGGCGTACCGACGCGGCTAAACGCAGGAGCTGCTTGTATCTTTACCATAGCAGGAAAACGCGATACGAGTTTTTGAATATCAGCGGGCGTATTCGGCGCGCTCGCGCGCATCTTGACAAAAGTACCCGTTTGCAGCCAGACCCAACTCCAGGTAAAGCGCTTTATGGCCGGCATCGCCAGGTTGCACAGCAGCATGTCGAATTGCAGCGAAGATTGCTGCGGCAGATCTTTCAGCACCGCGGTAATTGTAAAAGGGGCGTCATAGCCGTCAAAAACCAGGCTTTTGCCCAGCGGGTCTTCGTCGCCAAAATATTTTTTTGCGCCACTTTCCGTGAGCACGACACAATGGGGCCCATCGAGACATTTGGCGGCGTCGCCCTTTAGCAGGGGATAGCTGAAAAATTGCAGAAAATTGGAATCGACGGACAGGCAATTTTTCTCCGTGAGTGCCTCGCGGCTCCCGTTCCTTACAAAGTGCGCCACTTCGTCGCCCGGCAAATAAATGCGTGTAAAGCTTTCGATTTCGGGGAAATTATTTTGCAGCGCCTGGCCCAGCGGAGGCGGCGTGTGAGCAGCTACAAATTCGTCATTGCCGTCCTTCTCATGAATGTTAACCCGATAGATGCGGTCCGCATCCTTAAAGAAACGGTCATAACCCATTTCATCTTTAACATAAAGACCGATCAGCAACACACAGGCCAGGCCAATAGCCAGACTACTGATGTTGATGATTGCGCTCACCTTGTTGCGACTTAGGTTGCGGAGCGCGATCTTAAGATAGTTGCGTATCATGATGGCGTATTGTACCTAAAATATACGCCAAATTAGGATAACTTTTTTGCCACGAGTGCGGCTCCCCACAGCGAGCCGGGATTGGCAAGGTCGGGGTACAGCAATAACATCTTGTTATACAGCTCGAGGTTGGTGGCGGTTTTGTCGTTCAGGCGGTCGAAGTCTTCGAGGTAATTTCGGGTTGCCCCGAGAATAGCCGGATCATCGGGAAGGGACGGCTGCTTATGTCCCGCCACCACCGATCGGGGCTGCAATGCCGCCAGCTTGTCGAGACTGTCACGCCATTCTTTGCGGGTTTCGCGGGTGGTTTCTGCGAGGTAGGGATGGACGCCGTTGTAGGCCACATCGCCGGCGACGATCAGTCCGATGGATGGCATATAGACGCTGGTAGAATCGTGCGTGTCGGAGAAGCCTGTCTGGAGGACTTTTAGTTTTTTTCCTTCCAGCTCGAATTCATCGCCGTCCATGGCCGTTGGAACGGCGAGTTTTTCGGGTATCTGGCCGGGAAAGCGGGGAGCCCAGAAGCTGTTTATGACTTCGGGCCGCACTTGTTCCGCGCATTCTTTTGCCACAGCCGGAGTGGCTATCGCGACAGCACCCGGAAAGCGGTCAAGCAAGATTTGCAGACCATAAAAATGATCGCCATGCGGATGCGTGATATAAATATAGGTGAGATCTTTCCCGGTGGCGGCGACAGATTCGGCAAGCGTCTTTGTATGTTCGATGGCTAGAAAGACGTCGATCAGTACGGCGTCCTTTTTACCATAGATAAGTGTGGAGCTGTTTGGCACCCATTTCAGGTCATCGAGACCGGGAGGGGTGTTGGGATCACGGTTCAGCCCTGGCCTGGTGGATGTAAATACCTGGTAGGCTAATGCATCGTCTTTGGGGCTTTGTTGCTGTTGTTGTTTCATGCCAGCAAATCTATCGCTGTCTATTGATCGCGGCGATACGCGGATCAGTGTAAAAAGTACCAAAATCAAAGATTTGCTTTGGTTCTATAGGCGAGCGGCGTCAGTCCGGTGTTTAGTTTAAAGAACCGGTTGAAATGATTGGGGTAGTCAAAACCGAGGCTCTCGCCGATATCGCCAATGGACATCTCACTATGACGAAGGAGGGCCTTTGCTTCGGCGAGCTTTGCGGCGGCGATATGTTGTGATGTCGTTTGACCCGTAGTGTTTCGAACCGTGGCGTTCAGATGATTGACATGGATCGAGAGGCTGCGGGCGAAATCCAGTGGCTTGCGGAGGCGCATGGGCCGCGGAGAGAACTGGTCTTGCAGAAGTTGTAAGAACTCGCGGGTGATCCGCGCTTTGGCATCAGGTGGGGCAGTACGGGCTGATGGCATCGCGCCTTTCATTCCTTCGAAAAGGAGTAACTGAATATAGTTGAAGACCATTTCGTTACTAAAGGCAAATCTGGCATTGACCTCGGCGGTCAGCTGGCTGAACAACATGCTCACTACCGCTAGTTGCTTCGGCTCCGGAAAGAGCAGCATCGAGCTTCCCCGGGCTAGTTCCGGATAAGCGCGAAGCCGGCCCGAGGGGTCGTTTGCGGCCAAAAAATCCTGCGTGAAGACACACCAAAAACCGCTTCTGTCGCCGTCGAGGCTGTCATATGCGTAGCTGGCAAAGGGATTTGCGAAAAACACCACGGGACGTTCGCAGACGATCGCCTCGTCGTTGACAACCAGTCTGCAGCGATTCGCGATGAGCCAGATCTTATACCACCTGTTCCGACTGGTCGGGACCGTTACCCGGCCGTCCGCGTAAAAATATTTTTTCGCGTTCACGGAGTAAGAAAGCTTTTTAACGTCGTGGTTAAAGATTCTTGCCGGCATGCCCAAAGCTACGGAATAAGGCGATAGCTGGCCTGAGATCGACAGCTGGCAGTCGGCTGAATTGGCCCGGACAGGCCAATGGTTGCAGGGAGGCACGGTAACGGGAGTCGCCCGGAATGAGCATGGCGAGGTATTGGGATTCACGCAAACGCCGGGGTTTGATTAATGCCTTCCGGGTAAATCGTCTTCGGCACGCAAGCTGGTGGCATTCGCTGTCGGAAAATTTGGGGGAACAGGATAAGTCACGCGACCTGTGGCCAGCCATTCCGTTGCCCGGATCAGCGTCGTCTGAAAGTCGATGGATCTGTAGCTCACGGGGTAGACATCCCCCTTCCACAGATGCCCCATACTGGAAGCATACACCCGGCCTTTTCCATATCGGACCACCCATTCGACCGGGAAGATCTTACCGGTGACACTATCCGTAGCGGCAGACAGTACGGTGATATTTTGTGCCGGTCCGCGGGCATAACGATATAGCTCCATAGAGGCCGTACGCCAGCATTGCGGATATCCTTCGTTTATCGGATGCCTGTTCACGATATGGATCAACGCGTCAAATCTGGCTCCATGGTTGGTTCCTTCGCCTTGTCCCGGGGGTATCCGGGTGATATGATCGGCCGAGTCCAGCTGCAGCGCATAACCGCACTCTTTGGGCCGCCAGCCCAGGCCGATGATCGTGTCGTACTGCGGCCAGGACGCAAAGGCGTTGTTAGCGGAATGAAGGACGTATAGACCGCCGCCGTCTTTAACATAGGCCTCGAGCCGTTGCTCCACCCTACGCGGCCAGCGCAGGGTCGTATCCTGGATATTGTTCGTGTTCTGGATGACGACGGCATACTCCTCGAATGCCGGGTCCCACGACGTATGGGCCAGAGAGTCCGCGGTACCCGGAGCGGTGGAAACCGTCACCTCGAAACGTCCCGTCTCTTCCAGGATATGCCTGACCATCCGGGTGGTCTGTTTCCAATCATGATTGCTAAAGCCATCCACGATCAGCACGTGAATAGGTTTTTTTCCGGCGGCTTTAAGCGACGGCTGACTTTGGGCCAGATGGCCGAACAACGATGCTGCTGCGATCAGGATTGCTAATCTCATAATTTCTGTGGCGGAAATTAAGCCAATATCTCGATCTTTGTGGGGGCTATTTCACCATAGAAAAGGGAGTTATGAAGAAAATAGGATTTTTATCGTTCGGGCATTGGGCGAATCATCCAGGCTATAAGGTCAAATCGGCGAGCGACGCCTTGCTTCAGTCCATCGACCTGGCTGTTGCTGCCGAAGAGATCGGTTTAGACGGTGCCTATTTCCGGGTACATCATTTTGCGGCTCAGCTGGCTTCTCCCTTTCCATTACTTTCCGCTATCGGCGCCAAAACGCGCAAGATCGAGATTGGAACAGGCGTCATCGATATGCGTTATGAGAACCCCCTTTATATGGTCGAAGATGCCGGCGCCGCGGATCTGATCGCGGGCGGGCGCTTGCAGTTGGGGATCAGCAGAGGGTCACCCGAACAGGTGATCGATGGCTGGCGCTATTTTGGGTATGAGCTGGCCCAGGGAGAAACGGACGCGGATATGGGACGGAATAAAGCCTTGCAGTTCCTGGAAAAGCTCAAGGGCGTTGGATTTGCCAAGCCTAATCCCTATCCTATGTTCCCTAACCCGCCGGGTCTGTTGCGATTGGAGCCTCACTCCGAGGGATTGCGGGAACGTATTTGGTGGGGAGCGGCTTCCAATGCTACGGCTGTTTGGGCGGCGGAGAACGGCATGCATCTGCAAAGTTCCACCTTGAAATTCGACGAAAGCGGAAAGCCCTTCCATATACAACAGGCGGAACAGATCAGATTGTATAAAGAGGCCTGGAAAAAGGCAGGACAAAAGCGGGAACCAAGGGTCTCGGTGAGCCGGAGTATTTTTGCATTGACTACCGATGAGGACAGATATCTTTTTGGGCGGGAATCGGAAAGAGTCGATAAGGTTGGCATCCTCGAGAATAACAGACGCGCCATTTTCGGGAGAAGCTATGCCGGCGAACCTGATCAGCTCATCAAAGAACTGGCGGAGGACGAGGCCATCCGGGAAGCGGATACGCTTCTTTTGACTATACCCAATACATTGGGAGTCGACTATAATGTACACGTCTTGTCTTCTATTTTGAAGCATGTTGCACCCGGATTGGGTTGGCGTTAAAAACCTGATGATAGTTATGTATAAAATAGTAGCTTTTATCGGCTGCCTGCTCTGGACGGGCGCCATCGCGCAGATCGCACCGCCTGCAGCCTGCGGGCCCGTACCGACCGCCGACCAGCTGGCCTGGCAAAGAATGGAGATGAATGCATTTGTTCATTTTACCGTAAACACATTTACGGATAGGGAGTGGGGCCTGGGCAGCGAAAAGGAGTCGGTATTCAATCCTACCGCGCTGGATGCCAATCAATGGGCCCGGGTGCTAAAAGAGGCTGGTTTCAAGGAGATGATCGTGACAGCGAAACACCACGATGGGTTTTGTCTTTGGCCGAGTGCGTATACCGAACATTCCGTCAAGAACAGTCCTTACAAGGGCGACGTCGTCAAAGCAGCGAGTGAGGCCTGCAGGAAATATGGATTGAAGTTCGGGATCTATCTTTCTCCCTGGGACCGGAACAATGCGCAATACGGCCGGCCGGAGTACGTCACCTATTATCGGAATCAACTCACCGAGCTTCTGTCCAACTATGGTCCCATTACCGAGTTGTGGCTGGATGGCGCTAACGGGGGTGAGGGCTATTATGGTGGGGCTAATGAAAAGCGGACCATCGACCGGCGGGTGTATTACGACTGGCCTGCCACCATCGCGTTGGCGCGGAGGCTGCAGCCGCATATCTCTATTTTTAGTGACGGCGGCCCCGACATCCGCTGGGTGGGCGA
>Ga0134128_10009337_pt1 | contig 11766 bp, 9 predicted proteins | sample KB31754_FD_96462 | JGI IMG/M metagenome (GOLD analysis project Ga0134128, IMG submission 96462) | Terrestrial soil microbial communities with excess Nitrogen fertilizer from Kellogg Biological Station, Michigan, USA - KB3-175-4 | ecosystem: Environmental > Terrestrial > Soil > Unclassified ...
GCCACCCCGGCCACCCAAGCCGCCCCTGCTGCCCGCGCGGCGCCGGTCGTCCCGGCCGCGCCGGCGGCGGGCGGCGGTTGCTACCCCGTCGACTTCACCTGGATCTGCGTCGACAGCGGCGGTTCCGGTGGCAGCCCGGGAACCGGCGGCGGCTCTTCCAAGGTCTCGTGCACCTACACCAAAGCCAGTCCGGCCGAGCTGCAGCGCACCGGCACCGGCCCGCCGAACCCTGGCTACCAGTGGGACATCATGACCTGCCCTGGTTCGGCCGGAGGTGCGCTCGGCGGCCAGCTGGTCCAGGTCAGCACCAAGACCGGGGCGCCGGCCATCAGCCCGGTCGACCTGCTGAAGATCGCGATCGGCGAACTGCACGTGCCGACGCTGGCGGTGCAGACCGCGCCGCCCAGAGGCAAGGACGGCCTGGTCGGCCTGCCTGAATGGTTCTGGATTCCGGCGAGCCAGTGGAAGAAGACCTCAGTCACCGTCTCGGCCGGCCCGGTCTTCGCGGACGCGACGGCCGCGCCGACCTCGATCACTTTTGCTCCGGGGGGCGGGCAGTCCGACACAACCTGTGCCGGGCCCGGTACGGCCTTCAACCCGAGGCAGGCCGTTAGCGGACAGCACACGTCCTGCTCGTACACCTACAGCCAGCCTTCGGCAGGACAGCCGGGCAACGCCTATCAGGCCGCGCTGATGGTCACCTGGACCATCAGCTGGGTCGGCTCGGGCGGCGCCGGGGGGACCATCACGACCGGATACACCACCGGAACCGCATTCGCGATCCGGGTGGCCCAGGCAGAGGCACTGGTGAGGACGCCATGAGAGGCAGCGGCCCAAGCGCGGGCACAGCTTTCCACCCTGAAATTGAGCCGGAGTACAACGGGTCGTCATCGCATCGCAGCTGGCAGGCGGGGACCGGTCAGCTGGCGAAATTGCCGCGCCGGCGCCGGCCGGGGATGGTGGCGCTCGCCGTCGCGCTCGTCGGTGCCGGCATCCTGGCGAGCATCTCCGTCTACGCCGCGACCAACTCGCGGGTGCCGGTCGTCGTGATCACCGCGAACGTGTCCGCCGGGGCCCGTATACCGTCCGGAGCCGTGGGGACCGCCGAAGTGTCGGTCAGCTCCGGCGTGCAGCTGATCCCGGCTAGCCAACTGTCCCAGGTAGTGGGGCAGGTTGCCGGTTCTGACCTGCATCCAGGCATGCTGCTGACCGCCTCGGAGCTGACTACGCAGCAGCCGCCGGGGCCGGACCAGGAACTCGTGCCGCTGCCGGTGAAGCCGGCGATCATTCCGGCCAGCGGGCTGGCCGTGGGCGACCGCGTGCTCATCGCGGCGACACCGGGTGCGGAGGGCCAGACCGGCGCGTCGAACGCGACCCCGGCGCTCAGCTCCCCGGCCGTCGGAGTCGTCGAAGCGGTCAACCTGACTCCCGATAGCGACGGCTATGACGTGGTCGATGTCCTGGTCGCGCGCTCGATCGGCGAGTCGGTCGCCGCTCAGGCCTCGACCGGTCAGATCGCCATCATCGTCACTAAGCGGTCGCCCTAATGGCCATGTTCGCGCTGATCTCGCCAGGTGGCGCGCCGGGGGTTACGACCACGGCGCTGGCGATCGCGTTGACCTGGCCACGGTCGGTGATCGTGGCCGAGTGCGACCCGGCCGGCGGGGACATCCTCGCTGGCCTGTTCGCGGGCCACATGCCGGCGCCGAGGGGGCTGATCGGCGCCGCGTTCGAGGCCGCGCGCGGTCCGGCCGCCGTGACCGCCGAACTGAACAAGCAACTGGCCCCGCTCGACGACAGCGGCAGGCGCAGGTTCCTGGCCGGGATCACCGACCCGCGCCAGGCGACCGGTCTGGCCCCGGTCTGGCCCGTCATCGCCGCAGCCTTGAGCGGCCAGGACGCCGACGTGATCGCGGACTGCGGGCGTCTTGACGCGGGTGTCGGGCAGCCACTCAGCGTGCTCTCGGACGCAACGGCAGTCGTCATGGTGATGCGCCCGACGCTTCGCCAGGTCGCGGCCGCGCGGCCCAGGGTCGAGATGCTGGCGCAGTTCCTCGGTGGCAGCGATCGGCTCGCCGTGCTGTTGGTCGGCGACGACGGCCTGAAGTCCGGCGAGATCCGCGGCAGCCTCGGGATCAAGATGATCGGCACCGTGCCGGATGACCCGAGGACGGCGGAGGTGCTGTCCGACGGCGTCGGCCGCAGGACGAACCTCGACCGTCAGCCGCTCCTGCGCGGCGCGAAGAACGCGGGCAAGGCGCTCGCGCAGCTCGCCAGCCGCGACCGGCCGTCCTATGGACCTGAACTCGCGGCAACGCCATCGTCAGTCGGGAGTGCGGAATGACCGGTTTGCCCTGGCCGCCACCGGCCAGGCGGTCAGGCGGTGGCGGGTCGGGTGGGAGCGAGTCGGGTGGGCCGGGTGGCCAGCATGCTGGTGGCAACGGTCATCGCCCGCCCGCTGACCGCGACTCCGACCGCGGATCCGGCCGGCCCGGTGAAGGCCCCGGCACCGGCCAGCCGGACGGGCGCCACCACCTGCGGCCCTTCACCGGCCCTGGCCAGCCCGGACAACCCGGCCCGGGTGGTCAGACCCGGCCGGAGCTGCCGCAGGACAGCAACGGCCACCCGTACGGCCCGGCCAAGCACGCGCAGCCGCCGAACTCGGCCCCCGAGCCGGCCCCGATTCCGATGCCTGGCCGGCCTGGCCTGCCCGGCAACGGCTTGGGTAACGGCTTCGCTCATGACCTCGGCGATCTTGGCGATCTTGGCGACCTCCCCGATGACCTGGCCGATCTGCTGCCGCCGCTGCCGCACTGGCAGAACGCCCCGGGCCTAGGCGCCCGGCCGGGTGGACCGCAGCTCCCTCCGGCTCAGTCGATGCCCAAGCTGCCCAGCTTGCCTAGCCTGCCGGGCCCGCCCATCCCGTCACCTCCGCCGCCGCCCCCGTCGCCGGCCCCGCCGGTCAACGGCTTCGCCCACCGATCGCTGTCCCCGGCCGCCAGCGCCGAACTCGGCCATCGCTCCGAGCCGGCCGGACTCACCGACACCAAGCTGCTGGCGGGCGTATCGGAGATCCTGGGCATGATCGCCGACATCCTGCCGGACCGCGCCCCGCAGAACGAGGTCATGCCGCTGATCAGGGATGCGGTCAGGGGATGGAGCCAGCACCAGGTCAGGCTCGGCGCTCCGGTGCCAAGCCCGTCCGAGCTTGAGGCGCTAGCTGGTGCTGTTTATGACCAACGTTACGGTCTCGGACCACTGGCGGTTTTTTTAAGAGACCCTCAAGTAGAAAACGTAGACATAAATGGTTTTGACCAAGTCTGGGTGACCTACTCGACGGGGGAGCGGGTCGCCGCGGCGCCCATCGCGGCCAGTGATGAGGCGCTGGTGAGCATGATCCGCACCTGGGCGACCAGGGGCGGGCAGACGGCCCGTGATTTCTCGGCCGCGTCGCCGCTGGTCAACGTCGCGCTCGAAGGCGGCGCGCGGATGACGGCCACGATGTCGGTCACGCCGAGGCCGTGTGTCTCGCTTCGCCGGCACGGGCAGCTCGACGTCACGCTCTCCAGCCTGATCAAGCTCGGAACCCTCGACCAGGTCACGGCCGCGTTTCTTGCCGCCGCCGTCAAGAGCCGGTGCAACATCATCGTGACCGGCGGGGTCAACGCGGGGAAGACCACCCTGCTCCGGGCCCTGGCCAGCGAGATCCCGCCGGGCGAGCGGATCGCGACGCTGGAGAGCGAGTACGAGCTCTACCTGCACGAGCAGGAGATGCACCCGGACGTGATCGCGTTCGAGTCGCGCGAAGCGAATTCAGAGGGCGCGGGCCAGATCTCGCTGCACGACCTGATCGCCCACGCGCTGCGACACAATCCGCAGCGGATCATCGTTGGTGAGGTCAGGCGCGGCGAGATCATGCCGATGCTCGAAGCGATGAACTCGGGCCAGGACGGCTCGATGTGCACGCTGCACGCCAACTCGCCGGCCGAGGCGTTCGACCGGATCCTGATCCTCGGGCTGCGCGGCGGCCTGGCGCTGGCCGAGCGCGCGATCCACATCCTGGTCGGCATGGCGGTTGACCTGATCATTCAGGTACGCAAGCGCTACGACGGCCACCGCACGGTCCGGTACGTCGCCGAGATTCTGGAGGTCATGCCGCCGGGAGACTCAGAGCGGCCGGCCGTCAACCGGCTGTTCCTGCCGCTCGGACCCGGCGGGCGGGCGGCGGCCGCGCACACCCCTTCCGGGCCGATGCTGGCCCGGCTCGAGGCGGCCGGATTCAACTTGCACATGCTCGACCTGCACAAGACCCCCGGACAGCCCGGCAACTGGCGGTGACCCGATGATCGCATTCGCAGCTGGGGCCGGAGCGCTGATCTTCGGCGGCCTTGTCCTTTTCGTTGCTGAACTCACCCGGCGTGCCCCGGCGCCGGGTATTCCCGGACGACGCGGCCTAGGTTCCGGGACGTTCGCTAGTGCCGCCGGCCGGAAGGGCCTGATCGCGGTGGTCGCCGGCCTGGCGATGCTCGCCGTGACCAGGTGGCCGGTCGCGGCACTGGCGGCCGCGCTCGCGGTGCTGTTCCTGCCGAAGCTGCTGTCGAACTCCGAAACCAAGCGGCGCACCGCGATGCTCGAGGGCCTTGAGCAGTGGACCCGCAGGCTCGCCGACATGCTGACGGCAAGCCGCGGGCTGGAAGACGCGCTGGCGGTGAGCGCCCGGACCGCGCCGCCGGCCATCGCACCGCAGGTAACCGCGCTGGCCCGGCGCATGTCGGCCCGGGTCGGCACGGCGCAAGCGCTTCGGGCATTCGCCGATGAGATCAACGACCCGGCGGGTGACCGGATTGTCGCCGCGCTGCTCATCGCCACTGGGCAGCGCGGCGGCGGGGTCCAGGGCGTGCTCAGCGCGCTAGCCGAGTTGCTCGCCCGCGACGTGGCTGCGCGGCGCGACATCGAGGCCAGCCGCGCTGAGCACCGGACCACGATCCGCTGGATCATCGTCTTCATCGCCGGGTTCACCGCGTTCGCGATCTTCAACAGGGCGTACTCGGCGCCGTACGGCACCTTCACCGGCCAAATGGTGCTCGGGGTGGTCGCGGTCCTGTATGCGGCCGGGCTGAGCTGGCTGTACCGGCTCGGCCAGATCCCGGTGCCCGGCCGGTTCCTTGAGTCCGCTCAGTGGGCGGCCGATGACTCAGAACCGCAGCAGGTCGGTGCCGGGAGCGTCGGAGGCGTCGGCGTGGGAGGTGGCTGGTGAACCTCATCGTGATCATCTCCGGCACGCTGATCGGGATCGGCTTGTTCGTCGCCGTGAGCCAGATCATGCCGGCCGGGCCCAGGCTCGATGCCGCCCTGGCGAGGATCGGCGGCACCACCCCAGGCCTGGATTCCGACCTGATGTCGATGCGCACGCTGGGACGCCAGGTCGGCGCGCTGCCGTGGCTCCCGGTCCCGTCGGCCGACCTGGCGCTGCTCGGTCAGGACGCCGAACAGTGGGTGATCAACAAGATCGTCTACGGCGTTGTCGGCCTGGCCTTCATACCGTTCCTTGAGGCGCTGATGATCGCTACCGGTCACCATGAGTCGCTGCTGCTGCCCGCGGTCGCGTCGCTCGGGCTCGGAGTCGCCATGTTCTTCGCCCCCGACCTCGTGGTCCGGGTCAACGCGGCCGAGAAGCGAGTCGACTTCAAGCACGCGCTGACCAGCTATCTCGATCTGGTTGCGCTGGAGCGAGGCGCGGGGGCCGCGCCGACCGAGGCGCTCGAGGCCGCCGCCCAGATCGGCGGTGGCTGGGCGTTCGCCCGGATCTCCGGCGCCCTGGCCGCAGCGAGAAAGGCCGGCCGCCCGCCCTGGGAAGGGCTCGCCGATCTCGCGGCGACGACCGGCGTCGCCGAACTCGCCGATCTGGCCGAGATCGCCGAGGTCGCGGGTCACGAAGGAGCGCGGATCCTGCAGACGCTGACCGCGCGGGCCGAGTCCATGCGGGCCGAGGCGCTCGCCGCCACCAAGGCCAAGGCCAGTTCCCGCAGCACCACGATGGTCATCCCGATCGCCCTGCTCGGCGCGGGCTTCTTGCTGCTCATCGTCTTCCCCGTCGTCTACCGGGCGCTCGGGTAACCACGAAGGAGGTTCGGATATGGAAATGATGCAGATGGCGGCCAGTTACCTGGCCGGCCGCGCTCGCCAGCTCGGGAGGACGATCTTCCGCAACGATGCCGGCGCGCTCACTCTGGAATGGATCGTGATCGCGGGGCTGCTGGTCGCAGGCGCCCTCGTCGCCTATCCGCTGTTCAAGTCAGCGATCAGCTCGCAGGCAACCAAGATGAACAAGTGATCTGCCCGATCCGGCGTCATCCGCGAACGCGTCGGCTGGCCGGGTCGCCGAGGACCCTGTCTCGAGGGGCTCCCCTCCGGGGGGCACCGTCCGGGGAGGCCGGGGCGATGACGCTGAGCTACGTGATCATCGTCCCGGTCTTCCTGATCGGGATCATGACCATGGTCCAGGCCTCGATCTGGTACCTGGCCAGAGAGTCGGTGTTAGCTGCGGCCAGGCACGGCGCGGACGTGGCGCGAACCTCGCAGCCGCCGCCGGGAAGCGGTGCGCAGGCGGCGGTCTCTTTCGCGACCTCGGCGACGTCCACCTTCCTCAGCAACGTGACCGCCAGCGCCAGGGGGACGACCGCGACCACGGTCAGGATCACCGTGAGCGCGCGGATTCCCTCGATGGTGCCCGGTCTCCCGATCCGCGTCACCGAGGTGGTCACCGCCCCGGTCGAGCGGTTCGTCGCGCTCGGCGACTCAGCGTTCTTGCCCGGACGCCGGGTTACAGCACCAGGGAGTCAACGGTGTCGTTGCCAGCAACCGCGCTACAACACCAGAGGGGCAGCGGTGCTGCCCCAGCGACACCAGGAAGGCAACGGTGTTGTAGCCCCGCCCCTGGACTACGACATCAGCGGGGCAACGATGCTGTTGGCCAGCGCCGCCACCCCCCGGAAACAGACTCATGAGTAGCCGGGCAAGGGGCGGCCGGTTCGAGGCCAGAGGCGAGCCGGCGGGGCGAGGCGGGCCGGCGGGGTCCGTGGGCGGGGCTGGTGTCGGGGCTGCGGGGCGTGCCGGGCCGGCGGGTTCCGTGGACGGGACTGGGCTCTGGACTGCGGGCGGAGAGGTGGCGCAATGCGTTTCTCCTGCTAATGATCTTGATCTTGATTTTGATCTTGAAAAGACTGGCCTTAGGTCCGATCGCGGGAACGCGCCGCTGGAGCTGGTGCTGATCGCTCCGGTGATCTTGATGCTGATCGGGTTCGTCATCGCGGCCGGGCGAGTCTCGACCGCGCGGAACGCGGTCGACGCGGCCGCCCGTGAGGCGGCCAGGCAGGCGTCGGTCGCGACCTCGCAGGCCGCCGCCCAGCGGGCCGCCATTTCCGGCGCGACCTCCGCGCTGGCGGCCGACGACCTGAACTGCCAGCCGACCGTGAGCCTGCTGAACCTGAGCCAGGCGTTCAACACGCCGATCGGCCGGCCGGTCGATATCCGGGTTCGGGTGACGTGCGTCGTGCATCTGTCCGATCTGCTCGTGCCCGGCGTGCCCGGCTCGATCACGCTGAACGCCAACTTCGCGTCGCCACTCGATCCCTACCGGTCGCGGAATCTAGCCGCGACCGTGATTCCACCGCAGGTCAGGACGGTGCGGGTGAGTGTCACGGCCTTGTCACACCCCGCACCACACAATCTGCGACCAAGCACACCTTGAGGGAAGGAGCAGGATGCGACGACATCGCGGTACCCCGCCTGCTCAATGTGAGCGCGACTCCGGATCGCTCACCTTGATGCTCGCCGTGCTGCTGGTCGTGTTGCTTGCCTTCACCGGCCTGGTGATCGACGGCGGTCGTCAGCTAGATCAGAAGGAGAACGCCTTCGCGATAGCGCAAGAGGCGGCAAGGGCTGGCGCCGGCATCGTGAACACCTCCACCGCGTATAGCTCGGGCACCTACCGGGTCGACCTGCCGCAGGCGATCGCGGCCGCGCGTTCGTATCTCGCGAACGCCGGCTACAGCGGCTCGGTCACCGGAACCGGAGACACGATCAGGGTGACGGTCACCGTCAGCGAGAACACGACGCTGCTTTCGCTGGTCGGAATCGACAAGATGTCGGCGACCGGAATTGCTGTGGCTTCGCTAGTTACTGGCGTGACGGGACCAGGCACATGAGAAGAAATCGAGCCAAAGGCGCTTTTCGCGGCCTCCTGGCGCTGCTAACCCTAGTCGTCCTGGTCATTGGCCTGCCCATTGCCCTTTACCGATTCGGCGGTTCGCCGATACCGTCGAGGTTGCCGACGTTTCACCAGGTCAGTTCTACCCTTATGCGTCAGGACAATGGCAGCCTGTTTATCGGGGCCGTCAAATACGTGTCCTGGATAGCGTGGCTCGCGTTCACGGTCGCTGTTCTGGCTGAGGCGCAGGCTGCTATTCGCGGCCGGCGAGCGCCCAGGCTTCGCCTTGGCGGGCTGCAGGGAATGGCCGGCCGGCTGGTGGCTCTGGCCGCATTGACATTCACGACTCCGGTTGCCGTCTCGCTCGCGACGGGCTCGGCCATGGCCGCCACCGTCCAGCATGTCTCGCCTGCGGCCCGGGCTAACCCGCTGGACCACGCGGCCCGGTCGGCCCAATCGGCTCAGGCCGGCCGTTCCGAGCACGCGGCCCGGTCGGCTCGCGCCGACCGGGAGGAGCCGACGGCGGCCCACAACCGGGTAATCGTCGTCCGCGAAGGCGACTGCCTGTGGACGATCGCGCAGCATTATCTCGGCGCGGGCGACCGGTACACCGAGATCGTCAAGCTGAACCTCGGCCACCAGATGGTCGGCGGCCAGGTGTTCAGCAATCCGTCGCTGATCCTGGCCGGCTGGCACCTCGAGCTTCCTCCGGCCTCGCAGTTCGGCGGCAGCGGCAGTGGCCAGCACGGGTCGGGGAATCAGAACGGCAGCGGCAACCACGACGGGCATCCTTCTGCGCACCGGCACTTCAGCCATTCGCACCCGTCGGCTGGGCGGGGTTCCGGGTCCGGGGGGCAGCACGGCTCCGGGGGGCAGCACGGCTCGAACGGCCAGCACGGGAGCAGCGGGGCGGGCGGAGCTAACGGCTCGGGCGGACAAGGGCAGCCGGGGCAGACTGGGCAGAGCGGCGGTGGCGGGACCCAGGCGTCCGGGCCGACCACGCAGCCGGGGACGGCCTCGGCCGACCGGCACGATCAGATCGCAGAAGTCGCGCTCTTCTCGGTCGGCATGCTGGCCGGAGCGGCGCTCGCGAGCCTGGACCGGCTCAGGCACCGGCAACGTCAGGCCCGGCGGCCCGGTCGCCGGATCGCCCTGCCGACCGATCCGGACGAGCGGAGAGTCGAGGCCAGGCTTCGGGCGGCAGCCGCTAAATGGCCGCTCAGCCGGTCCGGGCCGGCCGAACCCGATGAGGACGATGCGGAGTTGTCGCGGCTGCTCGGCCCGCCGCACCGCTCGGACTGGTCGGACTCGTCGGACTCGTCGGACGAGCGAGGTCCGGCGGGCAGCCGGGTCCCGGCGACCAGCTGGCAGCCGTTCGACCCGGCCGACGAGCTGGATTCGTCGCAGCGGTTCGACGACTCGGGTGAGTACGTGCCGGCCGAAGACGACGACGAGTACGACGGCTACACCGGCGATGAGTCCGACGAGTCCTACGAGGCCTACGCGGGGTCTGACCAGTACGACGAGTCGTTTGACGGCGCCGAGCCGATCGACGGCACCGGGCTGTACGACGGGTCAGGGGACGAGAATGAGCCGGCGTGGACGGGCCAGCTCGCCGTGGCGGGGGAAGAGTTCGACCGGGGCGGTGAGCCGGGCGCGGGTACGGTCCGGGCGCCGGCGACGCTCAGGGAGGCACTGCATGATCTGAGCGAGGGGATCGCGGTCGGCGGCGAGGCGCTTCCGCCCATCGTCGGCATTCACCTGACCGCGGACACAGTCGATGTCCTGCTCTCGGCTCCGGCGGCGGCACCTCCGCCGGCGCCGTTCACGATCGCGCCGGCTCGCCAGGCGATGGCCTGGACGGTCAAGCTCAGCGGCGCGCAACCTGGAACCCAGCCGGTGCCGCCGGTGCCGGGTGAGGTGGGCGACTTGCTGCCTGGCCTGTTCACGGCCGGGGCGACCGAGGCGGGCGGCTACCTTCTGCTCGACCTGGAAGCGATGCGGGTCACCTGCTGCGAGGGTCCCGACGAGCTCACCGACCGGGTGCTGGTCACGGCCGCGACCGAGCTCGCCTCCAGCCACTGGAGCGGCTGGTACGACCTGGTGCTGGCGGGCTGCGACGAGCTGGACGTGCTCGGCCGGGCCGAGCTGTGCGGCGATCTCGACGACGCGCTCGGTCTGCTTGAGACCCGAGCCAGGGCGATAGCCAGGCGGATGAACGACAACGGCCCGCCCGATGTCAGGACCCGCCGGATGGCCGATCCGGACGACGAAGACTGGGGGCTCACGCTGCTCGTCAGCCGGCAACGGCCGACGCCGCACCAGATGTCACGGCTGCTCGACCTGGCCGACGGCCCCGGCGGCATCGCCGCACTGATAGCGGGAGACATCCAAAGCGAGGACGGCAAGCTGGCCCCGGCGGTGTTCCAGCTCGCGGATGACCCCGATCGGCCCGATGAGATCCTCGCGACGATCACTCTGGCCTACCTGGGTCCGCAGCACCAGATCACGGTCTGGCCGCAGACGCTGACCGTGGCCGAGTACGAGGCGCTGGCCGGGATCTTCGCGACGGCGGCCGGCACCGACGATGTGGGACCGGAGGACGCGCCCTACGGGGACTTCGGCGCGCCGCCCTGGATCAGGCTTGCAGCGGCGCCGGTCGCGCCTGGCGTCCCGGTCGCGCCCGGCGTCCCGGTCGCGCCCGGGAGTCAGCAAGACGAGTTCGTCCGGCCGGTAAGTGGGCCGTCGCCGCAAGGGAGTATGGAGATGAATCACCCCGGCCCAGTTGCCCCGATCGGCTACGCCCAGCCCAATGGCGCGGTCGGCTACCTGCCGCCGAACCTGCCCCGACCCGACGGAATGCCGCCTGGGGAGTTCCAGGGGGGCGATGGTCAGGGGCCAGACGGCCAGCAGCAGGCAGGGGCGGCGCGTCCAGGCTGGCCCGACGGTCCTGGCTGGTCCAACCGGTTCGAACCGTCCGATGCGGGCCTAGCCGGATCCAGCGGCAATGGATGGTCGACGGTTCCGCTCGCCGATTATGGCCAGGGCTACGGTTCGCCGGGTGACTTCGGTTCGCCGGGTGACTTCGGTTCGCCGGGTGACTTCGGCGCGTTCGGCCAGCCGCAGGGTCTTGGTCAGAGCGTCCCCTCGTGGCCGGTGGGCGACTACGGGGCTGGCGATAGCCAAACCGGGCCGGTCGACAGCTACGCCAAGCCGCCGGGCAAGCGGGCGCGGCACGCCGCACCGAGCCTCCAGGTCAAGGTGCTCGGGCCGGTCGAGATCGTGGGTGCCGCCGAGCACTTGCTGCCGAAGCAAGCCGAGCTGATCCTGGCGCTCGCGTTGCACGCACCGGTAGGGGTGTCCAACTCCGGGCTTTGCTCGCTGCTCGGCCCGGACGCCGATCATCCACGGCCGGCCGATTCTGTTCGTCAGCTGATCACCAGGACCAGAAAGCGCCTTGGCCAGGCCCCGGACGGGCAGGAATACATCATCCACCTGGGCAGCGGCATCTACGTTCCGCACGGTGACCTGAGCCTGGACTGGGCGACCTTCAACAA
>Ga0134128_10009339_pt1 | contig 11765 bp, 13 predicted proteins | sample KB31754_FD_96462 | JGI IMG/M metagenome (GOLD analysis project Ga0134128, IMG submission 96462) | Terrestrial soil microbial communities with excess Nitrogen fertilizer from Kellogg Biological Station, Michigan, USA - KB3-175-4 | ecosystem: Environmental > Terrestrial > Soil > Unclassified ...
CGCGATCCATCCGGTCGCCGGCCGCATGCCCGGGCACATGAACGTGCTGCTCGCCGAGGCCAACGTGCCCTACGACGAGGTGTTCGAGCTCGAGGACATCAATTCCGAGTTTCCGCAGGCCGACGTCGCCTTCGTCATCGGCGCCAACGACGTCACCAACCCAGCAGCGGAAGAGGACAAGACCTCGCCGATCTACGGCATGCCGGTGCTGCAGGTGTGGAAGGCGGGCACGGTGTTCTTCATCAAGCGCTCGCTCGCGTCCGGCTATGCCGGCATCGACAACCCGCTGTTCTATCGCGACAACACGATGATGCTGCTCGGCGACGCCAAGAAGATGACGGAGCAGATCGTCAAGGCGATGTAGGCGAGCCGGTTATGCGCGACGGCGCGGCTGCTTGCGTCGCGGTCCCTCGAACGCATCGTCGATGGTCTTGATGACGCCGGTGTCGACGGCGGCATAGCCCGGCAGCGCCGCGACAGCGTCCTGGAATTCCTTACCGCGCATGATGTCCAGAAGCCGCCGCATCGGCGCGGTCGCGAGCAGCTCTTCCCGGCAAACGAAGTAGTAGTCCTCGGTGATGAGGCGGACGAAGTCGAGCCCGAATTGCCGCGCCGCCGCTTCCACGCCGAAACTGGCGTCGGCCATGCCGCTCGCGACATAGGCGGCGACCGCCGCATGCGTGAACTCGATCTGCTCGTAACCGTTGATCGACGCGGGAGCGATGCCGCTCTCGGCCAATAGCTGCTCCAGCAATTGCCGCGTTCCCGACTCCGGGTCGCGGTTGACGAAGCGCAGCTTGGGATTGGCCAGATCCTCCAGCGCGCCGACGTCGAGCGGATTGCCGCGCTTGACCATCAGGCCCATCTGCCGCGAGACGAAACCGACGACGCGGTGGATGCGCGGATTGAGCAAGCGCTTCGCGGTGGCGGCGCTCTCGCGGCGCAAGGAGCCGCGCGGCAAGTGTAGCCCTGCAAGGTCGCAGGCATCGTGCGCCAGCGACACGAGCGAGTTCTGGTTGCCGACATAGCGCAGGTCGACGCTCATGCCCGGGGTGCGGTTGAGGATCTCGCGCAGTTTGGAAACCGCGAAGCCGTGACTCGCGTGAACGCGGATGACCGCCGGATTGTCCGGCAGAAATGGAACGAGCTCGCTGGCCAGCTCCTGCGACAGGTTTTCGAGCTGCGGGCCGAGCCGCGCCTCCATGCGCTGTCCCGCCCAGACCAGCTTTTCGCCAAAGGGCGTCAGCGCGGTGCCCTTTCCCTTGTGTCGCCGCACCAGGGCGACGCCGAAGAATTCCGACCACCGTGTCAGCAGATTCCATGCGTGGCGGTACGACAGGCCGCTGTGTCGCGCGGCGTGCGTGAGCTTGCCGGTGTCGCGAATGTCCTTGAGGAAATTGACCAGCACCGACATCGACTCGCCGTCCTTGCGGAAGCGAAACACGGTCTCGATGTCGACGTTCAGGGTCATGAAAGCCTATGAAGTAGCGTGCATATATATTGCTGCGGCGTAGGCGTACCATAACATATTTTTCTCGGCGGTTATTCGGGTTTTACTGCGCAGGCGAATTCGTGCATCGCGCGAACATAGGCACTCGACTTCATATATTGAGAGGAACGATCTTTTGCCCCTGGAGCAACACCGTCTGCTGATCGATGGCCGTCACGTCGCCGCTGCCGCTGGCCGGTCGTTCGAAACCATCGACCCGGCGACGGAACAGCCCATTGCCGCGGTCGCCGAAGCCGACGCTGCCGATGTCGATGCCGCCGTTGCGTCGGCGCGCCGCGCGCTCGCCGGACCGTGGGGGCACATGCGCGCAGCCGACCGCGGCCGTGTGCTTCACCGACTCGCGAATCTCATCGAGCTCCACGCAGATGAACTGGCCGCCCTGGAAAGCCGCGATGCCGGCAAGCCGATCTCGGCGGTCCTGCGTCAGGATCTTCCGGCCGCCATCGATACGCTGCGCTACTACGCGGGCTGGGCCGACAAGATCAACGGACAGGTGATTCCGGCGCGCCCTGACGCCCTGACCTACACCGTTCGCGAGCCGGTCGGCGTCGTCGGTGCGATCGTGCCGTGGAATTTCCCGCTGATGATCGGGATGTGGAAAGTCGCGCCGGCGCTGGCGTGCGGCTGCACGGTCGTGCTCAAGCCCGCGGAGATCACCCCGCTCTCGGCTTTACGTGTGGGCGATCTCGCTTTGGAGGCGGGATTGCCGCCGGGCGTGCTCAATGTCGTTCCCGGGTTCGGCAAATCCGCCGGCCGCGCGCTGGTCGATCACCCGGATATAGACAAGGTGACCTTCACCGGCTCGCCCGCGGTCGGCCGTGAGGTTCTTGCCGGCGCCGCCGGTAATCTGAAGCGCGTCACGCTCGAGCTCGGCGGCAAGTCGGCCAACGTGATCTTTGCCGACGCCGATCTCGACGCGGCGGTCAAGGCGGCGTCCGCCGGCATCTTCTTCAATACCGGCCAGGTCTGCTCGGCCGGGTCGCGCATTCTGGTGCAGGCCGAAATCTACGACGAGGTCGTCGACCGGCTTACCGCGCGCGCGAAATCGATCCGCGTCGGCTCGCCGGCCGAGCGCTCGACTGCGATGGGGCCGATCGTGTCGCAGGCCCAGATGGCGCGCGTGCTCGACTACATCGCTATCGGGGTCCGCGAAGGCGCGTCGCTGGTCACCGGCGGCCGGCGGCTCGATGGCCCCGGCTACTTCGTCGGCCCGACCGTGTTCGCCAACGTCGATCACGACATGCGCATCTCGCAGGAGGAGATATTCGGGCCGGTGGTGAGCGTCGTGCGCTTCGAAGACGAGGACGATGCGATCACGAAGGCGAACGGCACGCGCTACAGCCTCGCCGCCGGCGTCTGGAGCCGCGACATCGGCCGCGTGCACCGGTTCGCCACGAGGGTGAAAGCGGGGACGGTGTGGATCAACACCTATGGCTACACCGACATCAGGCTGCCGTGGGGCGGAGCACGCGATTCCGGCTACGGCCGCGAGCACGGCGATGCGGCAATCGAGAATTTCACCGAGCCGAAGGCTGTGTGGATGAATCTCGCCGGGTGATGCCACGGTGACCTGGGGCGGAGCGCGCATGCTAGTCTCACGACATGCGGATTGCCGTTCTCATTCTCTCGGTCGCCCTCACGCTTCTGGCCACCCCCGCTTTGGCGCAGCTATCCTGCACCCCGCCGCTCGCACCGATGCTGCGCGTCGAATTCTATTTCGGCCGCAACATTGTCCACCATGCGCCGGTCAGCGACCGCGAATGGGCGCGCTTCGTGACGCGGGAGCTGACGCCGCGTTTTCCCGGCCTCACCGTGCTCGATGCGCAGGGCGCCTGGCGTGACGGCAAGCGCGAGGTGCGCGAGGCCAGCAAGCTGGTGATCGTGGTGACGAAAGATGAAACCGCGACGCGCGACGCCATCGCCGCGGTCAGCGACGCCTACAAGCAGCGCTTCCATCAGACATCGGTCGGGATCGTGACGCAGCCGGTCTGCGCCGCCTTCTAGCCGCTCAAGCAACGGCCTTCCGCGGCGGCGGAGCCGCGGGCGCGGCCGGCTCGGCCTCGCTCGCCGGCGGCACGTAGCGGAACGTATGTCCATGCACAATGATGGTCGGCGTGTCGCCGAGCGGCGCGTGGCCGAAAGCGGCGATGCGCCGGTCGAGCTCGTCGCGGCCGATGTCGCCCGGAATGTCGCAATAGCCGCGCAGCATCGCCCGCGTGCTGCGCCGGCCGCTCCACGCGACCGGCAGCGCCGGCAGCGGTGCGGGATCCTTGGCCAGCGCCGGCCCGAACCGCCACATCAGCCGCACCGATTCGATGAAGGCCTGCTTCTCCACGTATTCGACCGTCGCGCCGGCCGGCAGCGCGAAGCGCTCGACGCCGACGATCGGACCCGAATCGACCTGGGCGGCCATGTGATGCGCGGTCGCGCCGAAGGCCGTCGCTCGGTCATAAACGGCGAACAGCGACGGCAGCCAGCCCGGATATTCCGGCGGGCCGGGGTGGAAGTTGTAGGCCCCGTAGCCGAGCGCCGCGAGCACCGGTTCGGACACTACGACCGGGGTCAGGAAGCCGATGAGCCGCGCGCGGCGCAGCGTCTCCGGCGCGATCGCCTCGAGCTCGTGCCGCGATTGTGGCGTCAGGACCGTAACTTGCGGGTTGTGCTGGCGCAGCAGGCCGGACACGGGCTGCGCCTCGACCTCCCCGGCCAGCAGAATGATGGTGTCGAACACGGTCGTCCATCCCGCGGTAGCGCGCCGCCCCCGGTCCCCATATGACCAGCGCCGGGTTCGCATTTCGTTAACGCTAAGCAATCGTTACCATGGCCGCCTCGCAGGCCTTCGGGGGACGTCCATGCTGTTCAATCTCTGCCAATGCGCCGATCCGGCCCTCGCCGGGCATATGTGTGCCGGCGGCGCCGGTTTCGTCACGGCGCTGATCTCGACCCTGGCGGCGGGTGCCCGCACGGCGCCGGCGGCCAAGCTCGCCGGCCGCGTGCCGCAGGTCGACAAGGTGGCGGTGCGCATCGTCACCGACAACATCGTCATCCAGTTCGTGCCGAACGAGACGCGCGACGGGCTCACCATCGAGCGCAAGAGCGGCAACACCAAACCGGACCGGCCGCCGCGTCACATGCTCAACGGCGAATGGGGCCTGGCGATGCACGCGCAGTCCTTCGCCGGGGCCGAGGAGCGCAACGTGCTCATCGATTTCGGCTATACGCCGGAGGTCCTCAACAACAATTTGTCGGTCCTCGCCATCGACCCGGCGGTGTTCGACGCGCTGGTCTTGAGCCACGGCCATTACGACCATTTCGGCGGCATGACCGGCTTCTTCGCCCAACACAAAAGCGCGCTGAAGAAGCAGATGCCGTTCTATGTCGGCGGCGAGGACACGTTCTGCATCCGCCGCAACCCCGGCGGCCAGTTCGGCGCGCTCGACCGCAAGGCCATCCTCGAGGCCGACCTCACGCTGATGATGGCCTCGGAGCCGGCGCTCGTCGCCGACCACGCCTTCACCACCGGCCGCATCGGTCAGGTGTCGTTCGAGAAGCCCTTGCTGCCGACGACCGAGATCGTCGGCATCGAGAACGGCTTCGGCTGCTTCCCCGAGAAGATGCCGGCGGAGAAGAACACCGGCGCCTATATCCCGGACGATTTCGACCACGAGATCGCAACGATCTACAACGTCAAGGGCCGCGGTCTCGTCGTGCTCACCTCGTGCAGCCATCGCGGCGTCATCAACGCGGTGCGCGCGGCGCAGGCCGCCTCCGGCGTCGACAAGGTGCTGGCGGTGATCGGTGGCTTCCACATCGTGCCGCCGCTCGGCGACGACTATATCAACCGCACGATCGAGGAATTTCGCGCCATCGACCCGACCTATCTCATCACCGCGCACTGCACCGGCGACCGCTTCTACGATTTGGCCCGCGCCGCGCTCGGCGACAAGGTCATCCACTCGGCGGTGGGCACGCGGTTCGTGTTCGAGGGGCGCTGAGCGCGCGGCAGTTCAGAACGTCTGATACGCCTGGCCTGCGCGGCCGCCGACGCGGTCGAAGCCGGCGCGCGCGGCCGTGTTGGCGGTGTCGATGTTCATGGCGCGGGCGTAGGAGCCGGCGGCCTTCTCCTTGTCGCCGAGCCGCTCGTAGGCGAGGCCGCGCGCGACCCAGGCCTGCACGCTCTGCGGCGCGATGGAGACGGCGTTGTCGAGGTCGCTCGCCGCGTTCTTGTAGTCCTTGACCGCGATGTAGCTCAGGCCGCGCGCGATATAGGGCTCGGCCTGCTGCACCGACAGGCCGATCGCCGTCGAGAAATCGTCGATCGCGTAGCCGTGCTGGTTCTGCGCCTGATAGAGCAGGCCGCGATTGTAATAGGCCTGCGAGTCGTCGGGGCGGATGGCGATCGCCTTGTTGAAGTCCTTGAGCGCGGCGAGCAGATTGCCCTGCGCGCGATAGACCATGCCGCGGCCGGTATAGGCGGTGGCGTAAGTCGGGTCGATCGTCAGCGCCTTGTTATAGTCGGCGAGCGCGAGGTCGAGCTTGTTGGTCTCGCGATAGACGAGGCCGCGATTGGCGTAGGCCTGGGCGTAGTTCGGATCGATGCTGATCGCCTGGTTGAAGTCGGTCAGCGCCTCGGTGTAGCGCCCGGCCTGGCCGAACACCGTGCCGCGCATGTTGTAGGCCTGCGGGTCGCGCGGATTGTTCTGCACGACGGCGGTGAGCGACGCGATATTGGCGGGCGAACTCGCGTAAAGCGCGTCGCCGCTCTCGGACGAGTCGGCGGACAGGTTGCGATTGAGCGTGGAGCAGGCGGCGAGCGCCAGCGCCATCAGCGGGACGAGCGCGAACCTCGCGCGGCGGCTAACGTGGCTGGGTGAGCCCATCGAAACGCAACCCGTAACGTCCTGTCCCGCTCCCATTCGCCCGCGAATGAGGCGAACATTCGACGCGGACAGAAGTCATCGCCCACTTCGTAAAACAATAGCGCGGGCAACAGCAGCCCGCGCCACCAACTCACGGAATCCGCAGCGCGGAATGCGCCAGCGGTCAGCCGAAGCGGCGAGGACCACCGCGGCCAGCGCCGCCAGCCGCACCGCCAGCACCTGCACCCACGACCGGGCGGGGCTTCATCGGCAGAAGGCCTTCGCGCTGCATCTTCTTGCGCGCCAGCTTGCGCGCCCGGCGGATCGCTTCCGCCTTCTCACGCGCCTTCTTCTCGGACGGCTTTTCGTAGTGACCGCGGAGCTTCATTTCGCGGAAAATGCCCTCGCGCTGCATCTTCTTCTTCAGCGCCTTCAGGGCCTGATCGACATTGTTGTCGCGAACGAGAACCTGCACTGTTGCTCCTTAGTTGTGGCCGGACGGGTTGCGGTCGAAAAGCGCCGCAATGGCGGGGCTTTCGAGTCGGGCGGCTGTAACAGAAAAGCCGCCGGGAGTCCATTGTTCCGGGCCATTTCCGCGCCTCCGGCGGTGGCGGCGCCGGCCGACCTTCCGTCAAGCGGCGCGGCCGGGGACCGTTCCCGCGGCCCGCGTCAAAAGGGCGGCCAGCCAGTCGTTCATGACGAGGTCGACGAGCATGAGCACCCGGTCGGTCTGGCCCCGGTTGGTGACGCTGTGCGGGTCGGACAGGCGGAACCACCAGACGGAACCGGCCGGCATCGGGCAGTGGCCGCCGTTGATGCGGAAATCCACGTCGTTATTGGTGGTTATGGGGATGTGCACCTGCGCCACCCGCGTCTCGTCGACATCATGGGCATGTTCCTTGATGGTCGAGCCGGGGCCCAGGCGGGTGAGCCGGACACTGAGCAGCGGGCAGGCGAAAGTCCGCAGTACCTGTCGGAAATAGGGGCAGGCCGCCGCCGCGGCCGTCTCCACGTAATCGCTGCAGTCCGGGTCGGAGATGTCCGTGAGGCCGAGCCGGGAGGCCCCGGCCGCCTGGCGCAGGGCGATGATGCTCCAGTCGCCCTCGTAGCCTGCGGTGACGAAGTGCTCGGTCCAGGCGATGGCGCGCAGGCCGGCGAGATCGGCGGCGAGCCGGGCGGGATCGAACGCGATCGGCAACGCCAGCCGATCCAAGCCAAGGTCCTGTCGCATCGCCCCCACCTCCGAATTGCGTCACAACTATAGCGGGAGTAATGGGCGATTGCCCCATAAGATTGCCAGCAGGGTTGCCGAAGGATGAACGGCGCGGCGGCGATCAGCGCGGCACGAACTGAAGGTACGGCTCCGCCTCTGCGAGCGCGCGGGCATAGGACGGCCGCTCCTTCAGCCGGCCGAGATAAGCGGCGAGGCGCGGGTAGCGGGGCGCGAGCGGCGCGACCACCATGTCGATATAGAACAACGGCGGCGCCGCGGCACAGTCGGCCATGGTGAAGGCGTCGCCTGCCGCCCAGTGCCGCGACGCCATCTGAGCCTCCGCAATGCCGAGCGCCGTATCGAGCGCTGCGCGCGCCTGCTCGACGCCGTACGGGTCCTTGCCGTCGGCCGGGCGGATGCGGTCGCCGATGATCTTCTGCATGTGCGTATGGACGTGCAGATCGTAGAAGCGGTCGAGCACGCGCACGTCGAGGGCGATGCCGGCGGGGATGAGGTCGACCGGGCCCGGGTGACGCGCCGCGAGATAGTCGATGATCGCCGTCGATTCCGGGATGATGCGGTCGGCGTCGGCGAGCACCGGAAACTTGCCCATCGGCCAGATCGCCTTGAACGCCGCGGCGGAGTCCGGATCGCCGAGATTGACGACATGCGGCGCGAACGGCGTGGCGTTCTCGTACAGCGCGATCAGCGCCTTGTGGCAGTAAGACGACAGCGGATGCAGGTAGAGCGTGAGCGCCATCGGGCGACTCCTAGGCTTTCGTCAGCACGATGTGCGTCGCGAGTTCTGTCGGCACGTGCTCGCTCGTCCGGTAGCCGAGTTGGAGCAGATCGAGGCCGGCGAACAGGTGCTCGCCGCGGCCGAGCAGCACCGGCGACACGGCGAGGTGCATCTCGTCGACGAGGCGCTCTTGCAGATACTGCCGGATCGTGGCGACACCGCCGCCGACGCGGACGTCGCGGCCGCCCGCCGCGTCCATGGCGCGCTTCAGCGCCGCATGAATGCCGTCGGTGACGAAATGGAACACAGTGCCCCCAGCCATCGTGATCGACGCCCGCGGATGATGCGTCAGCACGAAGACGTCGCAATGATAGGGTGGGGTGTCGCCCCACCAACCCTTCCACGCGTCGTTCGGCCACGGCCCGCGCACCGGGCCGAACATGTTGCGGCCGAGGATCCACGCGCCGACATTCTCGAAGCTGCGCGCCGCGATCTCGTCGTCCAAACCCGTCGTGCCTCCGTCCTGCCCCAGAACCATCTGCTTAAAGGTGCGCGTGGGATAGAACCACTCATGCAACCTGGGGCCGCCGCGTCCAAGCGGATCGTCAAGGCTTTGCTCCGGGCCCGCCCCGTATCCGTCGAGCGAAACCGAGAATGCAGCAACTCGAACTTTTGACATCGTGCCTCCGATTGGTAGTAAGGGCGAATTTCGATCTCTCCGCAATTCTAGGGCCGTTTACCTAGACGTCGAACGGCGGACCTGCTTTTCGACATCAGCCGCAAAACATTTCGACGCACATGCGTGTCAGTGCGATAGCGAGCTTAAAAACGACCAGCGGAATGCTTGTTTATCGCCGGCCCGGCTGTCGCTTTGGCGTAGACGGTGATTACCTAACCTATCGGAAAGCGGAGAATCTTCACGAACCCGCAAGCGCGAAACTGGCCTTCAACCAATGCTGCGTTTTCTGTGTCTGCCGTGTAAGTTACGACGCTGCGCCCCTCGTCGATCGCGATGTTGTAATAATGCGCGGCGTCACTGGAAATCCCGATGCCTTTGAGATGATCCGAACCATCATCGATCAAGTATGCCGACAGAGCCAACGTGGTGCCCAGTCCCGCCACACTGGTCGCCCCGTGCGTCGCCGAAGTAAGCCGGGGACTTCGAAACGGAATAAAGTGCATCCGTGAGCGTGCCGGATCTTCGCGAGAGGCATCCCTTACGAACAGTGTCAATCGGCTTGCCTCCATGCCGACGCACTGTGACAATATCTGTTCTAGTTCAGACTCATCACAAGACCGTGCAATCGCAGCGATAAGAACGTCAGACATGAATCTTCTTCACGAGCGCAGCTGCAGCGTTTACGCTCGCAGAGCGGTCACAATGTCCTTATAACGAAACTGCAACTCATCCACACCGGATAGGCCGTGCGCATTCGACGACCACCCATTCAGTGCTTCGCGCAGCTCGATCAGGCGCTTTCGAAGCCAGCCACAATTTTGGCGCGCGTTAAATGCCGCCTGCTCGAGGCCGAGCAATGCTCGCAGCGGCGCGCGCATTTTTTCGACGTCACCGTGCGCGCGATTTACAATAGCCGTGCGCATAGCATCGCACGCTGCCCTTAGGAGTGTATCGTCTACTGGATCGACTATAATTTCCTTAAACCTTGCTCGAGCGATGGGTACGAGGGTCATCAAATTAGAGCGGCGGCCTACAAGAGTTCAGGGTGACACGGAACGAACCGGAAGAGCAAATCTCCGCAATTTGAGCGGCGCTTAGCCGTTGAAATTTTACGTTGGCGTATTCGAATATTTCGCCGGCTTCGGTCGCGTCGTAACGCGCCTGTGCGCCTTCATTGAGCGGCGGGCGTTGCTCGATGGTATTATTCTTGAAATTCACGCGGTAAACGATACCGGTCGCAAAAAGGCAAATGTCTCCACGACGATTAGCATAGCCGCCATAGATGGGCTCGGGCAATTCTTGAACCAGCCCATTATTCGTCTTTCTAATGTTCAAAATGCCGATGGGTGCAGCGTACGGTATGGAACTCGCTTCCTTCAGATAACGCATTCACGTACCTGTTGCTCATTAACGGTGTATCCGTATTCGCCCATGGCGTCGCTGATGGCCTCAAAGAACTCGAAATCATAATGAAGCTCCGCGATTTCGAATAATCGATAGAGCCTGGACGTCAGACCGACGATTCGCACGATTCCCGGACCGCTCTGACGCAAGCGCTTTTCGAGCTCTACGAAACATCTCAAAGCGGTCGTGTCGAGGTGGGTCACTTGGCGCATGTCGATAATCGCGATGTCACACGCCGGGATCGCTTGAAACTCCGCGAGCAGTTCCTCCCGGCGAGCAATATCGTACTCTCCCTTAAGGACGACGATTCCGACCGGGTTCGCAGCCCGCGCAAACGCGTCCTTAGCCGGCGGTTTCCCAAGCAATGTTGCGAGCATGATGACCTTCCTGTGACGTTCGCAAGCGATGCTCGCACGTCACCGCGGGCTTGTAACCTAATAAAAAAAGCCCCCTCGTGGTGCGCCGCGTTGGCGGCAGTAACCATGGGCAGCTTTCCAATAGGTGCCTAGAGTCGCTTAAATACAGTATAGCACACTTTCTCGCGGCCCGCTTGCGCGTCGCCGCAAGCAAGCGTGCGCCCCCTCAAAGCGCCCGCGGCAATTACTTACTTACTTCCGAGTTCAGCGGCAGGCGACGCGCCGTCCGTCGCACGTGATACGAATTCGAGTGCGCTTCGCATAAGAGCACTCCGCGCCGGAATCTTTATTCGATCGGCAAGCCTCAGCACCGCCAAGACCTTGACACTCCACCAAGTCGGATCGATCTCGAACCAGCGCAGTCCATGGCGTGCCGAGTATGGAAACGCGTGGTGATTGTTATGCCACCCCTCACCCCACGAGATTAACGCCACCCACCAACAATTGGTCGAGAGATCGGGCGTTCGAAAGGAACGATAGCCCAAGGAATGTGCCGCGCTGTTGACCAGCCACGTCGCATGATAGCTCACCACGAGGCGAACGAAAACGCCCCAAATCACCCACGGCCATCCACCCAGGGCGAACAGTGCGCCGGCAAGTGCCAGCTGCAAAGGTCCGTGAATGTATTGCAACACGCGATAAAACGGCTGCGCGTAAAGATCGGGCGCAAAACGCCTCAATTCCTCTTGCGTCGGCATTGCGTCGTTGGGTTTGTAGAGCCACCGCACGTGCGCCCAGCGGAACCCGACATTACGCCCGTGGGGATCGCCCTGGGCATCGGAGTGCGCGTGATGTTTGCGGTGCGTGGCGACCCAACGGATCGGATCGCCCTGCAGCGCCAGCGTACCAAAAATCGCGAAGGCATATTCCAAAGGCTTGCGCAGCCGCAATGCACGGTGCGTCAACGCGCGATGATAGCACAGCGTGATGCCGACGCCGCCCGTA
>Ga0134128_10009341_pt1 | contig 11762 bp, 9 predicted proteins | sample KB31754_FD_96462 | JGI IMG/M metagenome (GOLD analysis project Ga0134128, IMG submission 96462) | Terrestrial soil microbial communities with excess Nitrogen fertilizer from Kellogg Biological Station, Michigan, USA - KB3-175-4 | ecosystem: Environmental > Terrestrial > Soil > Unclassified ...
CCAGCTCACCCTGGACCCCAGCCGCACCTACCAGCGCATCACAGCCGCCTAAGCTGTTCAGCATCTCCCGAGACATGCGTCCAGCATGTCCCGAGACACAACAACATGCGGCGGGTGGGATTCGAACCCACACACCCTTTCGGACAGGGCCTTTTGAGGGCCCCGCGTCTACCATTCCGCCACCGCCGCACGTGGGCCACAAGTGTAGGCGAGCGGTGGCGGCAGGTGGGGCCGGCGGCGGCTCAGGCCGGCTGGGGCGGCGCGCCGGCGAAGGTGCCCGAGTCGCTGGTCGGGGCGCGCCGCTCGAGCTCGACGTTCCAGCCCTGCTGAAAGCCGCGCATGGCGAACGCCACTAGCAGCATCTGCAGCGGCACGATCAGCAGCGTCAGCACGCCCAGCAGCCCGGCGTTGAGCCCGGGTTCTTCAAAGCCGTTTTTGTCGCGCGCGAACCAGCCCGGCCCGGCGACGAGCGCGAAGATCAGCAGCAGCACGGCGAGCACGGCCGAGACCGGCAGCACGCCGCGATTCCAGCGCCCGGCGAAGAACGCCAGCGTGAGATACACGAGCACGTAGGCGATCTGCACCGGCACGGCGCCCTGCAGCACGCTCCAGCCGCCGACGGTCACGATCAGCACGAGCGCGGCGCTGGCGAGCAGCAGCACGATGACCGTCGCGCGCGTCGCCTGCACGACGGGCTTGTCGCGGTTGGGGTGCGTGACGATCACGTCGGCCTGCGCGCGATCGTCCGAGTCCCGGGCGGTAAGCGAAGCCATAGCACCCGCCACCATACAATCTCGGGCTGCGCCACGCGCGGGCGTGGTGGAATTGGTAGACACGCCGGCCTTAGGAGCCGGTGGGCGAAAGCCTATGGGAGTTCGAGTCTCCCCGCCCGCACTTATCGTGGATCTTCGTCAGGCGGGTTCAACAGCATGCGCTGGACGAACCGGCACGGTCTCGTGCCCGGCCGTCCACGCCGGCTCACGGCGCGAGATCGCGCTCAGCAGCCTTCCTGGAAGTTCGTGCCGATGTAGGTCGGCGGGCATTCCTCCCAGGCCTTGCGTTCGTAGAGGCGACTGGGCGTTTTCAGTTTGTTGACTTCTATTTCGAATTTGAATCTGAAGTTGGGGGCCAATTCGACTTCGTTCGCCTCGATCGCCCCGACGAATTCGGCGTTGTTGCCGATTGTCACCTTCGAGTAGGGCGCCACGATCGTCCCGTAGAATTGCCCACCGCTGACGTTGTTCTTGAGTTCGACCGTCCCGCCCGAGCCGTCGTACACATAGATCTGCAGATACAGGGCATTTTTGTTGGGGTCGATGAGTTCCAGGCCGTTTTTGAATTCGAGTTTGCCAGCCGGGGCGGTGCAGCCCGATCCCGCGCGCAGGGCCGAGTCGATGAAGATCTCGACCTTGCCGCCCGCCACGGTCGTCAGTTTGGTGTTGTTTCCGGAGACCTGGAAGTTGCAGAAATTGTAGACCCCTTCTTTCAGTTCCAACGACGCGCCCTGACCCATCGACAGCGAGCGGGTCGAGGGAGTGAAGACGACGCCGCTGTTGGCGTCTGCTCCGCTCGTGATGAGAAAGTCGCAGTTTAGGCCTACTTCGCCTCCTTCGGGGGGAGGTTTGCATCCTGCTTGGCTGATGGCGGACGTGGCCGATTCGCCGATGGGGACCGGCGGCGGTTCGAAGGGCGATGTGTTTTTGATGGTTTCTTTGGGCGTGCTCGTGCCTTCGACTTTGCCGAGCGGTCCCAGATCGGCTCGTTCGACGGTGACGCCATTTTTGAGAGTGAGGGTTTCGTTCGTCCCGACTTCGCCTTCGAGGACGCCATTGTTTTCGATTAAAACGGAGTGATATCCGAGGATGCCTTTTACTTGGAACAGGGGAGAGGCGAGGGAGGCAGCGCGCTCCTGGACGCGCCGCGCGACGCCGTTGACGTTCCCGACTGACGTGATGCAGCGCGGGGTGACGTTTTCCTGAGTGCTGACGGTTTCGCCGCCGCATTTTTCTCCGGCTACCAGCCCCTTGGAGGTCCAGTATTCAAACGAGGCGCCGTTGCCCAGAGGTTCTGAGCCGCTGCCGGCGCAGTAGATGCCGCTTGGTGGGGTGGCCTTTGCTGTCCCGGTTACGCATTCTGATTTTTCGGGTTCGAGTTTGCTCAGGCGATAGCTCGCCGTTTGCAGCCCCGCTTCGGCGGCCTCCAGCGCGGCCTTGGTGTTGCTGTCGCGCGTGGTCGAGGTGGAGGTCTGCGACGCGACGGTGACCGCCGCGCCTATGAGCACGGTGAGCATGAGCAGCACGATCATCGCCGTGGGCAGGACGAACCCGGCCTCGTCGGTGGGGTGGCGCTTGAAGTTGGTGAGGTGGCGCATATCGATCATTCCGTGGTTATGCGGCGAGGGCATGGGCAACAGAGTGCATGGCTTCGGGCTAGCATTCTTGAAATTCTTTTTTGGTCTCTTTGGGGTTGGCGATCAGCGTGGAAACGCGGACAGATGTGGGTTGGCGGTTGCCGCTCGGCACTTTGGCTGTGACGACCACCGTGAGCCGCTTGTAGCTGGGTTTCGTGCAGGCCCTATCGGTGTGCCACGTGACGAAGTCGTAGACGCTGCCGTTGACGGTACCGTCTTCCCATTCGCACGCCCCGACCGTTTCTGAGCATTTTCGCCCACCCGGGGAAGCTTCGATCATGCCGTTGGTGGCGTCGAGCACGACTTTCTCAGCTTCCGTGCTCATGGCGCCGTACTGGTATTCGGTGCCGCCTTCTTTGACGTAGAAGTCCGGATTCGTTTCTTCGCTGGAGTGGCTGGGCGACGATTTCATCGCCAGCTGTTCATACGGAAGCGCCTGCAGGCGCTCGATCTCGAGCTGGGCCCGATGGGCCATCGAGGTGCGGCGTTCGGACAGCAGGTTGAGCTTGCGCGCGCTGTCGAACGCGCCGACCAGCCCGAGCAGGCCGACGGCGAGGACGAGGATCGCGATGAGCACCTCGATCAGCATGATGCCGTCCTCAGCTGGGAGGTGACTGCGCAGCAATGGCCGTACGCGTGGCATCTCAGCTTGCCGTGTAGAGGTTGCGCATGAGGGCGGCGTTTTCGAGCACGACGCGCTGGCGGTAGGCGCTGCTGCCCGCCTGCTTGAGCGTGCCTTTGGCAGGCAGTTCGACCTTCAGCGTCACGACAGTCATTTCGGTCGTGGTCGTCGTGGCGGTGGTGCCCTTGAAATACTTGAAGACTTCCGTCTGGTTGAGGACGTCGCGCACGACCGGCGCGCCGGTGCTCGGGAGGGTTCCGGCGCTGCCTTCGACCGCCTTGCGCACGCACTCGTGGTATTCCGTGCCCGGCTGTTCGACGCCGCATTCGTACTTGATCTTCCATACGGTGGAGGCGATCGTCGCGAGGAATTCGATCGTGCCCGCTTCGGCCTTTTCGACTTTCGAGGCCTGCCGTATCTCCCGTGCCATCCGCGCCAGGCCGGCGCGGCCTTCCTGCATCGTCAGCGCCCATTCGGTGTCACGCGCCTGCACCTGCTGGCCGCTCTCCAGCGCGCCGAGGATCGCCCCGAACACCACGAGCGCGAGCAGCGATGCGACCAGCAGCTCGATCAGGGTGACGCCGTCCTCCGCTCTGCCTCGTCGCCGGATGCGCCCGCACCGAGCCCGCCAGCCGGGCGTGTCGAGAGGACGAGCGAGATCGCCCGTCGGCGGTCGCGCGGTGGTTTGCGACGCCTGCGGCGTCCGGCAGATGGAGGTCGTGCGTGCAGACATGTCGGGTGTGCTCGTCCTAGGACGGTGTCGGCACATCCGGGCGGGCGCTTGAGGAGCGCCCGCGCATCTCGACCCATTCGGACCGAAATCGGCTCTAGAGAGCGCAAAGCACGGGCTTACCGGAACTTTCCTGAAGCGGGGGACCCAGGAATCGAACCTGGCGTTGCGGTTTTGGAGACCACCGTGTTACCGATACACCAGTCCCCCGTGGATGCGGATTGTAGGCAGTTGCTCGTCGGCGGACCGGCGCGGCCAGGGATCGCCGAACCCGTGCGATCGGCGCGCGGCATCGGTCCGCAATGGCGCGCTAGCCGCACGTCCGCCTGAGGATTCGACCCCTGCCCTTGGCTCCCGTCAGGCTCGTACGCCGTGGCCGATTCGTCGCGTGGCCGGGCGGGTGTTGGCTGATGCCCGCGCCCTGACGGCGGCGGGGCGCTGGATGGCGAGGAACGCTCGGGCCACGTCGGGGTCGAATTGGGTGCCCGCCGACCTTTCGATCTCGGCGAGTGCCTCCTCGATAGTCCATGCGTTCTTGTAGGGGCGCTCGTGGGTGAGCGCGTCACAGACGTCGGCGACGGCGACGATCCGGGCAACGAGGGGGATTTCTTGACCGGCAAGGCCCGCGGGATAGCCGGTCCCGTCCCAGCGCTCGTGGTGGGCGGCCGCGATCTTGCCTGCCATCTGGAGTACGGGCGAGCTACTCCCGTGGAGGATGGCGGCGCCGGCTGTGGTGTGGGTCTGCATCGTGGCGCGCTCCTCGGCAGTCAGGGCGCCCGGCTTCAGGAGGATGGTGTCCGAGATGGCGAGCTTGCCAATGTCGTGGAGCGGCGCCGCTTCTTGGATCAGTGTGACTTCGGCTGCGGGCAACCCGAGCTCGCGTGCGATCCCCGCGGCCATCTCCCCGACTCGTTCGGTGTGGTGGAAAGTGTCGTCGTCGCGGTACTCGGCGGCGAACGCGAGGCGTTTGAGGATCTCGGCGCGCGCCTCGCTGAGCTCCCAGGTTCGTTCTTCCACCTTCGCCTGGAGCATTTCTGCGTTGTTGGCGACCTGATCCTCGGCTGCCACCTGGACGGTGACATCACGTGCGACGGCATGGATCATCTCGTCGCTGTTGCTACCGCTCCATTCCAGCCATCGGTAGGTGCCGTCGGCCGCCTGGTAGCGGTTGCGAAACCCGATCGTGTCGCGAGAGCGGTCGGCGAGGGCGGCGTCCTCGGCTTCCGTCGCAGCGCGATCATCCGGATGGACGAACTCGATGAATGGACGCGAGCACAGCGTCTCGCTGGAGTGCCCAAGGACGCGCTCCCATGCAGGGTTGACGCGGATCAGGTAGCCATCCGTGCTGGCGGTGGCCAGAAGGTCGAGTGACGAGTCGAAGTAATGGGTGAGCCGCCTTTCGAGCCTCTGTCGCTGGTCCACGAACAGGCCGAGCAGCAGGCCAAGTACAAAGAACGCAGCGCCGCGACTGATATAGCCCGATGCGCCCAGCGTCCCTCCACTGCGCGGGAGGTCCCAGGCGAGCACGAGAGCGATTGCGAGCACCGCTGCTGCGAGTCCACCGCGCAGCCCGAATCGCAACGCAGCCACCGCTATCGGGAGAACGTAGATGATTTCGTCGGCGTCGGCGGCGTTCGAGTGGGCGACGCGCAATGAAAACACGCCGCCGAAGAGCGTCAGAATGAGCGCGAGCGTGCGGAGGCGCGTAAATGCGCGCAACGTGCGTGAGACGACGCGCGCAGACGACCGATGCATGTCAGCGGCCATATCCGTACATCGGCTCGCCACCCGTGATCGATGAGTCCGCCCCAGTGATCATGGCCACGCGGTCGTGGCAGACGCACGCAAGCCCGAGCAAGCGAAGGGCTTGGCATACGGCGACGATCCGGCGGTCACGCTGCACGTCTCTTCGCCGCCGCTGGCGCGCATGGGCGCCTACACGATCGCCGACGACGGCGTTCTGCAACGGCGCGCCATGCCTTCTCGCAGGAGCCGCGCCCGCAGGAGCGCGACACGACGCGCTCGCCAAGCGACGCGACGCCGCTTAGCCCGGCGGCTTTGCGCCCGCGCGGCGCTGCACGCCGGACGCCCCGGCGATGACGATCGAGCTGACCATCTCCGGCTCGAACAGCCCGTGCTCGACCACGCCCGGCTGCGCGCTCAGCCGCCGGGCCAGCGCTCGCGCGTCGTCGACCGGGCCAAGGTAGTCGGCGATCAGCCCGCCGTCGGGGCTCGCCTGCACGTCGCGCAGCTTCGCCTGCCCGAGCGCGTGCAGCGTCGTCTGCACGGCGAACGGCACGAGCTCGAGTGGAACGGGCGCGCCGACGCGCTCGACCAGCTTGTCGGTGGAGACGATCACGACGAACTCGCGCGCCGCCGCGGCGACGATCTTCTCGCGCGTGTGCGCCGCCCCGCCGCCCTTGACCAGCCAGCCCTGCGGATCGACCTGGTCGGCGCCGTCGATCGCCAGATCGAGCTCGCCGCCCAGCTCGTCCAGGCCGGTGACGGCCAGGCCGAGCGCGCGCGCCGCCCGCTCGGTCGCCGGCGAGGTCGCCGCGAAGCGCGCCTCGGGCAGCGAGCGCTCGCCGAGCGCCGCCAGCAGGAACGCCACCGTCGAGCCCGTGCCCAGGCCGACGCGCATGCCGTCGTGCACGAGATCCGCAGCCGACCTCGCGGCCGCGCGCTTGTACGCGATCGCCTCGGCGTCGCTCAGCGACGCCTGCTGCTCTGGCCCAGTCGCACGCGCGGACGCCATGGCGCGGACGTTACCGCCCCGCCCGTGCCCGCGAGCCTCAGCCGCTCCGGCGAGTCGGGGCGGTGCAGCAGAAAGCCCTGCCCGACCGTGCACTCCAGCTCGCGCGCCAGCGCCAGCTGGCGGTTTGTTTCGATGCCCACGGCGACCGCCGTCAGGCCGGCCTCGCGCGCGAGCTCGACCATCGCCGCGACCATCGCGCGCGTCTCGCGGTCGCGCTCGAACGTCTGGATCAGCCCGCGGTCGAGCTTGATCATGTCCAGCGGCAGGTTGCGCGGCAGCGTGATCGAGGCGGCGCCCGCGCCGAAGCTGTCCAGCGCGATAGCCACGCCCATCTTGTGCACCTCGCCGAGCGTCGCGCGCGCACGGTCGGGATCGCGCAGCACCGCCTCCTCGGTCACCTCCAGGCACAGCGCCCGACCGGGCAGCGAGAAGCGCGTGAGCTCCTTGCGCACCCGCCCCGCCAGATCCAGCTCGCCCAGCTCGCGCGCCGAGACGTTCACCGAGATCGGCAGCGAGATTCCCTGCCGCCGCCACGCCGCCGCCTGCGCGCAGGCCGTGTGCAGCACCCAGTCGCCGATCTGCACGATCAGCTCGCTCTCCTCGGCGCGCGGCAGGAACTTGGACGGCAGCAGGTTGTCGATCGTCGATTCCTCCTCGTCGTCCGGGTTCCAGCGCACGAGCGCCTCGCAGCCGATCGCACGACCGCCCGCCAGTGGCAATATCGGCTGGTAGGTGAGCACCAGCTCGTCGTGCGGCAGCGCGCGCAGCAGCCGTTCGCCGATCTCCAGGTGCGCCGTCATCTCCTGGCGCAGGCTCTCGTCGAACATTTCCTGCCGCCGGCCGCCGGCGCGCTTGGCGCGGTACATCGCGATGTCGGCCTCGCGCAGCATGCTCTCCGGGTCGCGGTCGGGGTCGTGTGAGACCGACACGCCTACGCTTGCGTGGATCGTCGCTTCGACGGCGCCCGAGACGAACGGCTCATTCAGCGTGCTCACCACGCGCTCGGCCAGCGCCAGCGCTTCGGCGTCCGTCTCGATTTCCTCGCCGAGGATCACGAACTCGTCGCCGCCGAGCCGCGCCACCGTGTCGCTGTCGCGCATCATCTCGCCCAGGCGCTCGGCGACGGAGATCAGCAGGCGATCGCCGACGTCGTGGCCGAAGTTGTCGTTGACCGCCTTGAAGCGATCCAGGTCGACGAACAACAGCGCCACGACGCCGCCGGAGCGATGCAGTCGCGTCAGCGCCTGGCGCGCGCGGTCCATCAGCAGCAGCCGGTTGGGCAGGCGCGTCAGCGGGTCGCGCAGCGCCTGGTGCTCCAGCCACATGCGGTCGGTGACGTCCTTGGCGGCCGCGTACCACATGTCGCCGTCGCAGCGCGCGCTCCACAGCAGCGTGCGCCACGAGCCGTCGCGATGGCGGTAGCGGTTGGTGAAGTTCTCCAGGTGCGCCGGGCGCGCGCGACCGGTCAGCAGCAGCGCGCGCGTCTGCTCGACGTCGTCGGGGTGCAGGTAGTCGGCGAGCGGCTTGGCCTGCAGTTCCTGCAGCGTCCATCCCAGCAGCTGCTCCCAGGCGGGGTTCAACAGCGTGAACCGACCTTCCAGCGAGATCGTCGCCAGCAGGTCGCTGGTCATCTCGAACAGCCGTGCCACGCGCGGGTCGCCGGGCGCGGGCGTCGTCTCGCCGGGCGCGGGCGTCTCGCCCGGCGCCATGGCAGCGCTCGGCTCGCCCGCAGGCGGCGGCAGGCTCGCCAGCGGCGCCGGTGTGCTGGGGGTGGGAAAGCGCATCGTCTGCGGGTCACTTCGACTCGCACGGACGCGCGCGCGCGGGGACTAAGCGTTGTTGGACGGATTTACTAGCGAGATCGCCCGGATTTCCGGCATATCGCGGGTCGCGCGAGGGCGATCGGCCCCGCCCGGGAGGAGAACGCCCGGCGGCGTCGTCCGCGGCCGGCGGGCGCGCGAGCGGGGGAGGCGCGAGGCGGCGGTCAGGAGCCGGCGCTGCCGAGCGGCGTCGCCGGCTCGCCGTGGCCGATCTCCGGGTCCGACCGGCCGGCCAGCGGCGTCGGATCGCCACGCAGGAAACGCCATATCGCCAGGCACATGAGCAGCGTCACGATCACCGCGCTGGACACGCAGTACTCGCAGATGTGGTGGATCGAGAACAGCTCGCGGTAGGTCAGGTAGGCGCTGAAGCCGAAGCCGATCACCGTGAACGCCACCGTGGCGAAGCGCGACGTCTCGCTCTCGGGCGCCAGCAGCGAGCCGAGGATCGCGATGTAGCCGAGCAGGCCGATCAGCGCCACCGGAACCCCGGCCAGTTTCGAGTATTCGGACGTCTGCACGATCTCGCAGCCGCCGCCGTTGCGCCCGCACAGCGGTTTGATGCCCGCGTAGTGGATGTACGTCAGGTAGGACGCGACGATCAGCCCCAGCGCCGTGAGCACGAGCATCGTGATCCTCAGCGTGCGCGCGCTCATCGGCCGGCCAGCCCTACAGCAGCTTCTGGATCGCCGATTCGAAGCTCGATGGGTCGGTCAGCGAGGAGTATTCGAGCTTGGACGAGGAGCCGCCGGTCTTGCCGATCAAAAAGGACGGTGTGCCCGTGAATCCTGCGTTGTTCGCGGCCTGTGCGTCGCTGGTGATCGTGTTGGTGAAGCCGGATTCGTTGCGCGCGGCGGTCCAGCTGCTGAGGTTCAGCCCGGGGATCTGCTTGGCAAGCGCCTGCAGATACTGCTCGGTCACGTATTCGGTGTTCTCTTCGCCCTGCTGGTGGTAGAAGAGCTCGATGTAGTCCCATCCCTTGGCCTGCTTGCCCGCGGCCAGCGCCGCGACCTGCTGCGTTCTGAACGTTTCCGGTTCGCGCGTCGCCGTCTGCAGGTTGCGGTATTCGATCCTCAGCTTGCCCGTGCGCACGTACTTCTGGATCAGCGTCGGCAGCGCGCCGAGCGTGAAGTCCTTGCAGATCGGGCACTCCAGGTCGCCGAAGTACTGCATCGTGACCGGCGCCTTCGGGCTGCCGAGCGTGTTTCCGTTCTGCGGTATGCCGCCGAGCAGCGAGGTCACTTCGGTGACCACCTTGGCGGGCTTTCCGCTGTTGGCCGATTCCTTTTCAAGGCCCGTTTTCCCGCCTCCGCCGCTGGTCGCGACGAGGATCACGACGATGATCACCACGACCACGCCGGCCACCGAGCCGAGCTGGATCAGGCGTTTGCGGCGTTGCAGGTTGGCCGCCTCGGCTTCCTCCAGCGCTTTGCGCTGCGAGCGCGCCTGCTCGCGGCGCTGCTTGCGCGTGAGATCCTGCTCGTCGTCCTCCACGGTGTTCATGGGTGCAACTTTTACAGGTTTCCGCTCAACTGTGCCTAAGTTCATGCCACGATGCATTCGCGCGCGTGCGAGCGCGCGAGCGGTGCGACGCACGACACGCCTGCCCCCGTAGCTCAACTGGATAGAGCACCGGCCTTCTAAGCCGGGGGTTGCTGGTTCGAGTCCAGCCGGGGGCGCTCGCAGTCGGCGTTTCGCCCCTGCACTGCGTTTCGCCCCCCGCGCCTCGCCCTGCACTGCATTTCGCCCCCGCGCCGCGTTTCGCCCCTGCGCGACCGGGTAGCAAGCAGGCGGGGCCCACGCTATACCCCGGCAATAGGGTCCCAATGGGGACGGGAACGTCGCGGCTCTCCAACGCAGCCCCAAACCCCCGCGCGGGGCTGCACGAGCCGCAGGACGGTCCCGCTTGACTTGCGGCGCGCTTGGCATCGAGGCCAGGCGCGCCGTAAGTACCCACCGCGTGCGGGGGCCGCCGGGCACGCCGCCGCGCCCGCCGCGCCCGCCCCGGCGCTGACCGCCGCGCCCGCCCCGGCGCTGACCTCCGCGCCCGCCCCGGCGCGGCCGCTGAGATGATGGCGCGACTTGTTCGCGCTCACGGTGCTCGTCTATCCGCTCGCGCTCGCGCTGCTGTGCGTCGGCGCCGGCCTGCTGGTCGACCGCTGCAGCGGTCGCTTCCTGCCCGCCGCGCTGCTGCCGTGCGTCGGCGCGGCCGCGCTGATCGCGCTGTCGCAGCTGAGCACGTACGTCTCGCCGCTGGCGCAGGCGACTCCGTACCTGCTGCTCGGCGCGGCGCTCGTCGGGTTCGCGCTCGCGCGCGCGCGCGTGATCGCCATCGCGGCGCTCCTGCGCAGCCGCCGCGGGCCGGTGGGCGCGGCGCTGGCGGCCTACCTGCTGGCGCTCGCGCCCGTGCTGCTCGCCGGGCGCCCGACGTTCTCGTCGTTCATGGCGCTGTCGGACTCCGCCGTGCACATGATCGGCGCCGACTACCTGATCCACCACGGACAGGACTACGCGCAGCTGGACCTGCGCAACTCCTACGGGCAGTTCATCCACAACTACTACGCCACGAGCTACCCGTCTGGCGCCGACACGCTGTTCGGCGCCAGCGCGCTGCTGCTGCACCTGCCGCTGATCTGGGCCTTTCAGCCGTTCGTCGCGCTGCTGCTCGCGTTCTGCAGCGGTCCCGCCTGGACGCTCGCGCGCGCGATCGGGCTGCGCGGCGCCTGGGCGGCCGCGGCGGCGCTCAGCGCGACCGTGCCCGCGCTGGTCTACGGCTACGCGCTGGTTGGGTCGGTCAAGGAGATCGTCGCGCTGGCGATGATCCTCACGCTCGGCGCGCTCGTCGTGCTGCACCGGCGCTGGCTGTCGCGCGCGCCGCTGCGCGCGCTGCCGATCGCGCTCGTGCTCGCCGCCGGCGTGTCCGCGCTCGGCGTCGGCTTCGGCGCGTGGGCGCTGGCCGCCGCGGGCGTGCTGCTCGTCATGCTCGTCGGCGGTCGAGCGCATGCCGGCCGGGGCGCCGGCGTCGAAGGCCACGCGCGCACCGGGCGTGAGGGCCCGCGCGCGGCGCTGGCGACGGTCGCCGTCGGCGCGCTCGCGCTGCTCGTCGCCGCCTGGCCCACGTGGATCCACGTCTCGGCCTCGCTGCACGTCGCGCAGAACATCGCCGCGACGGGCAACGCCGGCAACCTGCCCGCGCCGCTGAAATGGACGCAGGCGTTCGGCGTGTGGCTGGGCGGCAGCTACAAGCAGCCGCCCGCCGGCGTGTGGCGTGCGCTGACCGCCGCGCTGGTCGTCGTCGTGCTCGCCTGCTGCGCGCTCGGCGCGCTGCACCTGCTGCGCACGCGTCGCCACGCGCTGGCCGGGTGGATCGCGCTGATGCTGCTCGCCTGGCTGGTGCTCAGCCGCACGGCGACCACGTGGGTCGA
>Ga0134128_10009342_pt1 | contig 11762 bp, 13 predicted proteins | sample KB31754_FD_96462 | JGI IMG/M metagenome (GOLD analysis project Ga0134128, IMG submission 96462) | Terrestrial soil microbial communities with excess Nitrogen fertilizer from Kellogg Biological Station, Michigan, USA - KB3-175-4 | ecosystem: Environmental > Terrestrial > Soil > Unclassified ...
CGGCACCGCGGCTTCGTCTGCTGCTACCCAGAGCACGGCGGCAAAAGGCAAGCCGAACCCCTTGCTGATGCGCGGGAAAAGTTCCGCGGCTGCTCCATAGATACCGCCGCTGAGAGAACCAAACGCATAATGCACAATGGGTCCCGCAACAGCTCTCTCGTGTCTTGTTAATTCCCGGCCCAGCGCCGCGCGGGCAAGGCGTGATGCGATCTTCTGCGTGGCATCACCATCTTCTTCTCTCCCCGGCTGCTGCTGCCGAGGTTTCTCCTCCGACTGCTCGGCTGGTTTCTTTGTGGCCTGACTCAGCAGCGCCTGGAACTGGTTCATGGTCCAGGATCCCACCAGTCCGCCAACTGCTCCCGCAAGCGCCCCTTTGTCCCAAATTGGCCGCCTATGCAACCTGCGCCGTGCCATAGGTCTTTTCCTCCGCGGTCGTTCTTCATCGCCTTCTGGTAAGACGAAGGAAACTAAGCTCAAGGATTCAGAAAGACTCGGGTGTACGATATTAGGCCGCGTGGGTCCGGATGAAGTGTGCTGCGAGGGCCTGACCACGAGGCAATGCGGCATTCTGCGCACGCTGTCGGCCGGCGAGGGCGCGCGCCTTTCAGACCTGGCCACCACTGCCGGAATTTCTCCCAGCGCCCTGACCCGTGTCCTGGAGAAGCTGGAAGCGCGGCAACTGGTAAAACGGGTCCGCGGCGCTGCCAAGGATGGACGCGCTGCCAGCGTGGCCATCACCCAGCATGGCCGGCAGGTGCGCGGAAAAATTGACCAGCTCATGCTGGAGCGCACCCGTACCATTCTTTCTGCCATTCCGCCCGGCTTGCAGCCGCAATTGATGGTTGCCGTGCGCCTGCTTAACCAGGCGCTGGAGCCCGGCGGCTGCTGCCAGTTCCAGGGCGAGGGAACGGACATGTCATTCACCTGCAGCCTTGACCGGCGCCCAACGCGCGCCGCAGAAAAGAGGAAGAACCATGGCCAACACTGAGTCCACCATCCTGGAGAGTGTGCGCCAGCACTACTCCGAAATAGCCGAAGGTAAACGGTGTGGGTGCGGCAGCGGCGATGTAGCCGAGGTCGCCCGCATCATCGGATACTCCTCCGACGAACTCCAAGTTGCCGGCCAGGCGAATCTTGGCCTGGGATGCGGCAATCCCCTGGCCCTGGCCGCCATCGAGCCGGGCATGACCGTGCTCGACCTGGGCAGCGGCGCCGGCTTCGATGCTTTTCTGGCCTGGCGAAAAGTTGGCCCGCAGGGACGGGTGATTGGCGTAGATATGACTGACCCGATGCTGCAGTTGGCCCGCAAGAATGCCGCCGAACTGGGCGCTACAAATGTCGAGTTCCGCAAAGGCTCGATCGAGAAGCTTCCCGTGGAGGACAACTCCGTGGACCTGGTGATCAGCAACTGCGTCATTAACCTGAGCACTAATAAGCCTGCTGTGTTCAGTGAGATTTATCGCGTGCTCAAGCCCGGGGGCAGCTTCGCCGTGAGCGACCTGGTGCTGTTGCGGCCATTGCCAGCGGAGGTGACGCGCGATGTGGAAGCCTACGTGGGCTGCATCGCGGGCGCCAGCTTGCTCACCGATTACCTGAGCATGGCGATGGAAGCCGGGTTCGACGACCTGGCCATCCCGCAGATCACGGGTTCGAAAAAATTGGGCGAGGCCTATGGACTGGAGCTGTCGCAACCCGGCGGCGGTTGCTGCGGCACTTCGCCGCTCGCGGAAGCGGCCCGGGCGGTCATTTCCGCCAAGCTGCACGGGCGGAAACGTTAGCCACAGAGACACTGAAACGAGGGACTTGCTATTCTGGTCTTCAGAACTCTCTGGCCTCTCTGTATCCGCGGTTAACTAGCGCGGCCGTGTGCCGGCGAGCAGGAACTTCCCGTCTTCGCTCTTGGCCGCCAGCTCGATCATGAAGCCGCCATTTTCGATGAGGGGATAGAACGCCTCTTCATCGTATTTGATGGAGCTGCTCATGAGAATCTTCTCGCCCGCGCGCAGTTGCAAAACCGCCCCCGCCACTCGCACTTCTAAATCGTGAGCGGCGATAAAAAATTTAGTGACTTCGTGAACGCCGCCGCTGCCGCGCCGCAACTCGAACTGCAGCTTGCCGTCGCCTTCGATCAACCCCATCCCGGTCAGCGGTGCGAACGCGAATCGGCGGTTGGTGGGATTGTCATAACCCTGGAGCGTGGTGGCTTCATCGAATACTTCGCCGTCAAACAGGGCGCGGTCACCCGCCCCCATGATGTCCCGCAGACGCGCGGGAAAATGCAGCGGGCCGAACGCGCCTAGAGTGTTGCCCAGCACGGCATAGATGGTTGCCGGGCCGCCTTGGCTGAGCGCCTGCAGGTGGGCATCGTCGGAAACGTCGAATTTAATTCCGCGCCGCGAGCGCACCGTGGAGTCGGCACCGGTTAGCGCTAGCTCCAAAAGCGCCTGGCTAAAATCCGCGGCGACATAGTCGAGCGCCTTGTCCGCTTCGGCGTAGGCGCGCAGCAGAATACGGTCTTTGCTCCCTTCGCCGCACCCCAGGCTGCACAGGCACTGCGCCTCCGGCCACATGCGCACGAAGCTGTTCGCGTTAGCGCTCAGGACCTGCAGCGCGCGGTTGGAATTGCGATATTCCGCCGAGCGCGTGAGCTCCACCCAGGCCTGCACCGAAGGCGGCAGCCAGTAAAAGAATTTTTCGTCCAGAAAGCGGCGGGCGAAAGCCTGCTGCAATTGCTCCGCAATCTGGGATTCGCGCAGAAGCACGTCAATGGCCAGTTTCTGCCCGCTTTCCATATACTTGCAGATGCGGCCTGTCGGGTTGCGGTGCAAAAAAACTGCTCCGCGCGTGCTACTCTTTCCCGCTTTCTGCATCTAGTGACAGTGAGCCGCAATGCGCTCACAGGAGGATGTGATGAAGATTGTTGAAACCAGCGAAGTCAGCCCCACCTGTCATGCCAACTTTCAACTGGTAGAGACCGCCGAAGTCAGCCCCACCTGCCATGCCGAATTCAAGCTGGTGGAAGCGGCTGAAGTCGCGCCCACCTGCCACTAGAGTCCCGTATTGATGCGCCTGCGGCGGGCGGCTGAATCAGTGGTAAGCACCCGCCGGCGGCCGCAGGCTTTTTTTCTTTTCTATGCCCAAGATGGTGGAAGGCCGGCTCTCGGTCGGCGCATTCTACAATCCGCACTTAGCGGAACCGCTGCTGCAAGCCGCCGGCGTGGTGGACCACTTGGCGATGGCCGATCCTCCGGCCCGCGGCGATCTTGCATTTCCCTCCATTCGTGGCCGCTTTCCCCTGCTGCTGCACGATTACCTGGGACAGCTTTCGGACCCGCTCAGCCAACCTGCGCTGGCGCGCGCGCGGAATTTGCAGGAAATGTACCGTGGCCCCTGGGTGGCCGAACATTTTCAGTGCCTGCACACCCAGGACGGCGGCCGCACTTTGGATTACGTTTTCCCACCGCTTTACACGGAAGAGTTCCTGAGCCGCTTTGTGGCCAATGCCTGCGTGCTGCGCGACGCGGTGAACGCGCCCCTGGTGATGGAGAACATTCCCGGTTTCTTTGCGCTTGATTACGCGCAGATGACGGAAGCGGAATTCCTGCGGCGCTTTTTTGATCAGACCGGTTGCAGCCTGCTGCTCGACCTGCCGCACATCTGGTTGGCGGCGCATTACTCCAGCCGCTCACCCCGCGAATATCTGGCGGATTTCCCTCTGGATAAAGTGGTGGAGTTGCATGTGGCGGGAGTGGAACAGGACCGAGACCTGGAAGGGCCATGGATTGCGCCCACGGCCCCCACGCAGGAAATTCTCGACTTGGCACTGTGGGTGGCCGAGCGTGCGCCCGGGCTGCGCGCCATTACCTTTGACGCCTTTGCGCCCAGTCTGACCGCGGACGTGCTCCTGCCTGCCGTGGAGGCGACGCGTTCCGCTTTTCAGGTGTGACCTGCAGAGGGGTGGCTCGGTATGAAGCAACCGATCACAATTCGCTCAGACCGCGACCTGCAGGACGCCTTGATCACTTATCTTTCGGACGCGGAGCTGCGCCGCACTGCCCCACACTCTCTGCCGCTCTCGCCGGAACAGACGCAGCGGGCAGGAAGATTTGCCCGTTTTCTGGCACGCCGCTACTATCGCGACCGCCTGGCGCGCTCTTTCCGCTACTCCCGCCGCTTTGGCCCCGCCGCGGAGTCCATCGTGGATGCGCCGGAGTTCGACGCTTTTCTCAATCATTGCGCGCTCGGTTCGCTGGCCGCGGCAGAGCGCGTGAGCGAACTGGCAATCAATTTCCTGAACGGTTCCGCCGTTCCCGGGCCCTGGTGGAGCGACCTGCTGGAATACGAACGCGCGTTTTTCCTGCAAGCCGCTACCACTCAAAACGGAACTGCGTGCCAAGTTCCCCAGCCGGCTGCCAGCGCCCGCTGCCGCCGCTTCTCGTGGAATCTGCCGGATCTTTTGCTTCGTTTAAAAGCGGAAGAGGCTGTCAACGATGACTTCCGCCAGGAGGTGACGCTCCTCTTCTCGCGCACGCCACACGGCCGCATCTACGTGGTGGAAGTGGACGAGATCACCGCCGCGATATTCAATGCGGTGGACGGCCAGAGCAATCCGACCGCCATTGCCCAGGCGGCGTCGCTTCCCGCCTCCCAGGTAGAGCAGAGTCTGGCAGCGCTGGCGCAAATCGGCGCCGTGCTCACTTCGTCTGAAAAATAGGGCCAAAACTTCCGTGGCTCGCCCTTGCGAGGCCCGGGTCGGGTGTGTAGGCTGACATGCAAGTTGTGGAATCGGCGGAGGTTAGCGATCGCCACTCCCAAAACCATCCTATGCGTGAGCGATGAGCCGGTGGTGCTGCACGTGCGCCAGTTGCTGTTGGAGCATGAGGGCTACCAGGTGCTTACCGCGGCGGGCGAGAACGCCGCCGGAGAACTGCTGCGGGCCGAGAACATTGATCTCGTGCTGCTGGACTATAGCGCGGCGGACGCGAGGCGGGTGGCCGCCGAAATCAGGAAAACGCATCCCAGCCTGCGTCTCGTGGCGATTTCCTTTAGTTCTAGCTTTCCGGAAGATCTAACCGGGCTGGTGGATGGGTGGGTAAGTAAAACGCGCAGTCCTGACGTGCTGTTACGAAGGATCGAGCAACTGCTGCGCAGGAAACGCGATTAAGCCTGTAAGCTGCGCCTCAGGCGGACAGGCGGGGAAGATCGTGATCCCAAGCGGCCAGCACCGAATCCAGGAAGTCGCCGTCGTAGCCGACGTGCTCAAACTCGTCCGCTTGCGGCATGGGCCGCACAAATTCGAACCCAGCGCCGTTCCCACAGGTGCGGCAGGTCGGAAAAAATTCACCTTCCCACAGGATGGCCTCATGAGATGGACGGTGGCCCGCGTGGCTAACCCGGTAGAGCCCGGTTTGTTGAACCGTTTCTCCTGCTTTCATGGTCGCCTCTCCGAATGGGAGGCAGAGTACCTTCGTTGTACTCAGATAGGAATGGCACAGGGGTGCTAAGGTTTGACTTATCAAGCGATTAAAGCGGACGCGTGTAGGGGCAAAGGGTTGAGCCGCTTGGGCTTATAATGAACGTTTTACCTGGTGAGGGGGGCGCATGAGAGCGACGCGACGCAAGGTTCTGCTGGCCCTGCTTTGTGGGCTCATGGTGTCGGGCGTAACCATCGGCTTGGACATTTCCTTTGTCCGCTTCGACCACCTGCTCGCTCATCTGGTGATTGCCGGTTCCATTGCGGGCCTGCTGACCATCATTTTTACTCTGGCCCTGCAACTCAAACAGGAAGAGCAGCATTATCTCTTCGCCGCCGAACGCGCCGCTGTTTTGGCCGAGGTGAACCACCATGTGCGCAACGCGGTTTTTCCCCTGTGCGTGGCCGTCAATCACTCCGGCAATCCCGAAGCTTCACGCCTGGTCACCGAGTGTGTGGAACGCATTAACATGGCCTTGCGCGATGCCTCGGTGGATGCCAGCGTAGGCCGCTATTCCCGTACCCGTCCCGAAGCGAAGGTCCAGAGGATCGCCGCCTAAGCGCTTTTTACAAAGCGGCCAGGCCAGTGCGAGTGTGCTGACGGCGCACTGCAATCCCTAGTTCGGTAGAACTGATCGTCAGCACCACCGGCACTGGCCCAGACACCTTCATTACTTGCGCTTCTTTTTGCCAGCATTGGCGGCGTTGGCAGCCTCCGCCGCAGCCTTTAGTTCCTGGTTGGCCTGAGCGAGAAGCGCCCGGGCTTTTTCCGCGTGGTCCCGCATGTCGCCTCGGTTGTCTTTTTGCGCTCTCGCTATGTAGTCGTTAGCCTGCACGATAAGGCGCTGTGCCTCGGCCAGGTTGGGATGGACCTTGGGGCTGATGTCCACCACTGGCCGCTGGGCCAAGCTGATGCCGCACAACAGCACCGCCGCGAGAATGGCGGTGGAAACGCGCATTTTTTTGCTCATGCTTTCTCCTCGAGGGGATGTTACGCAAATTCGCGTAAGAGTTTATCACCCTCAATGGGTCAGTCTGAGTACCTGCGATTCAGATGCTGAGCGAGCCATTAAGGCTGTTCGTGTTTAAGCAACAACGGCCGCTTGGGCAGATGCGTTTTCGCCGCCAGCCGGGAGTTCGCGGCGGCAAGTCCAAAAATAGGCGGCGAAGGCGGCGCACGTCAGGGCCAGGCCGGCGCCAAATTCCGTGGTGAACCACAGGGTGCGCCCGGTATTGCGCATCAGGTTGTCGAAGATGCCCTGCACAAACAGGTTATGGCTGGCGTGGAGCAGCGCCGCCGGCCACAAGCTGCCCGACTTCAGCCTCATCCAGGCAAACACGAAGCTGATAGAGACCACCATCACGCTAAAGCAGCCCAGCGCGTACCACCGGTTTGTCCCAGAGTTATAGTCGGCGAACAGCAGCAGTGGACTGTGCCAGGCCGCCCAGATAAGGCCGCTCAGCAAACTCAATTTGGTAAACGACATCTGCCTGGCCAGTTCGGGAACCAGGAAGCCACGCCAGCCAATCTCTTCGCCCAGTGCGTGCGAAAGGCTGGGTATCATGCCAGCAGTGGCGAGAAAGAAAATGTAGAGCGTGAGCGAGCCCCATGCGGGCATGCTCCGCAGTCCGAAACGCTGGGCCACCAGGCTGACGAACCCTGCATTCCAGCCGCCCAGCCGCAACCCCCATACCGCACCATAGGCGACCGCGGCATAGGCGAGCGGCACAAAATAGGCCGCGACCATGTATTTATTATTTGGCCAGCGCCAGGCCATGGAGCGCACGCTTCGCCCCAGCAGGCGGCAACTCACCAACGCCGCCAGCGCCGGACACCACATCAGCCCCACCACCATCAGGCCGAAGCCCATATCCAGGTGGCCCGACCTGATGATCAGTGCCCAAAATACCGCGCTGAATGCCAGCGTCAGCAGCAGGTAGAGGTAAGTGGCGTTTTTAGGAGTGTCGCGCATGTGGCTTTTGCTGAGGCCGGAGACCCTAGCACTTAGAAAGTGAGAATTTACTTCCCCGTCGTAAATGCCAGCGTGAGCAGCGTCTTCTGCTCCATTTCGTGTGCCTTGCCGGAGCCGGTGGCCGGGCTGGCGCTGCCGGAGCGCTTCACCGAGAGCACGTGGCGGTTGCCCGCCAGGCGGCGCAGTCGCGGCAGCACATACCACAGCGCGCCCATATTGGCCGGCTCTTCCTGCACCCACAAGATGTCCTGCGCCGATTTGTGGCGCTCCAGTTCCGCCGCCAGCTCCGCCTCGGGAAAGGGATAGAGCTGTTCCAGAAAGACAATGCCGGCAGCGCCGTCCTTCCGGCGTTTGCGCTCCACCCGCAGCTCGTGGCCAATTTTGCCCGTGCACAGGATCAGGCGCTCGGCGTTCTGCACTTCCATATCGGGCAGCACCGGCAGGAATCGCGGCCGGGATAGCTCGGCGACCGGCGAAGACGCATCCGGATGCCGCAGCATGCTCTTGGGCGTGAACACCACCAGGGGCTTGCGCCACTTGCGCAGCGCCTGCCGCCGCAGCAGGTGGAAATACTGCCCGGCGGTGGAAGGCTGGCAAATCTGGAAATTGTCGCGCGCCGCCAGCTGCAAGTAACGCTCAATGCGCGCGCTGGAGTGCTCCGGGCCCTGGCCTTCATGGCCGTGCGGCAGCAGCATCACCAGGCCTGAGAGCAGGCCCCACTTGTCTTCGCCCGAGCTGATGAACTGATCAATCACCACCTGGGCGCCGTTGGCGAAGTCGCCGAACTGCGCCTCCCAGAGCACCAGCGTCTCCGGATAATCGCGGCTGTAGCCGTATTCGAAGCCCAGCGGTCCCGCTTCCGACAAAGTCGAATTGTAGATTTCGAAGCGCGCCTGCTCCGGGCTCACGTGGCACAAAGGGATGTAGCGGCTTTCGTTCTCCACATCCACCAGCACCGCGTGGCGCTGGTTGAAGGTGCCGCGCTGCGTGTCCTGCCCGCTCATACGAACCGGCGTGCCCTGCTTCAGCAGGGAAGCGAACGCCAGCGCTTCCGCCATGCCGTAATCCACCCCGCGCTTGCCCGCGCCCATTTCCGCGCGCTGCTGCAGCAGGCGCTTGATCTTGGGATGGATGTGGAACTCCGCCGGGTAGGTCGTGAGCTTTTCCGCAAGCGCGCCGATCTCCTCCGCGACCAGTCCGGTCTCCACCTCGTATTCCGGCCTGTAGCGCCCGCCCTTGAAGTTGGCCCAGTAGTCGGGCATGCGCCGGAGGCTGGGTTTCTTGGTCAGACCCTTGGCTTCTTTCTGGCCCTGGTCGTACTCGGCGCGCACTTGCTCCGCCTGCGCTTTGGCGTCGGCGCCAATGTCCTCGGCGTAAATCTGCCACAGCGGCGGATGCTGTTCGATGGCCTTGTACAGCAGCGGCTGGGTGATGGTGGGATCGTCAATCTCGCTGTGCCCGTGGCGGCGGTAGCCGATTACATCAATGATCACGTCGCTGCCGAACTCGTACCGGTATTCCATCGCCATGCGCCCCACCCGCACTACTGCGTCCGGGTCTTCGCCATTCACGTGGAAGATAGGGATATCCTGGCGCCGCCCCAGTTCCGCGGAGAAGCGCGCGGTGTGCAGTTCGGGCGGGGTGGTGGTAAAGCCGATCAGATTATTCACGACGATGTGGATGGCGCCGCCCACCGAATAGCCCTTCACGCCGGCAAAGTTCAGGGTCTCGGCCCAGATGCCCTGTCCGGCAAAAGCGGCGTCGCCGTGCATGACCATGGCGAGATAACGCGCTGCGCCATCCTTCCCGGCGCGAATTTGCTTGGCGCGTACCCGGCCCAGCGCCACCGGATCTACCGCTTCCAGGTGGCTGGGATTGGAAACCAAGTGGATATTGATGTTGCGCCCGTGTTCGGTGGTGTACACGCCGGTTGCGCCCATGTGGTACTTCACGTCGCCGCTACCCAGCACGCTGCGCGGGTCCACGTCTTCGAAGTTGGCGAAAATTTCCGAAGGCGCCCGCCCCACGATGTGCGTGATGACATTGAGCCGTCCGCGGTGGCTCATGCCCATTACGGCCTGCTCGGCTCCGTTTTCGGCGGCGGCCTCCAGCAGTTCGTCAAGCAGCGGGATAAGCACCGTGATTCCTTCCAGGGAGAAGCGCTTGCTGCCCAGGTATCGCGACTGCATCACCTGCTCAAACAGGTCGGCGCGAATCAGCCGCTCCAGGGTGTGCTGTTGGTCGGTGGCGGGCGCCGGCGACTCTATACGCTGCTCAATCCAGCGCCGCCGCTCGGGGTCGGAGATGTGCGCGAATTCGGCTCCGATGCTGCCGCAGTAGAAGCTGCCGGCCTCCTGCGCCGCCGGCCCGTTCAGCCGCAGTTCGGGATGCGGCCGCGGCCGAAACAGCCCCAGCGGGTCCAGGTCGGCCTGCAGGTACCCCCAGCGTCGGAAGGCCTCAAAAACTCGTTCCCGCTCAGTACGTTGCGCCGGTGCCAGTTCCGCCGGCTGCGGCGCGGTCTCTAGCTCGACATTCGCTTCTGCCATAAGTCCTTAGTTTACAAGATGAGAAAATCAGAAGGCAGGACTCAGGAGGCAGCGGCCATTTTGTGGATGTTCAATGGGCCGCTCGTAGTTCATTCCTGGGGAGAGTTACGGAAAAGAAAATGCGCGGAACTCAGAAGAGGTCCGCGCATTTTTCCCTTCCGAAGAAGGCTCAGCGGGCGAAGGTGCCGACGAAGGCGCTGCGCTTGTCGTGGAGTTCCCATGATTCGCCCAAGTCGCCGCCCTGGTACCTGTCAGTCATGGCAACCACGGGCATGGCATGCGCCGTTTCGGTGAGCGGCGGGTAATAGGTGTGCTCATTTCCGCAGAAATGATCTTTATCATTGAGGCCGCGGGTCTGCACGGTCACAACGCTGCCGGCGCGCAGGAAGGCGGCGCCGTGGTGCTCATGGTCGCGCAATACCGCGAAGTCCACCGGAGCGGTGACCACGCGTTCCACATTGGCCAGCAGTTTGCCGCCCATGTGGCGGGCAAAGGCGCTGAGCGCGGCCTGCTGCTGCGGAGTGGCTCCATCATCCACAATCAGGATGGCCTTGGCGGGATAGGGATCGGCATAGGGATCGCCCAGGGTAGCATTGGCGCGCACCACCGCCACGACGCTGCGGCCAGCCAGGCTGACGCCATTCCAGGCGCCGCGTTGCACGTGCCATGCCAGGATGGCTTCCTGGCCATTCAGGCCGACTTCGCCGTTGGCGAAGCAGGGCCCGGTCCAAACATCGGCGCTGCGGGTTTCAATGTAATCGCCGCTGATCTGGTCGGCGGCCACGGCGCTGCCCGCCAGCACCAGCATGGAAATTACCAGCATTGCAAGTAGACGAGATTTCATGAGCTACTCCTCACCCCTGAGGTGTTCTATCTATTTTCCGCCAAAGAGAGGCGAAAGGGAAGGGCGGGGACGATTTGTAAATTGGTAATTTGTAAATTTCAATTCGGTCGCGTGAATTGCGAGTTAGGCCCTTAATGAGTGTTTTCGCGGGCGAGGGCGCCCGCGCCAAAGACACATAATCGCCACAAAAGCCCATCATAGTAATCCGAGTTCATCCGCGGCGAAGAAGTAATCCCAACAACCCTCGGCGGACAAGAACCAGCCGGGAGTTGTATACTGCTCTGCCCACGGGAATCCAGGCGGCGCGCGCCGCCTAATTGTCAACGTTCCGCAACCAATCACAAACCTTCATCCCAGGCGGCCCCAAGCCGCTGGTTGCATACGTTAGCGGAGGCCAGTAATGGCTGATGATGACGATAAAACTTCCTCCGGGGTTTCGCGAAGAGAATTCCTGAAAATTTCCGGCATTGCCGCGGCGGTGCCGCTGGTAGCGCCGCAGATGGTGGAAGCGGCGGGCGAAAAAGTGCCCGTCTACGGCCCCGGCAAGGTGCCGATGAGCTTCACCATCAACGGCAAAACGTACAGCGCGCAACTAGAGCCGCGGGTCACCTTGCTGGACGCCCTGCGCGACCAGTTCGATCTCACCGGTTCCAAACGCGTGTGCGACCGTGCCGAGTGCGGCGCCTGCACTGTGTTGCTGAATAACAAGCCGGTGTACGCCTGCACTGTGCTGGCCATTGAAGCCCAGCACCAGCTCATCACTACCATCGAGTCGCTCTCTCCAGGCGGCAAGCTGCACCCGATTCAGGCGGCTTTTGTGCAGCACGATGCGCAGCAATGCGGCTTCTGCACGCCGGGTTTTGTGATGGCGTGCAAGTCATTTCTGGACCAGCACCCGCACGCTACCGAGGAGCAGATCCGCTACC
>Ga0134128_10009343_pt1 | contig 11761 bp, 11 predicted proteins | sample KB31754_FD_96462 | JGI IMG/M metagenome (GOLD analysis project Ga0134128, IMG submission 96462) | Terrestrial soil microbial communities with excess Nitrogen fertilizer from Kellogg Biological Station, Michigan, USA - KB3-175-4 | ecosystem: Environmental > Terrestrial > Soil > Unclassified ...
AAGCGGACATGCGCGGAGGCCTGGCGCTGAGTGTGGTGGCGTGTCTTGCTGCTGGGTCGGCCGGGGCCGCGACGCCGATCACGCTGCTCTACACGCCGGGCGACAGCTTCACCGAAAGCTATGTCGCCAAGGATCAAGGCATCTTCGAAAAGCACGGTCTCGATGTCACGCTGACCGTCGGGCAGAACGGCTCGGTCATCACCGCGGCGCTGATCGCGGATTCGGCGCAGATCGGCGCGCCGACGCCGACCGTGTTCCTCCAGGCGCATGAGCAGGGCGTCGATCTCGTCATCCTTGCCAGCGCCAATCGCAATCCGGTGCAGCCGCCGGTAAGCGAGACGGGCATCGTCGCGCGCGAGGGCAGCGGCATCAAAACCGCCGCCGACCTCGTCGGCCGGAAACATGCGGTGCAGGGCATCGGTGGCACGATCGACGTGCTGACCAAGAAATGGGTCGCGGCGCGCGGCGTCGATTACCACAAGGTCGACTGGATCGAGATGCAATTTCCGACCGTGCCGGACGGGCTGAAAGCCGACCTCGCCGATGCCGCCTCGGTGGTCGATCCGTTCCTCCACCGCATTCTCGGCGCGAAGACCGGCTATTTGATCGGCGATTTCGGCGAGGTGATGCCGGCGGGCACGATGGTCGTGGTCTATGCGGCGACGCGCGCATGGGCGAGCGCGCATCAAGAGGCGGTCGCGGCTTTCCGCGCCGCGCTCGATGAAGCGCGCGTGTTCATCGAGGATCCGGCCAACGCGGCGACGGTCAAAGCCAGCATCGCCTCGTATGTCCATTTGCCGCCGCAAGCCGCGGCGTTCATCCAGATCCCTGCCAACCTCGATTCGCACGCCGTGCCGCAGGGCCTGGCTTTCTGGATCGCGACGACACGCGAGCAGGGCCTCATCAAAGAAGTCCCGGACGCGGCGACCCTCATCGCGCCGTAGAAGAAAAGATCGCAAGGAGGCCGTGAGGCAGTGAGAAGGTTTTTTTCTCACCGCCTCACGAGCTCATTGTGATTTTTAAATTCGTCATGCCCGCGAAAGCGGGCATCCAGTCTGTGCTCCTGGACCTCCGCTTTCGCGGGGGTGACGGAGAGTAGGGTGGCGATGCAGGAATCAAGCGAGATCGAACAGCAGGATCTCGGCATCGGTCTCGGCTTCGATCTCGGCGCGTTTTTCGTCTTCCAGCGCGGCGCCGTCGCCTTCGCGCAACTCGGTGCCGCCCAAGGCCACGATGCCGCGAGCCACCTGGACCCAGACGCCGCGGCCGGGCGCGATGTCGTGGCTCACACGCTCGCCGGCGGCGAGGTTGGCAACATAGACGCGCGCGTCTTCGTGCAAGGTGACGGCGCCTTCCGGCGGCCCATTTTTTGGTTCGGCCGGTGAAGCAACAAGGCGGAGCTTGCCGCGCCGCTCTTCGAGCGGCACCGGCTTCTGCTCGTAGCTCGGGGCGATGCCGCGCTTCTCCGGGATGATCCAGATCTGCAGGAAATGCACCGGCTCGCTCGGCGACGGGTTGAATTCGCTGTGCTCGATGCCGGTGCCGGCGCTCATGCGCTGGATCTCGCCCGGCTTGATCACCGTGCCGCTGCCGATGCTGTCCTTGTGCTGGAGCGAGCCTTCGAGGACATAAGAGAGGATGTCCATGTCGCGATGGCTGTGGCGCGGAAAGCCGGCGCCGGGGACGACGCGGTCCTCGTTGATGACGCGCAAGGAGCGGAAGCCGAGCTGTGCCGGGTCGCGGTAATCGCCGAAGGAAAAGCTGTGTTTGCTGTCGAGCCAGCCGGTGCGCGTCCGGCCGCGCGCCTCTCGATCGCGAAAGGTGATCATGTGCGGTCTCCTTAAAGCGATTATAGTTGGGGAGCGCCCAACGACTTGTCGAGGGGAGGAGAAGATGGACCATCCCGCCGATCTCTGGCCCGCGCTCGATTATCGCGCATGGCGCGAGACCGCGCTGACGCTCCAGCTCTGGACGCAGATCGTCGGCAAGGTGCGGCTGGCACTGACGCCCTGGGTCAATCACAGCTGGCAGGTGCCGCTTTATGTCAGCGCGCGCGGCCTCACGACCGGGCCGATCCCCGCGAGCAAGGAAATCCTCGAGCTCGAATTCGATTTCCTTACCCATCGCCTCCTCGTGCGCACCAGCCGCAATGAGGAGACCTGGATCGATCTGCCAGGGCAAAGCGTCGCCGAATTCTTCCTGACCCTGCGCGACGTGCTGCGCAAAATGGGAATTCGGGTCGCCATCAACGAGCTGCCGAACGAGATGCCGAACCCGATCCGCTTCTCGGAAGATCGCGCTCACGCGACCTACGATGTGGGCGCGGCGCAGCGCTTCTGGCGCGCGCTGATCCAGGCCGACCGCATCTTCAAGCTCTTCCGCAGCGGCTTTCTTGGCAAGGTCAGTCCGGTCCATTTCTTCTGGGGCAGCTTCGATCTGGCGGTGACGCGCTTCTCGGGCCGCAAGGCGCCGCCGCATCCGGGCGGCGTGCCGCATTTGCCCGATGCGGTGGCGCGCGAGGCTTATTCGCATGAGGTGAGCAGCGCCGGCTTCTGGCCGGGGAGCGATGTGTTTCCGCGCGCGGCGTTCTATTCCTATGCCTATCCCGAGCCGCCGGGCTATCGCGCGCACGCCGTCACGCCGGGCGCGGCGTTCGATCAGAGCCTCGGCGAATACATTTTGCCTTACGACACGCTGCGCGTGGCCGGCGATCCCGATGCCAAGCTGCTCGATTTCCTCAGCACGAGCTATGCCGCGGCGGCGGATGGCGGCAACTGGGACCGCGCCGCGCTCGAATGCGCGCTGGGCGAGCCGGGCAAGGTGAGAGCGGTCTAGAACGACATCGCTTCACATTCGTCACCCCCGCGAAAGCGCGGGTCCAGGAAATGGCACGATGCTTTCCTGGGACGACCCGTTCACGCGCTCTTCGCGCGTGAACCCGAAGGGCACGGCCGCGAAGAGCGGCCGCGCGGGTCGTCCGCTTGCGCGGGAATGACGATAAGAGGGAGGGTTGGTGCGCGCGGCTTGCGAGACGGGCGTGGCGGATTTAGGCTCTTGCTCACGGGGATCGAGCAGGCTCCCCTTTAGATGGCCACGCCGTCCAAGTTCTGCGTCACTCGCAATGCGAGGATGCGTTGACATGGGCCCAGCCGCTCTTTTCCGTCGCTTGTCGTCGTCGCGCGCAGCCCCAGATCCGAGGATGGGATGAGACATGCTGCGTTTCTCTTGCTTGTCGCCATGGGTCTCGCCGTGAGCGCGCCAAGCCCGGCCGCCGAGCCGCTCGTGCTTGAGACAAAAATCCCGCTCGGCGCCGTCGCCGGGCGGATCGACCACTTCGCGATCGATCTGGCGCGCCAGCGGCTGTTCGTCGCCGAGCTCGGCAATAACAGTGTCGGCATCGTCGATCTCGCGTCGGGGAAGGTCGCGCATCGCATCACCGGGCTGAAAGAGCCGCAAGGCATCGGCTACTTCTCGCGCACCGATATGATCTACATCGCCAATGCCGGCGACGGCACGGTGCAGCTTTATCGCGGCGCCGATTTCGCGCCGCGCGGCCGCGTCGCGCTCGGCGATGACGCCGACAATGTCCGGATCGACGAAGCGCGCGACCGCATCTGGGTCGGCTACGGCAATGGCGCGCTCGCGGCGATCGATGCGGCGAGCAACCGCAAGGTCCTCGACATTCGCTTGAAGGCGCATCCCGAAAGCTTCCGCCTCGACACGGGCAGCAAACGGATTTTCGCCAATGTGCCGGAGGCGGGCCAGATCGCGATCGTCGATGGCGAAGCCGGCAAGCAGGTCGCGACGATCGAGACCCATGGCGCGCGCGCGAATTTTCCAATGGCGCTCGACACCGACAAAGAGCGCATCCTCTCGGTCTTCCGCAATTCGCCGCAGCTTATCGCCTATGCCATGAGCGATGGCCGCCGTATCGCCGAAATCGCCGTGTGCGGCGATGCCGACGATGTCTTCCTCGATGCCAAGCGGCGCCGGATCTATGTCAGCTGCGGCAGCGGCGCGATCGACGTGCTCGATGCGAGCGGCGATGCCTATCAGCGCATCGCGCATATCGCGACGGTATCGGGGGCGCGCACCGCGCTCTTCGTGCCGGAGCGCGACCGGCTTTATCTCGCGGTGCGCGCGACGGGCGGCGAGCCGGCGGCGATCTGGGTGTTCCGTCCCGAGCCGTGAAGGAGGCGGGCGCACGATTACGACGCCAAGCCGCGCGCCTGGGTGAACGCCAGTGCAAGTCCCGAGACGAGCAACAGGATCAACACGATCCGCCGGAACTGTTGCTCATCGAGCCGGCCATAGAGGCCCAAGCCGAGCCAGTGTCCCGCGAGCAGAAAGGGCAGACCGATCGCGAATAAGCCGAGCGTATCGGCATCGACAAGACCGGCCCCGCCCAACCACAGCGCGACCATCACGAATGTCGCCGCAATCACCGGCTGGAACACCATACGCTGTTCATCACGCGGCCAACCGCGGAGATTGCACCAGATGATCGTCAGGATGCCGGCAAAGCCGGTCGATCCGCCGAGCACGCCACCGAGGAATCCGACCGCGCCATCGGCGATGCGGCCGCCCCACGCGACGCGCGCGAGCTTCGGGCGCAGCAAGCCATGGAGGCTGAAGCCGATCAGCATGAAGCTCACCGCGACGCGCAGCGCGCCGGCCGAGATCACGCGCAAAATCTCGACGCCGAGAGGCACGCCGAGCGCGCCGCCGATTACGAATGGAGCGACGCGGTCGAGCTTGACCGCTTGCCGCAGGCGCCACATTGCGACGCCCTGGATCACGAGCGCGAAAAATACGATGAGCTCGGCGGTGCGCGCCGGCGTCAGGATATAGAGCCACACGCTCGCGGCGATGAGGCCGAAAGCGAATCCCGAGAGGCCCGCGATCAGCGCGCCGGCGAAGGTGGCGGCCGCGAATGCCGCGAGAGCGATGAGACCAAGGTCACTCATGGCTTGCCCTTTCTCGCCGTCCAAGCGACGGCGGCGGAAGGGCAACGCTTGGCCGATATGGCTGAGGGGTGGTTGCCGAGACCTGAACGGAGGATCGCCCCGCAGCACAACAACGTCAATGATCGGAGCGCGGAAGGAGCTCCGGTCGCGTCAACTGAGCCGCCATGCGGGCGGATCGATCAACCTTGGGTGATCCTCTTGCCAAGTCAGACCCGCCGTTCTAATTAAAGCGCACGGGGAACGGCAGACTCCCCGTCAGACGGCGTCCGTCGTCCAAGTTCTGCGCAATTCTCGCCAGGCGGGGAGTGCGTGAGCATGGACAGATCGGGCGTTTTTTTTATTTCAGACCGTGCCACTGATGCGTTGGCGGCTGCCGCCAGCGGGGTGACCGCAGCATGAGCACGATCGTTTCACCCGACCGCAAGCCGATCGGCGAGATCGTTCGCTATTTCCTGCGCCTCGGCACGCTCGGCTTCGGCGGGCCGGTCGCGCTCTGCGGCCTGATGGAAAAGGAGCTGGTGCAGGAAAAGCATTGGCTCAGTAAAGAAGAGATGCGCGATGCCATTGCCATCTCGCAATCCTTGCCGGGGCCGCTCGCGATTCAGGTCGGGATTTTGATCTCCTATATGAAAGGCGGCTTCTGGGCGGCGTGGGCCGGCGGCTGGGCTTTTATCCTGCCGAACTTCATCATGGTCGCGGCGCTCGGCGCGCTTTATGTCTATTTCGGCGGGTTGCCCTGGATGACGGCGATCTTTTACGGCGTCAGCCCGGCGGTCATCGCGCTCATCCTTCATTCCTGCTACCGGCTCGCGAAGCTCGGCATGGAAGACTGGCTGCAATGGGCGCTCGCGGCCGTGTGCTTCGTGGTCACGATCTGGCTGCAGGCGGAAGTCGCGGTGCTCTTCATCGGCAGCGGTATCGTCGGCATTCTTTATTATGGATCGCTATTCCGGGGCGGCGCCGGCGCCGGCGGTGCGCTCGCCGTCGCACCCATCGCCCTCGGCACGGCCAAAGCCGCGACGCCCTCGACGCTCGGCCAGTTATTCATTTTCTTCCTGAAAGCCGGCTGCCTCACTTTTGGCAGCGGGCTCGTCATCGTGCCGTTCCTCGAGAAGGGCCTCGTCCAGGAGACCGGCTGGATGGGCGGACGCGAGTTCCTCGTTGCGGTCGCGGTCGGCATGATCAGCCCCGGCCCGGTGGTGATCACCGCCACCTTCGTCGGTTATATCGTCGCCGGTTTCTGGGGCTCGCTGGTCTCGACGATCGGCATCTTTCTGCCGTCCTTCATCCTTATTCTCGTCGTCGGCCCAATCCTCGCGCGCCACCGCGCCAATCCCAACGTGCAAGGCTTCGTCAAAGGCGCCTATGCCGCCGCGATTGGCACGATTCTGGGCGCGGCGGTGTTACTGGGCAAGATCGCCATCGGCGACTGGCTGACGGCGGCGATCGCGGTGGCGAGCCTGGCTACGCTCTTTTATTGGAAGCGGCTCAGCAACCCATTGCTCGTCGCGGCGACGGCTTTGATCGGCCTTGCCGCATTTCCGCTGCTGCAGCCGGATTGGGTGTTCGTGAAATAGACGGAGAGAGGTGGGGGCGGGGAAATTAGGAGACCGCATCATGTATTACTCACTTCGCATGGCGTTGCTGCTCGGGTTTTGCACGCTGGCAATGCCCGCTGTCGCGGCGAATGAGGATTATTGGCAGAAGGTCGGGCAGGCGCTCGGCAAAGAGGGCAGCCAGCAGCCGGGGCAAGTCTACCGCGTCGCGCTGCCGCGCACCGACCTTCACGTGACGCTGGATGGTGTCGCGATCAAGCCCGGTCTTGCGCTCGGCGGTTGGCTCGCCTTTGCGGCGATGAATGATAACGCGATGGTGATGGGCGACCTGGTCCTGACGCAGGACGAAATCGCGCCGGTCATGAAAAAATTCGAGGACGGCGGCATCGAAATCACCGCTCTCCATAACCACCTGCTGCGCGCCGAGCCGATGACGCTTTACATGCATGTGCTCGGCCATGGCGATCCGGTGAAGCTGGCACAGGCGCTCCATGCCGGGCTGGCGCTGAGCAAGACGCCGCTGCAAGCCGGCGCGCAGCCCGCGGCCGCGCCGCCGGCGATCGATTTCGATACCGGTGCAGTCGATAAAGCGATGGGCTACCAGGGCAAGAACAACGGCGGCATCTATGCCTTCTCGGTGTCGCGCGCCAAGCCCGTGACCGAAGACGGGGCGGACGTGCCCGCTGCGATGGGTTCGGCGATCGGCATCAATTTCCAGCCGACCGGCGGCGGCAAGGCCGCGATCACCGGCGACTTCGTGCTGACGGAGAAAGAGGTCAATCCGGTCATCCAGGCGCTCGAGGCCGACGGTATCGAGGTTACGGCGCTGCACAGCCATATGCTCAGCGAGCAACCGCGCCTCTTCTTCATGCATTTCTGGGCGAATGACGATGCGGTGAAGCTGGCGCGTGGCTTGCACGCGGCGCTCGCCCGCATGGACGTCAAGAAAAGCGGCTGAGCGATGCGCGAGAGGACGCGGCTGTCTGCCACGAAGCCCGCTCTGCTTGGAGGCATGGCCGGCGTTGTGGTGATCGTCGCGGCGATCGTGGTTTACGATCGCTCGCATCGCCGCGTCCTGATCGCCGGCGATCAGCCGGTGACCGAGATCGAGGTGCGCCAAAAGCTGCAAGCGGACGGCTATACGAATATTCAGGTGATGCGCAGCGCGGGCTATTTCGAGGTCACGGCATCGAAGGACGGCAAGCCGGCCGCGCTTGCCGTCGATGCCGCGACCGGAAGACTGGCGAACGAGCCTTTCCGCGACGCCGACGAAGACGACGAGGGTCACGCAACACAATAGGAGCAAGCTAAGCCGCGATTAGGGGTCGACGCAGACACCCCTCAAGGCATTCCGCCCAAGCACTGCACATTGCCGCATGTCGGCTCGGGGCTCTTGCACCCGTGCCAGTGCCATGGGAGTTGCCGATGTTGAACGACGTTATCGATCCATCGACGAGCCTAGAGATCGTCGATTTTCACAATCACTTCGTGGGCCCGGCTTTCGCGCTCACGACGCTTGCCGGCGCGCCGCCGGCACAGCGCGGCTTTTGGGAGGGCGTCAATCGCATGCTCGCCGAACCCGAAGCCCTGCTGTCCTCGCTCGCGGATGCCGGCGTGTCCGCGCGCGTGATCAGCGCCCCGCTCGAGTTCCTGCAAGATGTCGAAGGGAACGTGCCGGCCGCCACGATTGCGCGCGTCAACGACTCGATCGCCGAGCTGATGAGCCGGCATCCGGGCCGGCTTTACGGATTGGCGACCGTCAATGCCTATAGCGGCGAGGCCGGCGCGCGCGAGCTCACCCGCGCGGTCGCGGAGCTTGGCTTGCGCGGCGTCTTCGTCGAAAGCGCGAAGGGCGAGCTGTTGCCGGATGCGCCCGAAGCGCGGCCGACCTTCGCTGCGGCCGCGGCGCTCGGCGTGCCGGTGTTCATGCACCCGATCGAGGACCCGGCTCTCTTCCGGCGCTTCAAGAAATATGGGCGGCTCGGCGTTCGCCTCACGCGCGGCACGATCAACGCCGCGGGGCTGTTCGCGATGCTCGAAAGCGGCATGTTCGAGGAACTGCCCAATCTACGTGTCGTCGTCACCGCGCTGGCGCTTGGCGGAGTGCAGCTCGCGGGCACGGTCGGCGACGGCGCGCGGCTCCGCAAAGACACACCCGCCGCGCTGCGTCGCCATGTCTATGTCGACACGACCGGCCTCCATCCCGCGACGGTGCGCAGCGCCGTCGATCTGCTCGGGGCCGATCACGTGCTGTTGGGCACGGACTGGCCGGTGGTGATCGAGACGCCTGAGCGGATACGAGAGGTGCTCGCGGCCTCGAGGCTCGGCGCGCAAGAGCAGCGGCTGGTCCTTCGCGGCACGGCGCTCAACCTGCTCCGACTGGAAACAGCTTCGGTCGCGGGAGGGCTCGTCCATGGCTGATCCAAAGACGTTTAAGATCGCAATCCTCTGGCGCGGCGATGCCGAAGCGCGGCGTCTCGCGACGCCGCGCAACAACCGCTTCTACCGCGTCTTCGAGGAGCTCGCCGCGCTCGGGATCGACGCTGAGCCCGCGGTCTACGACGAGGAATTCGCGGATGAGGTTCGGGCACAGCTCCTCGCGGCGGATGGCGTGCTGGTCTGGGTCGATCCCATCCATCAAGGCAAGACCCGCGAAGCGCTCGATCCACTGCTGCGCGAGGTCGCGGCGCGCGGGCCGTTTGTCAGCGCACATCCCGATGTGATCCTGAAGCTCGGCGTGAAGGAGGTGCTCTATCGCACGCGGCATCTCGGCTGGGGCAGCGACACGCGACTCTACCGTAGTGCCGCGGAGTTCCGCGCGGCGTTTCCCGCCGCGCTCAGCGAAGCGGGGCCGCGCGTCTTGAAGCAGAACCGCGGCAATGGCGGACAAGGGGTGTGGAAAGTCGAGCTCCTGGCGCCGCGCAGGTTGCGCGTCTTGCACGCGCTGCGCGGCAGCGTGCCCGAGGAGACAACGCTCGACGATTTCCTGCAGCGCTGCGAGCGCTATTTCGGCTGGGGCGGCGCGATCATCGACCAGGTGTTTCAGCCGCGGCTGCCCGAGGGCATGATCCGCTGCTACATGGCGGGCGATAAAGTCGCGGGCTACGGGCAGCAGCTCATCAAGGCGCTGATCCCGCCGCCGCCGGAAGGCCCGGACTCTCCCGCCGCGCAGCCCGGCCCCCGCAACATGCACGGGCCCGACGCGGCGCCGTTCCAAAGGCTTCGCGCCAAGATGGAGAGGGAATGGGTGCCGCAGATGATCGAGCTACTCGGTTTCGAGCGCGCGGCGCTGCCGATCATCTGGGACGCGGATTTCCTCTTCGGCCCGCGCGACGCGGAGGGCGAGGACAGCTACGTGCTCTGCGAGATCAATGCGAGCTCCTGCTTCGCCGTGCCGGATGAAGCACCGGCGGCGATCGCGCGTCTGACCTTGCAGCGGCTGCGCGCGCCGCAGCGATCTATTTAGGAAAACCTCCCCAAGAAATTTAGACGACAATGAGAAAGTGAGGCAGTGAGAAGGAGTTAAGGCGCGCTTCGCGCGATTCCTCACCGCCTCATTTCCTCATTGTGCATCTCCTTGGCGTCTTTGCGTTTCGCCTGCTTCTTATTTCAGCCGGTCGGCGATCTTGGCGAGGCCGGCTTTGGCGCAGGCTTCGTCCTTGTCGCCGCCCGGCGCGCCGGCCGCGCCAATGCCTCCGATGATTTCGTTGCCGAGCTTGATCGGCACGCCGCCGGCGTCCGACACCATCTGCGCGTCGTAAACCTTCGGGTTGAAGCCGCCGCCGGCGAGGCGCTTGCCGAATTCGTCGGTCGAGACACCGAGCAGCGCGCTGGTATAGGCCTTGCGGCGCGCCGATTCCCGGCCGACGCCGCCCGCACCATCGCCGGCGAGCAAGATCTTCATGGCGCCGCTGCGATCGATGATAGATGCCGTGATGTTCCAGCCCTGGGCTTTGCACGAGGCGATGGCAGCTTGCGCCGCCTCGACCGCGAGATCGGCGCTCAGCACGTGACGCGTCTCCGTGAGCACGCCCTCGGCGGCTTGCGCATGGGCCGCGATTATGGCCGCAAGGCCGAGCGTGGCGGTGAAAGTCCCTAAACGTATCATCCAACCCCTCCCTTTGATGATTGTCTGTCTATTGGACCATGCGCGAGGCGCGTGCGCCACCCTACTTCGGCAGCCGGCCCTTTATCGCATTGGCGCGGGAACTGTAAGTGATGCGGCCGGCCGCGTCGGTCGGCAGACGCGGACGCACACGCTCCTTCAATTCCGCCAGACGATCGGGCGGCAGCGCGGCGAGCGCGCTCGCGCCCGGGATGGTGCTCGTCCAAAAATCATCAAAGCTCGCGAAGCCGCGTTCGACCGTGATCTCGCGTGTCTCGATGGCGCCTATTCCCGCGCCGCTCCAGAGCGCGCGCATCGCGTCAATGCGGGAGGCGGGGGCGCTCGGCGGTGCCGGCGGATTGATGCCGAGGGCCGGCATTTCCGCCTGGATTGGCTGCATCGGAAAGCCGCCGCCGAACATGTCCCAGGCGTAAGTTGCAATGAGCCCGCCAGGGCGGACCACGCGCGCCAATTCGGCAATGCCTTTGGCCGGATCCGGAACAAAGAAGATTACCAGCGCCATGACGCCGGCGTCGAAGCTGTTGTCGCCATAGGGCAGCGCCATTGCGTTGCCCTGATCGAATTGAGCGACGCGTGCGGCGGGACGTTGGCGCGCAAAGGCGAGTTGCCCTTCGGACGGATCGATGCCTTTCACCGCGCTGGGCGCGCAGCGATCGACGATTGCCTGCGTAAACGCGCCGTTGCCGCAGCCGACATCGACCCAGCTCAGGCCCTTGGCCGGGGCAAGCCAGTCGAGGAACACGTCGCCGACAAGGCGGCTCCATGTTCCCATCATCTTCTCGTAAGCGGCGCCGTCGTTAAAACGGATTTGCGGCTCGGCCATCGGCGTTCCCCTGTGGGCCCCGCGCCAAGGCTATCGGAAGGGAAATTCGGTTCAAGAGCGCCGCAGACATCAACTTCCCGTGGCCGGCTGGCGCCGCCAGCGGCTCGGGAAGATCAGCCAGGTGGTGGCGAGCGCGACGCCGCAGCCGAGCGCGGTGTCGTAGATGCGCTCGGACAGCAGCGGCCGATCGCCGCCCTCGCTCAAGAGCGCCATGTCGAGCAGCACCAGCGCCATCGCGGTGATCGCGGCAAAGCCGCTCCAGCGCTGCCAGATCATGCCGGGCGAGATG
>Ga0134128_10009344_pt1 | contig 11761 bp, 10 predicted proteins | sample KB31754_FD_96462 | JGI IMG/M metagenome (GOLD analysis project Ga0134128, IMG submission 96462) | Terrestrial soil microbial communities with excess Nitrogen fertilizer from Kellogg Biological Station, Michigan, USA - KB3-175-4 | ecosystem: Environmental > Terrestrial > Soil > Unclassified ...
ACGGCGCGATAGCCCGCCCGATGCGCCAGCTCGACTGCCTCCAGCGTCTCGCTGAGAGTGCCGATCTGGTTCACCTTGATCAGGATCGCATTCGCGGTGCCGCTGTCGATGCCGCGGCGGAGCCGTTCTGGGTTGGTGACGAACAGATCGTCGCCGACAAGCTGGACCTTGTTGCCCAGGGTGTCAGTTAGCAGTTTCCAGGCCGTCCAGTCGTCTTCCGCGCAGCCGTCTTCGATGGACACGATCGGGTATCGCGCTACCAGATCGGCATAGTAGCGAACGATGCCTTCCGCATCGAGCACCTTGCCTTCGCCGTCCAGATGGTAGCGCCCGTCCTTGAAGAATTCCGTCGAAGCCGGATCCAGCGCGAAGGTCACGTCCTCACCCGGCCGATAGCCGGCCTTCTCGCAGGCTTTCGCGATGAATCCCAGAGCCTCATCGGCGGACTTCAGGTTGGGGGCGAACCCCCCTTCATCGCCGACATTGGTGTTGTAGCCCGCATCGTGTAGCCCCTTCTTCAGGGTGGCGAAGATTTCCGATCCCATACGCACGGCTTCCGCGAGCGTGCCGGCACCGATCGGCTGGATCATGAATTCCTGGATGTCGATGGGGTTATCGGCGTGCACGCCGCCGTTCACGATGTTCATCATCGGCACCGGCAGGGTACGGGCATAGACGCCGCCGACGTAGCGGAACAGCGGCAGATCCAGATCGACCGCCGCGGCCTTCGCAATCGCCAGAGACACGGCCAGGGTTGCGTTGGCGCCAAGGCGCGCCTTGTTGGGCGTGCCGTCCAGGTCGATCAGCATCTCATCGATCCGGACCTGCTCCACCGGGTCCATGCCGCCGATGGCGTCGAAAATCTCACCCTCGATATGGCCGATCGCCTGCCTCACGCCCTTGCCGCCATAACGGGACGCATCGCCGTCCCGTAGCTCCACCGCCTCATGCGCGCCGGTGGAAGCGCCCGACGGTACCGCGGCGCGTCCCATGGCGCCGGTGTCGAGCACCACATCGACCTCGACGGTTGGATTGCCCCGGCTGTCGAGGATTTCGCGGGCGACGATATCAGCAATGGCGGCCATGCTTTCCTCGGATATCTGTGGCTCGCCGGTCCGTAACACCTCGACGAGAGGGTGCCTACCCCGCCGCGCCCTCCAAGCCGATACGACGGTTGCTTCCTCACTGTCATTTGCCGGTGGCAACGGCATGGGGATAAACCCGCTCCGGTCCATCTGCCGAGCCGCGGGCAGCATGTCGCGGCGCCATACGGAGGCGCTTTCGGATGCGATGCCTGAACCGATTCACGATTGTCTGTGCCGTGTTCCTGTCGTGTCAGGCCATGCCTGTCATGGCGGAGACCACGGTGTACTATCGCGCCGGCAACTGGAACGCGTTCACCACGCGCGGCGACCAGGGCAGCCCGGCCTGCGGCATCTTCAGCACGGACCCGTCCGATGGCCGCGGTCTGTCCCTGCGGTTCGATATCGGCGGGGAGGACACGACATTCACCGCGACCAAACCTGCCTGGCAGATCCCTGCCGGCACGGCCGTGCGCGTGGTGATGCAGGTCGGCCTGGAGACGCCGTGGATCGAACAGGCGAGGGGCCATGACCACGGTATTGCATGGACGCTTGACCGCGCAGCGATCCAGACATTCGACAAGCAGTTCCGGCGCGCCGGGTCGATGACCCTGACATTCCCGGATGGCAATGAGCGGCCATGGACCATTTCTCTTTCGGGTTCCACGGCAATCTCCAACGCATTCGGCCGCTGTATCACGGACCTGACGCGGCAGACCGAAACGGCGGCACCGTCTGCTGCGGGGTCGGCAGCCACGCAGCCCTTCAGTGCGGCGCCCGCCGGCCCCACGCCTGACGCCACTACGGCGCCCGCAAGTCCGGCGGCCCCGCTTGAGCCGCAAGCCGTGCCCGTGCGCTAATCGGCTCCACGATATGGGCAGCGGGAGGGGCCAATGAGCGACAGCACGCCGAAGACAGCGTTCGGGCGGATCTTTCCGCCAAACGAGAAATGGCTGGCCAACGCCCCGGCCGAACCGATCCTGGATCCGGAATTGCCGATCATCGATACGCACCACCATTTCTGGCATCGCCAGGGCGGCAGCGCGCGCGGCGAATCATGGGAAACCCCGCAGCTTCGCTACCTGCTCAATGAGTTTCTCGCCGACTGTGCCACCGGCCACAACATCATCGGCAGCGTCTTCCTGCAATGCCATTCGATGTATCGTGCGACCGGCCCGAAGGAGATGCGTCCGGTCGGGGAAACGGAGTTCGTTGCCGGCATAGCCGCGATGAGCGACAGCGGCGGCTACGGCAAAACGAAGGTGGCAGCCGGCATCGTCGGCTACGCTGACCTGACCGCCGGCGACTGGGTAACGCCGGTCCTGGAGGCACAGATCCGTGCCGGGGGTGGCCGCTTCCGGGGAGTGCGCCATTCGGCCGGCTACGACGCCGATCCCATCATCGGCAACAGCGCGCCCGACATGCAGCCCGGACTTTATCTGCGGCCGGATTTCCGCGCGGGCATGAAGCGGCTGTGTGCCCTTGGCCTGTCACTGGACGCCTGGGGCTTTCATCCGCAGATCCCCGACGTCACCAATCTCGCGCAGGCATTTCCCGCTGCGAATATCATCATGGGTCATTGCGGTGGCCCGCTGGGGTATGGCCGCTATGCAGGGCGAAAGGATGAGGTGTTCGCGGACTGGAAGCGGTCGGTTACTGTGCTTGCCCAATGCCCCAACGTCACGATGAAGCTCGGCGGGATGATGATGCGGCTGGCTGCCTACGACTACATGGCGCTCGATGCGCCCCCATCCTCGCAGCAACTGGCGGATTACTGGCGTCCCTACATCGAAACATGCATCGAGTTGTTCGGCGCCAATCGCTGCATGGTGGAGAGTAATTTCCCCGTCGAGAAGATGGGTATTGGTTATGCGGCGTTGTTCAACGCATTGAAGCGCCTGGCCACTGGCGCGTCGGCCGACGAGAAGGCTGCGCTGTTCGCCGGCACGGCGCGGCGGGTCTACCGGCTGGATTGCTGAGTGGGACCGGCATCGGTGTCAGCAAGCTGACATGATGCGGTCCGGGTCCGCGCCGCCAGTTCAATCGTGCGCGGGGCGGCGTCTGTGGCGTTTCCTGCCGTTGCTTTTGTTGCTCGTTGCCCTTGCCGCGGTCTGGACAAGCGGATTGGCGGACAACCTTGGATGGGTCAGCCTCGCGCGCAACCAAGCGTCGCTTACGGCGTGGACCGCGCGGCATGCGCTTCTTGCCCCCTGCCTCTATGTGACGATCTACGTGATCACTGTTGCCTTATCGCTGCCCTATGCCACCGTGTTGACCGCGGTCGGCGGCCTGCTGTTCGGTGCCGTGTGGGGTGGGATCTTGGCGACCATCGGCGCCACCATTGGCGCCTCGATCCTGTTCCTGATTGTCGGTTCCGCATTTGGCATCCCGTTCAGACGGCGCGACAACACCATGCTGAATGCGGTGCAGACCGCGCTGCAACGCGATGGGTTTGGCTACCTGCTCGCCATTCGTCTCGTCCCACTGTTTCCGTTCTGGCTGGTCAATCTCGCCTCGGCCTTGTGTGGTATGCGCCTGTTGCCCTACGCCGCGGCGACGTTGATCGGCATCAGCCCGGCCACCTTCATCATTACCTTCCTCGGCGCCGGAATCGGTGCGGTGCTGGCTGAGGGTCGTACCCCAAGCTTTTCGGTACTCCTTTCCTGGCCGGTGCTGGCACCGTTGATCGCGTTGGCGATCCTGGCCTTGCTTCCGAGCGTCTGGCGCATCGTCAAACAGCGACATGGCTGAGTACGATCTCGCAATCATCGGTGCGGGCGCGGCCGGTCTGTCGGTGGCCGCCGGAGCAGCGCAATTCGGCCTTAAGGTTGTTCTGATCGAGCGCGACCGCATGGGCGGCGACTGTCTGAACGACGGTTGCGTGCCAAGCAAGGCACTGCTCGCTGCGTCGCACGCGATGCGGGAGATAGCCGAAGCGGGCCGGTTCGGGATTCACGCAGCACCTCCTTCGAGTGATTGGGACGCCGTGCGTGCGCACGTCCATGGTGTGATCCGGGAGATCGCGCCGATGGACTCCGAGGCCCGCCTGCATGCCCTTGGTGCCGAGGTCGTACGCGCGGAGGCCCGCTTCATGGGGCCCGATACGCTTTCCGTCGCCGGGCGGGTGTTAACCGCGCGCCGGATCGTCATCGCGGCCGGCAGCCGGCCCTGGGTGCCGCCGATCCCGGGCCTTGAACAGGTACCGTTCTGGACCAACGCAACTCTGTTTGCCTTATCCGAGCGGCCGGCACATCTGCTGATCCTGGGCGGCGGGCCGGTCGGGCTGGAAATGGCAGATGCCTTCGCCGGCCTGGGCTGCGGCGTCACCGTGATCGAGGCGGAGCGCATCGCGGCCAGAGAGGATCCGGAACTGGCAGCCGGACTGCGCATGGCGCTGCTGCGCAACCGCGTGCGGGTGCTCGAGAATGCAAAGGTCATCGCCGTTGAGCCCGGGCCGGCTCTGTTGCTCGCGGACGGAAGGCGGATCGACGGCAGCCACTTGCTGATAGCGGTGGGACGCCGGCCGAATGTGGAATCGCTCGATCTCGGCCGTGCCAATATTCGCGTCACTTCGGGCGGCATTGCCACCGATCGCGGGCTGCGCAGCGTGACCAACCGTCGGGTGTTTGCTGTCGGCGACATTGCCGATCCCGTCGGCGTCGGATCGCGGGCCTTCACCCATGCCGGCGCCTACCACGCCGGCATTGTCATTCAGCGCGCCGTGTTTCGCCTGCCCGTACGGATCGATTACGCCGCACTGCCGCGCGTAATCTATACGCGGCCCGAGCTCGCGCAGACCGGCATGACCGAACAGGAGGCGCGCGAGACGGGCAAGAAGGTCAGCCTGCTGCGTTGGCCGCTGGCGGAAAATGACCGCGCGATGGCTGAACGGAACACTGCTGGCCTGGTCAAGCTGGTGGTGGCGGGCAGCCGCGTGGTCGGCGCCGGGATCCTTGCCCCGCATGCGGGAGAAATGATCGGCACTTGGACATTGGCGATTGCACAGCGGACACGCCTTTCGGCCCTGGCGCGCATGATTGTCCCGTACCCCACCCGCGCCGAGGCCGCCAAACGTGCCGCGGCCAGTCACTTCGCGGCGAAGCTGTTCACACCACGGACGAAGGCCTTGGTACGGCTGCTGAATTTGTTGCCGTAGCCGACACTCTGCTTCATTTTGCGGCCATGATGGATTCTTCTTCGGCGCCGGCGGATGCGGCGCTCGCACTGCAAGGCGGCGGCGCCCATGGCGCCTTTACCTGGGGCGTGCTGGACCGGTTGCTGGAAGACGGGTTGAACGTCGGTGCGGTCTGCGGCGTTTCGTCCGGCGCAATCATCGGCACGATGTTGGTGCAAGGCCTAGTTCGCGGCGGCGCGGAGGGGGCGCGGGCCGAAATGCGCCGGCTTTGGCAGCGGGTTGCCCAGGCACATGCGCTAAGCCCTTTGCAGAATGCGCCGCTCGAACGCTGGTTATGGGGCTGGGATCTGTCCAACTCGATCATGTGGCGCGGTCTTGAGATGGCGATGCGGGTGTTCAGCCCGGCCCAACTCAATCCGTTCGGCCATAATCCCCTGCGTCACTTGCTGGCGGACCTGATTGAGCCACGGCTTCTCACCTCGCCCGCGGCGCCACGGCTGACCGTGGCCGCGACCGACGTCGCGACGGGCAAAGCCGTGTTTTTTGACAACGCAGCCATCAATGTAGAGGTGCTGTGCGCCTCGGCGTGCCTGCCTTTCGTGTTTCCGGCGGTCGAGATCGGCGGACGCGCCTTCTGGGATGGCGGTTACGCCGGCAACCCGCCTCTTGCCCCCCTGCTTGAGCCGGATCTGCCCTCGGAACTCATTCTGATCCGTGCGCAGCCGGCCCGCCGCCCTGGCATTCCCTCCACACCCATCGAAATCACCAACCGGCTGAATGAAATCGCCTGCCAAAACGTGTTGGCGGCCGAACTGGCGGCACTTCCTGCTTCAATCCGGCTGGTGACGTGCGACGCGGATGAGGCGCTGCTTGACCTGCCGATCTCCTCCAAATTCAATGGTGAGGCGAACTTTCTCGCGACGCTGTTCGAGGCCGGCCGAGCGGAGGCCGCACGCGCACGCCCTGTGGCGCAGAGGCGGCATGACGTTGTCGAGATAGGCGAGCAGATGCTCCAGGCCTGAACCGCTTTCGCCTGGTTGGCATTACGCGCCGGCTTGGCAGAGCCGGCGCGCCAAACCAAGTCTCATCCGACGTCCAACGGGAACCGGGGTCGTAACAAACAGACAAAACGCTTTGCGGTCAGACGCCGATCGGGTGCGGCTCATCAAGCCAGCGGACAGCGCGCTCCACACCACGCCGGCTCGCAGGATCGGCAGCGAACGCGACCGCTATATCCGCGCCGCTGGCGTGAATGACGCGTGCAAAGACCCGCAAATCCAGCCGCGGCACTTCCAGGATCACTTCATCCCCATCGACCGCCTCGGTCGAGCCGCGGAGGCGCGCACCGCCGCGTGCAAGCGCCGTCAGCATCAGCCAGCGGGATGGCCCGCCGGGCGGCGCGTGCAGCAGCGCCCGGATGTTGCTTACGCGAGACGATGAGGCCCTTCCGTCGTCCCCCGACAGACCTGCCTCGATCAATGCAGCCTCGGCGTCCATTTCCTTCGCCAGATCCAAAAGCATCGCCGCAATCCGCGGATCGTCACCGCTTCTTGCCATAACGCGGGCATCTGTCGCCCGCTTGCGAAAATGATCAGCGTTCACCGATCGCTCCTGTTCTGCGACTCCAATAGAGACGGTTCCGATTCGGACAGACTCAACTTTCCGAGAGTGTTGCCGGTTTGCATCATGAAGCCCTGGAGCATATGAAGGCGCAACGGCGGAAAAGAGGCACAAATGACGCTGGCGAAGGGCACCGAGCAGGTTCGGACGAGCTGGGATCCGACACAATACTTACGATACTCAAATGAACGACTACGGCCGGCCCTGGATCTGCTCGCACAGGTACCTGTGGCATCGCCGGCACGGGTGGTCGACCTGGGATGCGGTGCCGGCAATGTCACGACACTGCTGAAGCAGCGTTTCCCCGATGCCGATGTGCTCGGCGTGGATGGATCCGAGGCGATGCTGGAAAAGGCACGCATGGCGGCGCCCTTATGCCGTTTCCAGCATGGCGATTTTGCGTCGTGGACCCCTGAAGAATCGCCCGACGTGATTTTTTCAAATGCTGCGTTGCATTGGACTACGGGACATGACGTTCTGTTTCCATATTTGATATCGCTGCTGGCACCAAACGGCGTGCTGGCCGTGCAGATGCCGGCGATGCACGACGCGCCGCTGCGCCGGCTGCAGATCGAGGTGGCTGGCCGCGGACCTTGGGCGGTGTATCTGCGTGAGTCGGGCTACGCGCGCGACCTGCTGCAGGTGGGCATCTATTACGATTTGCTACGGCCCCTCGTGGCATCCCTCGATATGTGGGAGACCACCTACCAGCATGTCCTGAGGGGAGAGGACGCGGTGGTTGAATGGGCGGCCGGCAGCAGCCTGCGGCCGTTTCTGGACAAGCTGCCGGAACACCTTCGGGCCGAGTATCGTGCCGCCTACGCTGACGCCCTGCGTCCGCACTACCCGCGCCGCGCCGACGGCACGACCCTGCTGCCGTTCCGGCGGTTGTTCATGGTGGCGCAGCTGTAGAGCGTGATCGTGGGAGGCGGTATCGCCGGCGACGTGAATCACGCGACCAAACAAAGGCGAGCGGCCTGATCGGCGTTGGGTAGCCTTGATCAGACCACGACCGGTGAACGTTCGGCCGCGGCGCGCGCCCAGGCGGCGTCCATATCCTCGTCGAACAGTTCCGTCAGCTTTTTCATCATCGTGCCGCCAAGTTCCTCGGCATCCACGATGGTCACCGCCCGCCGGTAGTAGCGCGTCACGTCATGGCCGATACCGATCGCAATCAGCTCGACCTGCTCGCGGGTCTCGACGTCGCGGATCACTTCCCGCAGATGCTTTTCCAGGTAGTTTCCCGGATTTACCGACAGCGTGGAATCGTCCACCGGCGCGCCGTCGGAGATCACCATCAGGATGCGCCGATGCTCCGGCCGGACGAGCAGCCGGCGATAGGCCCAGAGCAAGGCCTCGCCATCGATATTTTCCTTCAACAGCCCCTCGCGCAGCATCAGCCCGAGGTTCTTGCGGGCTCGGCGCCAAGGTGCGTCGGCGGCCTTATAGACAATATGGCGCAGATCGTTCAGCCGGCCGGGATTGCGCGGCTTGCCTTCCTGCACCCATTTCTCCCGGCTCTGCCCGCCCTTCCAGGCACGCGTTGTGAAGCCCAGGACTTCCACCTTCACCGCGCAACGTTCCAGCGTGCGGGCCAGGATGTCGCCGCACATCGCCGCCACCGTAATCGGCCTGCCGCGCATCGATCCCGAGTTGTCGATCAGCAGGGTCACCACCGTATCGCGGAACTCCATGTCGAGTTCGCGTTTGTAGGACAGTGCCTGAAGCGGGTTCACCACCACACGGGACAGGCGTCCCGCGTCCAGCAGCCCTTCGTCCAGGTCGAATTCCCAGGCCCGGGTCTGCTGCGCCAGCAGCCGCCGCTGTAGCCGGTTCGCAAGCTTGGAGATGACGCCTTGCAGATGCTGCAATTGCTGATCGAGTTGCTGGCGCAGCCGGGACAGCTCATCGGCATCGCACAGCTCTTCAGCCTCGACCTCCTCGTCATACGTACGTGTATACGCACGATAGACCGCCTCGTTGTCCGGATTCGGCCGCTCACGCCGCGGCTGAGGCCCGCCTGGCCGGTCATCGCCCTCGGCGACGGCAGCTTCTTCCTCGGATTCCGTTCCGTCGTCGTCCGCGGCTTCGCCTTCCATTTCCTCCGGCTGCGCGCCGAGCATGGAATCTGATTCGGAGTCGGATTGGCCTTCGCCGTCTTCGGAGTTGTCCTGCTGGCCCGATTGCTCGCCGCCGTCCTCACCGTCTTCAGTGTTCTCGTCGGGTTCGGCGTCCGTCTCGGCTTCGGCGAGGTCGAGCGCTGCCAGCAGCTTGCGCGCCGCACGGGCGAACGCCGTCTGGTCCTCCTGCGCGGTGCACATCTCGTCCAGGGCTGTGTCGGCACCTTCGCCCAAGGTGTCGCGCCACATCTTCAGCACGTTTTGCGCGGCCTCCGGTGCCGTCTCGCCCGACAGTTTCTCGCGGGCCAGCAGGGCCAGTGCCTTGTCGATTGGCAACTGGTCCTTCCGCGTCATGCGGTCGTAGCCTTCCTGCTCACACTCCTCGGCGAGCTTGGCGCGCAGATTGGCGCCGACGCCGTGCATGAAGCGGGCGCCGACGACTTCGACCCGCACCTGCTCCAGCGCGTCGTAGGCGTCCTTGGCCTCACGTCGCGCTGGCATCCGCTGCGCATGCACGGCATCGTCGTGGTGGCGCAGGCGCAAGGCGATCGCGTCCGACTGGCCGCGCAGGCGGGCCATTTCGGCCGGCGGGAGAGCACGGGTAGGCAGCGGAAGGCGGGCACGCTTGCCGGACACGCCGGAGGGGCCCGGCTGAAACGCCACCTGCACATCCGGCTGTTCGGCGATCGCCCGCAGCACGCCGGCGGTGGCGCGCTTGAACTCTTCGGTCCGAGCGTTGTCCTTGCTGGTTCCGCTCATCGGCGGCTCCTGTCCCGGCGGCTATTCGATGCCGGCAGGCACACCGAACGCGCGTCCGCTATCTGTTTAATCGCGTGAGTCACGTTGCCGACGATGACGCTGCCGACGATGACGTGCCTCAGGTGAATTTCCGGGTCGTGAAGCCGCCGGTTGGAATGTCCTCGTTGAAGCAGCGCTGATAGTACTCGGCCACCGTGGTGCGCTCCGCCTCATCGCACTTGTTCATGAACGTCACGCGGAAGGCGAAGCCGACATCGCCGAAGATGCGCGCGTTCTCCGCCCAGGTGATCACGGTGCGCGGCGACATGACGGTGGAGATGTCGCCATTGATGAAGCCGGCGCGCGTCAGGTCCGCCAGCGCCACCATGCTTTCCACCCGCTTCTTGGTTGCGGGTTCCTTACCCGCGTCGATGCCCATCTTCGCCAGCACAATCCCGGTTTCCATGGCGTGCGGCAGGTAGTTCAGGGTGGCAACGATGTTCCAGCGGTCCATCTGACCCTGGTTGATCTGCTGCGTCCCGTGATACAGGCCGGTGGTGTCGCCCAGGCCGACCGTGTTGGCGGTCGAGAACAGGCGGAACGAACGGTGCGGCCGGATCACCCGGTTCTGATCGAGCAGGGTCAGCTTGCCTTCCACCTCCAGCACCCGCTGGATCACGAACATCACGTCCGGGCGGCCCGCGTCGTATTCGTCGAAGACCAGGGCGCAGGCATGCTGCAGCGCCCAGGGCAGGATGCCTTCGCGGAATTCAGTGATCTGCTTACCATCCTTCAGGACGATGGCGTCCTTGCCGATCAGGTCGATGCGGCTGATATGGCTGTCCAGGTTCACCCGGATGCAGGGCCAGTTCAGGCGGGCCGCTACCTGCTCGATATGCGTGGACTTTCCGGTGCCGTGGTAGCCCTGGATCATCACACGGCGGTTGTAGGCAAAGCCGGCCAGGATCGCGAGCGTGGTCTCCCGGTCGAATTTGTAGGCCGTGTCGATGTCGGGAACATGCTCGGTGCGCACGGAGAACGCCGGAGCCTCCATGTCGATATCGAGATCGAACGCTTGACGGGCCGAGATCTTGGTATCCGGCAGGTTGATCTCCGAAGTCGGGCGCGGGGAGGCGATGTCGGCAACCGTGTTCATAGTCGAGCGTGTCCTATTGCAATTCCTCAAAAGTCTACGCCTGACGGCGCGCGGCGCAAGGGCCGCAGCCCGTGGGCAGGTGCCCCGCGGTACGACCAATCAGGCCCGCTGTCGAGCGTTTGCCCGAGATCGGCCGGTGGGATCGATAAGGCAGCCGATGCCGAACGGCCGCCGCCCGCGCCGGAGATTGCTCGTCTGCCCCTTACCCGGCGCGGGCCATGCGCGGTTCCGGACCCAGACGGGAGCGGAGCGTGGCATAGGCCAGGTTTATCGTCTTGAGCCGTTCTTCGGCGTCGCGGCTGCCGCCGTTGGCATCCGGATGATGGCGCTTTGCCAGTTCCTTGTAGCGGGATTTGACGGCATCGAGGGTGGTGGGCCACGCCAAGCCGAGCGTTGCCAGCGGCTCCCGCAGTTCCGGCGGCGTCTGCTCACTCGAACGGCGCCGGCGTTGGTCGAGCTGCGCGCTGGCCAGGATACGCAACGGGTCCCGCAGCACCTCCTCATCCCATGCGGCGGTGCCCAGTCGGCCAAGCGGCCAGGTCGGCCGCTGCCAGGCGGTGTCGGCGCGGAGCTGGGCCTCCACCTCCGCCGGCGACATGCCTTTGTAGTAGTCCCACGCGCTGTTGTAGGCCCGCACATGCTCCAGGCAGAACCACCAGTACTCGGTCAGGCTGCGGCGGGACTTCGGAGCACGGTATTCGCCGGCGGCACCGCATCCGGGCATGTCGCAGGACCGTCCCGGGGCAGCCGGGTCGGGAGCGTAGGCCCGGGGTCGCACAGGGCGTCGCGTCATAGCCCAATTTATGTGCGGCCCACGGGGGAATTGGCAACCTCCCCTTGGCGCTCCGCGCGGATTGGCGGATATGTCACACATGCAGGTTGAACCGTCCGCATCGCGTGCCCAGCGTAT
>Ga0134128_10009346_pt1 | contig 11761 bp, 7 predicted proteins | sample KB31754_FD_96462 | JGI IMG/M metagenome (GOLD analysis project Ga0134128, IMG submission 96462) | Terrestrial soil microbial communities with excess Nitrogen fertilizer from Kellogg Biological Station, Michigan, USA - KB3-175-4 | ecosystem: Environmental > Terrestrial > Soil > Unclassified ...
CTTCCAGTACGGTGGGGCGATCCAGTTCGGGAACGACGCATTCCACATGATTGTCGACGGCGGGATGGTCGGCCGATATCAGGGGACGAACTACAAACAGATATTTGCCGCGGGGTGGTTCGCAGGGATAGCGCTGTCCGGAGAGATCGGCGACGAGTTGTTTCACTACATAAGTGGGGCGAGCGGCCTTTTGAGCGAGTTGGCACAGTTGAAGAGTACGAATTCTTCGACGGGCGCCCAACAGTGATCGCTGGCGGCTCGTGGCGTCGACAGAGAGAATGACGGCCGGGCTAACCGTGATCGATGGCTTGGATCGGCTCTGGTTGGTTACGCCTCGGCCGGGCAACAAGCCGCGGTCACTTCGATGTGAAAGCGGTCTAAGGTTAGAGCGAGGGTCGAGGACGGTCCGGTCCGTTGCGGCGGTGTGCCCCTCGGGTCGACAGCGGAAGCCGGGAGGGCGTTCGTTCCAGCGCGCCCTCGACGGGGAAGGCGCCCGGGCCTTCGAATATCCTTGAAATGATCCGGGCCAGCTGCGTTTGTAACGTGGAGGCCCCGGAGCGCTCGGGGTTCCGTTCATCCCAGCTGCGCGCCCCGATGAGAAACCCGACACGCTGGCCGCCCGCCAGGCTGCGCGAGCGCTGTGTCCGGGACGCGCGCTCAAGCGTCTCTTCTTCGGCGATCTCGACGCCACTCTTTGGGAGGTGACCATGCAAATCTGGCTCCGAGGGACGATCCCTTTCCGGTCGAAACAAGTGGCGGTGCTGCTGGGCGCCGGCCTTCTCTGCTTGTCTGGTCGGTCGCTGGCCGGCGATTCGCGCGTCCATGGCCAGGCCGAATCGGTCGGCAAGCTGCTGGCCCAGGTCGACGCGGCGACGCGCGCGCTGAGTCGGGCCGCCCACCCGAAGGGTCCTGTCCGCGCCGGCGTCACGGCCGAAGCACCTTCGGAAGTATCGTCGGCCGACATTCACGACCTCTGCGATCGCTGGATCCATCAGCGAGTCGTGCTGACGCCCGAGTTCATCAAGGCCTTTCCGCAGTTCGGCGGCGACTTGAACGATAAGGCTGACGCGGTCGAGCGACAGGCCTCGGGTCCACTCGCGGCCGCCGACGTCGCCAGGCTCGCCGCCTCCTTGAAGGACTACCGCCAGCGTCTGGCGGAGCTGGCCGACGCCACGGACGCCTCATCGGCGCTGGTGGTCAGCGGCGGCGTCAGCCTGGGCTCCTATCAGGGCGGCTTCCTCCAGTACTACACGCAGTTCCTGCTCGCCCAGGGCGACGCGGTCCAGAGGACGTACGGGCTCGCCGCGATCGCGGACGGCAGCGGCATCCGCGTCGCGACCCGGCGCGTCGGCCGGGTCGATCAACGCCTTCATCGCGTCCCTGGCCCGTTGCCGAGCACCGGTCTACGACCCCAGGCTGAGCTTGTTCTGGAGCGCCTGGATGCCGGTGGGGTTCGACAACCTCGTCGATCTGGACAAAGTCACCTTCGACGGCGTGCTCTCCAGCAAGCCGCTGGAGGAGGCCATCACGCGGCTCGAGGTGCTCTGGACGCAGAGCCAGAATCTGTCGGGCTGGACGACCGCCTGCGACGCCGTGTTGGGCTTCAGCGCGACGCGGCTCCGGGCGCGGGACATTGATTTCTCGCGCGACGCCCAGAGCGGCAGCGATGCGCTTCGCTTGAAGCGACAGACCGAGAAGTTCGTCCTGCACCTGGTCGGCAAGCCCACGGAGGCGCCGCGCATGGGCCCCTTCCGCCCACCGGGAGGGACCGCGGATGACGGGCCCGCGCCCGTCGAGATGGTCTACCCGACCCTGGGCCAATCCGCGTTGGGTGTGGAGGGGAGCCTGGAGAACCTCACGAACAGCATCGAGCAGGTCGCGAACCTGTTGAAGGCGTCGGCGGCGTTCCCGCTCGCGTTCTCGCCGGTGTCCGTCGACATGACCGTCTGGCAGCACGCCGAGGGGCGGGACGCCTACGTTCCGCTCGAGCACGGGTCGGTGCGCTTCGTCGACGGCGGCGTGCTGGACAACACGCCGATTGGGCTGGCCGTCAAGATCGAGGACTGGTTGCGCCAGCAGCGGCTGCCGGTCCCTCAGCAGCTGGTGTTCCTCTCATCAGACGCCGTCGGCTGGATGCGAACCAGCAGCGCGGCCACGCAACAGCCGGCGCCGCATTCGCTGTTCGATACCTACTCCCCGTTCCTGGGAGACTTCATCACCACCGCGGAACAGACCGAGCTCCTGAACACCTTGGAGAACCAGAGCTCGATCCCGCACAACGTCCCGGCGCGCATGATGCCGATCGCCGGTGAACAGCTCACGCACTTCTTCGCCTTCGCCGAGCAGGATTTCCGCGCCTTCGACTTCTTCATGGGCATGGTCGACGCGCGGGAGTACCTGGCCTCGGAGCACCGGCTGGCCGTGCAGGTCGTGTCGGCCGCCAAGGGGGTCAGCGCCACGGCCGAGGACGCCAGGCCGTTGCGGGTCGACGCGCCCGAGTTCGCGTGCTTCGACGAGCACCGGCGGCAGCTGCGCGCCGGGGCCCTGCCGAACATCAAAGCGATCGGTGCGTGTGCGTCAGTCTCCTCGAACCTTCTGGCGCTCCTTCAAGCGTCGACGGAGCTGCGAATGCGCGCGCAGATGGCAGGACCGAAGGGACCCCAGCTGACCATCGACGACTTTCTCCAGGCCATCGACAAGTACGGGTACAAGTACCGGCAGCTCAAGTACCGAGGCAAGCTCGCCACCGCGAACACGGCGGTGCTGGCCCTGCGCGACACCGGTCAGAGCCTCATCAACGAGCTCGGATGGCAGCAGCCGTTGCTGGAGGACTATCCAGTGCAGCTGGCGGGCAAGGCCGCCGCGAACTCGTTGGAGTACCTGGCGCCACGATGGATCCTCAGCGTTGGGGGGCTGGTCACGGGTGGCGGCGAGGTGGGCGTGACCTGGCAGGGAACCCCCTGGGAGCGGCGCCCGTGGCGGCGGTTCTCGTTCGGCCTCTCGGCTTTCGGCCGGCTCCTGCGCTGGGAAAACCGGGCCCTCGTGCAGGACGGAATGTTGACCGACCCCGTGGCGGTCACCTGGGCGCTCAACTTCGGCCCCCAGATTGAGTACGCGGTCGGTCCCCGGCTGCAGCTCGACCTCCTCGGCGGCCTCGAGCTGGACTACGTCAGCGCGCGGGAGTTCTGGCACCCCTACTACAATCAGGTGGGCTGGTTCGCGCAGGCGAACGCGGTCCTTTACCAGCGGCTTTACCTCTTTTTCAGCATCTATGGACTCCCCCACGACTCGCGGTCGGACCAGGACCTGGCGACGCTCGGCCTGACGCGTTCGTCTTGTTGTGACTTCCGGGCTGGCTTCGGCCTGCGCTTCTTCGGCCACTGACCGGCCCGGATCAATCGGCGCGGTTGTCGTTGGCCGCCGTCGTCGCACCGAGCATCTGGTGCACGCGCCGGCGTGCCCGAAAGATCCTGATGGCCACCGTGCTGGCCTTGATTCCGAGCAGGCGCCCGATCGCAGCGGCCCGATATCCCGCGAGGTGCAGGCGAAACGCATCGCGCACGCAGGGCGACAGCGCCGGCAACAACGCGGTAACCGTCTGCACGTCGACGTGAGCCCACGCCGGCTGTTCAGCGGGCTCCGCGGTGGCGAGCGCGTCGAGATCGATCTGGGCCACCCGCCGGACGCGCGCGGCACGCCGCTGGTCGCGAAAGCGGTTGCGGAGAACGGTCAAAAGCCAGCTGCGTAGCTCGCCTTCGTTCGCGTCCCCGGGGGCGCTGCGCAGCGCCCGCTCGAAGGTGTCTTGCACCAGGTCCCAGGCGTCGGATGGCCGCCCTGTCTGCGCCAACGCCCATTTGAAAAGCACCGGTCCGTGAACCTCCGCCATCTGAGCCGAGAACATCGCCGTCGCCGCTCCTTTCATTTTCCGCCGGAGCACAGCGACTGCAACGCCCATGCCCGGCGCAAGGTCGAACCCGCGGGCGCGCTTTCGCGGGATTCGCGCGCCTGATTGCCCTCGGCAATCCCGAAGGGGGGCATTCCGCGACGACGGCCGTCGTCACCGGCGCTGGGCCTCGTCGTGGCCCGCCCTTTGCCTCTTCCACGCCCCCCTGACCCAGGTAAAATGCCGGCCCGATGGCCGAGGTGGCGGGATCGTTCGCGCGAGACGGGTCTGCCGACCTGCTCGACGGCTGGCGCAGGCTGCTCGAGAGACTGGTGTCGAGCGCGGACCGTGCGACGGCGGTCGACGATTGTCTGGACGGCCTGATGGACGTGCTCGATGCCGATCGCGGGCTGGTCCTGGTCATGGATGCAGACGGCGTGCCGTTCGCGCTCAACGCCCGCGGGTACAACCGCGCGCTCACGCCGTCCGAGCGGGAGGAGGTCAGCGCCTCGATCATCGAGCGCGCGCTCGCCGAGCTACGGTGCGTCATGTGGGACAACAGCGAGAGTCACCTGGGCGGCAGCATGATGCGATGGGGGATCCTCACGGCCCTCGCCGCTCCGCTGATGGCACCTCCGACCAGCGCCGGTGCGGGCCCCCGCCGGCCCATCGGGGCGCTCTACGTCGACTTCCGGGCCGGCCACAAGGCGATCTCGGCGACCCACGTGGCGATCTTCGAGCTCGCCACCGCCCTGGTCTCCGCGGTCTTGCAGCAGACGCGGCGGCTGCAGATCGTCGGCGAACAGGTACGCCGCTTCGAGAGCGACGTGGCGCTGGCGGGCGGCGCGCGGGCACGGCCGGGGCTCGACGAGATCATCGCCGGGCACGGCCTGGCGGGCGTTCGCGACGAGGTCCTGTCGGTGGTGCGGGGTCGATCGCCGGTGCTCATTCTCGGCGAGTCCGGCACCGGCAAGACGCTGTTGGCCGAGGCCATGGCCGAGGCGCGCGGGAGCGGGCCTATCATCCGGGCGACGCTCGGGACCAGCGACGATCTCAACACCATCAGCTCGGAGCTGTTCGGGCATGAAAAGGGAGCGTTCTCCGGGGCGCTCGCTCGCCGCACCGGGCTGGTCGAGCTCGCCGACGAGGGGACACTGATCTTCGACGAGCTGCTCAACCTGCCGACGCCGGGGCAGAAGCTGCTGCTCGATTTCACGCAGTTCGGAACCTTTCGGCCTCTCGGCTGGAACAAGCGCGAGCCGAAGCGCGCCAACGTGCGCCTCATCGCCTGTACGAACGGCGACGTCGACGCCGCCCGCAGAGAGGGCCGACTGCGCGACGACCTCTACTTTCGCCTGGCGGGGGCGCGCATCCACCTGCCGCCGCTGCGCGATCGGCGGGCCGACATTCCGCGTCTCGTGACCGGATTCCTGGCGCGGGAAGCTGGCGTGGGCCAGTCCTGGACGGTGGACGCCGAGTTCCTGGGCGTCCTCGCGTCGTCGCGGCTCTCCTGGCCGGGGAACGTGCGACAGCTCGAGAGCGTCGTGCAGCGCGCGATGGAGCGGGCGGCGGTGGAAACGGGCGGCGGCGCGCTCAGGCTGGCGGCCAGCCACATCGCGCCTGCCGACGTCGAACACATGGACCTGGGGGCGCCGCTGCCGGCGCGACCGACGCCGTCGGCGCCGCTGCGGAGCGAACCGTCCGCCGTCACCGAGGACCTACTGCGGTCCTGGCAGGCCCTGGGGGAACGACGCGTCGAGCTCGAAGAGGACGAGCGTCGTCTGATCCGAGAAGCGCTCGCGCGCGTGCACGGCGTGGTCGCGCATGCCGCGCGGGAGCTCGGAACCAGCCGGACCGGTCTCTACAGTCGCATGCAGACGCTGGGAATCAGCCGCGTCGTCGCCGCCGGCGCGGCGTCCAGCGACGAGATCGACGGCGGAAATGTCGTCTGAACCGATGGGCCGCATCGGCCCCTTCATCATCGAGAGCGTTCTTGGCCGTGGCAGCTACGGCACCGTGTATCGCGGCCGCCATCACGAGTCCGGCCGGGTGGTCGCCGTCAAGGCGGTCGGGCCGCTGACCGAACCGGCGCGGCGGGCGCTCCGCCGCGAGATCGAGGAGCTGTCCCGATTCGCGCATCCGGGCGTGGTCCGGATCCGCGAGCACGACACCGACGCCAATCCTCCCTACTACGCGATGGACCTGGTCGAGGGCTCGACGCTGACCGCCTGGGTGGCGGCGAACGTGCCGAACGGAGGGCTCCGGATCTCCGAGGCGGAGCTGCTGAGCGTGGCGCGTATCGTCGGAAAGGTCGCCAGCACGCTGGCCCACCTGCACGCGGAAGGCCTCGTTCATCGCGACGTGAACCCCGAGAACATCCTGGTGCAACCCGGCGGCGAGCCGATCCTGATCGACTTCGGACTGGCGATGCGTTTCCCGGGCGTCGTCAATCGCGAGAAGTTGCCGATCGTGCTCGACGCCGCCGGACGGCTCGGCTACATGGCCCCCGAGGTCATTCGCGGCGAGCTGGTCGACGCCCGCGCCGATCTCTACTCGCTCGGGTGTGTGCTCTACGAGCTGGTGGCGGGCTCGGCGCCGTTCGTCGGCACGGCGCGGGCGATTCTCGACGGGCACTTGCACCGTGCGCCGCCGTCGCTGGCCGAGGCGCGTCCGGGCGTGCCCGCCTGGCTGGATCACCTCACCGCGCACCTGCTGGCGAAGTCGCCCGGCGAGCGCGTCGCATTCGCCGCCGACGTCGCCGAGCAGCTGCTCCGTTACGCCGGCGAGAGCCCCGAGCTGAACGGGGCGGTCTGGCGGCCGCTGCTGTATCGGGCGCGCCTGGTCGGGCGCGAGCCGGAGCTCGACTGGTTCGACGAATGGCTCGACCGAAGCGCCGGCGGGCGCGGCGGGGCGGTCGCAGTCTCCGGAGAGAGCGGCATCGGGAAGACGCGCTTGTTGATGGAGGTGAGCCGGCGCGCGACGCGGCGCGGATTCGCCGTGTTCACCGGGGCCTGTCAGCCGCCGACCGGGCAGACGGTGGGCGGCGGCGCTCCGGGCGTTCCGCTCGCCGGCTTGCGTGGCGCGCTGGCGGCGCTGGCCGACGTTTGCCACGAGTGGGGGCTCGATGAGAGCGAGCGGGTGCTCGGACCGCGCGGAAAGGTGCTGTCGGCGTTCGAGCCGTCGCTGGCGTCCGTGCCGGGTCACGATGCCCATCGAGCGCCGCCACCGCTGGCGCCCGACGGAACCCGGCAGCGGATCCTGGACGCGCTGACGGAGACGTGGCTCGAGGTCGCGAACAACGGACCGATCCTGGTCATCGTCGAGGATCTGCAATGGGCAGATGACCTGACGCTCGCCTGGATCGACCTCGTGGCGCGACAAGCGGCGCTCGAACGTTCGCGGGTGCTGCTCGTCGCATCGGTGCGCGACGAGGAGGCCGACGGCTCGTTTCGCAAGCTCGTCGCCGACGGTCATCTGCCGTTCCGGCAGCTGTCGGCGTTCGCGGCCGACGAGGTCCTGGCGCTGCTGCGCGAGATGCTGGGGACCGAGGCCTTCGACCCCGACTTCGGCAGGCGCCTCGCCCATGCAGCGGCCGGCAACCCGCTGTTCCTGACCGAGTACCTCCAGCTGGCCCTGGTCGACGGGTCGATCCGGAGAGCGGCGGCGGGGCCCGGGCCGGCATCGAGCCGCGCCGCAGCCCCGGAGATGCCGCTGCCCCGGGTGCCGCAGTCGATGCGCGAGCTGATCGGATTGCGCCTTCGACGACTGAGCGGCTCGGCGCGACGTCTCGCCGAGGTGGCCTCGGTTCTTGGCGGCAACGCCGCGGAGCCCTTGTTGCGCCGGGTGCTGGGCGAAGAGCCGATCGACATGGCCGGCGCGCTCTCCGAGCTCGGTGACAGCCGGTTGCTCGTGACCGGGCGCGACGACCGCGCCGAGCTCGCGTTCTCCCACGACAAGATCCGCGAGGTTCTGTACGAGGAGATCCCCGCCGACAGAAAGCGACAGCTCCACCGGGCGGCAGGAACGGTGCTGGAGCAGCAGCTGGACGAGCGCGGGCCCAGGCCTCGGCTGGACAGCCGACTCTACTCCGCGCTCGCTCAGCACTTCTTGGCGGCGAGCGATTCCGACAAAGCTCTCGTGCACTTCGCGAACGCCGCCGAGGCGGCGATGAGCACGTACTCGAACCGCGAGGCGACCATCTACCTTCGCCACTTGCTAGCGCTGCCGGCTCGGGGCGGGGACGACAGGCTCCGCCGCGCGCGCTGGTTGCGGATGCTCGGCAGCGCGCAGAACGCGCTGGGGCTGATCGACGTCAGCCGCGCGAGCTTCTCGCAGGCGCTGACGTTGCTCGGGGAGCCACCGCCGCAGCGGCGTCTCGTGCTCGCGTGCCGGACGGTGGTCGAAGTCGCGAAGTGCCTGGCGGTCGCCGGCGCTCGCTGGCTGGCGCCCGAAGCGGCCAGCCAGGTGCCGAGGCGGCCTCGCGTCGAGGAGGCCCTGCTCGGCCATCAAGGGATCGGCTATCTCATCACCGACCCGCTGGGGGTCTTCTATCACTGCATTCGGATGCTGACCCTGGCCCAGTGGCCGACCAACTCCTCGGCATTGGTGCGGGGCCGCGCGACGATGGGCCTGGCCGTGGGCCTCGTGCCGTGGCGGGGCGGCGCGGAGCTCTTCTTCGGCGGCTCGCGTGCGGCGGCCCAGGCGAAACGTGACGACGAGAGCGAGGCGTGGGCGCTGCTGGTCGAGGGGTATTACCGCATCGGACAAGGAGAGCTCGCCGCCGCGCGGGTCGTGCTGGACAGGGCGGAGGACCTCTCGGTGGGGATGGGAAATCTGCGCCGGCGCAATGAGTGCCGGGCGCTGCTGGCCGAGATCGCCATCCTGGACGGCGATCTCGCCCGCGCGGCGCGGTTGTCCGAGGAGACGGTGGCGTCGGCACGCGCGCTGCGCGACGGGCAGGCCCAGCTGTGGGGACTGTCGAACCTCGCGCGGATCTCGCTCGAGCGCAACTGCGCCGACGAGGCCCTGGGGTCCCTGCAGCTGGCCGCCCGATTCCTTCAAAAGACCGTTCCTTCCGACCGCATCATGATCGAAGGGCTACTGGCGCTGGCCCAGCTCGAGCTCGGTCGCGGCGATGAGGCTCACGTCCACGCGCGCCGCGTGGCCAAGCTGCTCGCGGTCACCGACAGCGCCATCTACTACACGATTCATGGCTGCTGGACCGCCGCCGACGTGCTGATTCGCCGCGCGCGCATCGAGGACGGCGGGCGAAAGCTGGCCACGCTCGCGCTCGCCGCCGTCTGCGTTCACGCGCTGAAACGCCACGCCCGCCGGCACCCGGTCGCGTGGCCGCGATACTGGTCGGCGGAGGGCGCGCTGCGCGAGGCGCGCGGCTTGCCGACCGCCAGGCGTGCGTTCAGCGCGGCAGAGCGCGCCGCAGCCCTGACGGGCGTGCGCGCCGCCCCGGCGCCCATGGCGGCGGTCTCGAGAGCCGATGCGCAAGGTCGATCACCATCGAGGTGATCGGGGCCCGGCGGCGTCCGGTGGGCGCCGCCGGCGCGCAGCAAGATCGCAGGCAAGATCGCGCGTCGTGTGCCGAAACCGCGCCGATCCCTTCACGCCTCGATCAGCTCGTTTCCGATTCCTTGCTGGTTCCGCTCGACGTGATAATGGCGCAGATACTCCGAGACGGATCGCCTCAGATGCGCCTCGCTCAGGGGCACCATTCGATCGAGGCACTCCTTCCTGATCGACAAAACGAATCTCTCCGCGAACGCATTCAAGTTCGGGCTGCTCGGCGGCAACCGCAACACCTCCACCCCGCCCCGCTTCACAGCCGCGCGGAGCTCCTGGGCGTGGAGCCAAACACGCCTCGCCGCCGGCGTCGTCAAGCCCGCGAGACCACCCTCAACGTCGCGTCCCGACCAGTTCCTTCGATCGATTGCTCGCACAGGACGGGCGAGCGAGGGTTAAGGGGCAGAACTTCAAGTCTTCTCGAGCCCACAACTTCAGGACACCGGGCGATTCCTGCGCTGACGGGGTTTACGCCGCCCAAAAGCGACGGCGATCCCCACGGCGACCGCGCTCGCCCCAGAGGGCCACGGGGACAGGGGCCCCGGTGCCAGGACGCAGCCCCCGCCCGACGGACCGTGTCCGCCACCGCCCGTGTTCGCCGCGGCGCCCTCGGGACTGCTGCCGCTCGCTCCGCCCGCGGCGGCGCCGCCCGCGCCACCGGCGCCGCTCGGCGAGGCGCCGGCGGTACAGACGGCCTGGTCCCAGATCTGGCCGGACGATCCCAGGCCGTTGCCGGCCAGGGCTTCGCAGCTGGCCTGGCACTGCGGGTTCGTTTGCAGGCAGGCCATAATCGATCCGATCTGATCGAATCGGACGACCGGTTGCCAGGTGAAACCCCCGTCGCTGGACGCGCCCAGCGCGTAGCCGTCGGCGAAGTTATCGGTCGCCGCGTAGAGGAGGCCGTCCCGCTGCGCGAGCGCCACCACGCCGGGAACGGCGTCGTTTTCTTCGAACGTCGCCGCCCCGTCGTGGGAGACGAACAGCCCGGCCTGCACGGCGGGGCTGACCGCCACGGCCGCGCTCAGCACCAGCGTCCCGTCGGGCAGGCGGGCGAACGAGGTGAAATAATGCGGGATCGACAGCGGCGTCGAGGTCGTGGCACCGCCATCGTGCGTGACGGCCAAGGCCTCTCCGTCCGCCAGCGAGGACCAGCGCAAAAGGACGGTGTCGGCGTCATCTGGATCCACCGCGATGATCCGCACCAGGCCGGCGCCGAGATCGGCTGCCAGATCGTTCACCGTCCAGGTCACGCCGCCGTCGCTGGTGCGGGCGAGCTTCGGGTGCTCATTCTGGTCGATCAGCGTCGCGTAGACGGTGCTCGGATTCGAGAGAGAGATCTCGACGCTCTCGATGACCTCCCCGGCCGCTGCCTGGTACAGCGTCGCGCCGAACGTGGTGCCGCCGTCTTGGGACTCGAACACCGACCCCACGCCGTTCGCGACGCCGATCGCGACCACGCGATCCGCGTTGGTCGGGTCGGGGAAGAGATCGGTCACCGCTTGGCCGACGAGAAGCCCGCCCGCCACCTGCCAGCTACAGGTTTCGTCGTCGGAGTAGACGACCTCTTGGTTGGCGACCGCGAACAGCCGTCGCCGGGGCTCGGGCCCCAGCTGGTACAGCGTGCCCAGGGCATTCGCGTCCTGCTCGCACGACCAGGTCCAGGTCGCGCCGGCATCCTCGGACAACACGAGGCCGAAGTTGGTGACGAGGACGATCTCCTGCGGGCGATCAGCCGGCACCAGGACGCCTTGCCCGGCGGGGAAGGCGCCATCGCCGCGGGCCATGGCAGGCGCTCCGATCACCAGCGCGGCGACGACCAGGGCTAGAGCCGCTCGCATCTTGCGCTCCCTGCGTCACCGCGGCGGCGGACCGTAGAGCGTCGCGCGCTTCTGGATGTAGCCGAAGTTGGTGGTCGTGCGCATCTCCTGCAGAACGGTGCCGTCGGGCTTGATCTCTTGAATGACCCCTTTGCCGCCGAAGGCGATCACGATGTTCCCGTTCGCCATCCGCTGCAGATCGCCCATCACGTCCGTCTGGTACGTCGTGCCCATCGCCTTGTAGGACCAGATCTTGGTGACGGTCTTGGCGGTCAGATCCAGCTTGATCTCCAGCGCCCCCGAGCCGTCGCCCGTCCCCATCGACTCCGGGATGGTCGTGCCCGCGACGCTGCGCGAGTTGTTGTTGAAGATCAGGAAGTCGTCCAGGCCCAGGATCTGGATGCCGTGCTCGCTGCCCAGCCACCCGTCGCCGGTGAACGTCTTGGTCTCGCCGTTCAGGATCCAGACGACCGACCCGTCGGTCCGC
>Ga0134128_10009347_pt1 | contig 11759 bp, 5 predicted proteins | sample KB31754_FD_96462 | JGI IMG/M metagenome (GOLD analysis project Ga0134128, IMG submission 96462) | Terrestrial soil microbial communities with excess Nitrogen fertilizer from Kellogg Biological Station, Michigan, USA - KB3-175-4 | ecosystem: Environmental > Terrestrial > Soil > Unclassified ...
CCTCGATGATCTCAGGTCCGCCAATATCGCCCGCATGGATGATCTGCCCGACGCCGGTCATGGCCTGTACCGCTTCGGGTCGCAGCAGCCCATGGGTATCCGAAATCAGCCCGATTCTCATCGCTTGGAGTCTCCAGGCACGCCCCGCACCTTGAAGAGTACCCGATCCAGCTGCCGGCCCTGTGAGTCCTCGAGCGTCAGATAGTAGGCTCCGGGCCGCGGCAGCCAGAGGCGCTCGCGGCCGGCGGACCCAAGAACCCGGTCGTTCAACCTCACTTTCATTCCGGCGCGCGCGCCGCTCACCGCGATGAGCACCTTCTGATGCCCCGCCGGAATGTCCGGATCCATGGCGATGATCATGCCGTTGGCGGGGCTTTGGATGCTTGGCCGTACGGCCGAGGGTACGACAGCAACCTGCGGGGCGGCCGTCGTCGTCCCGCGCAGGTACCACTCGCGGCGCTGAGGCTCGACGCGCGGCAAGAAATGCGTCATCTCCGCGGTCACGCCGGGCGGCGCCTGCGGCTCAACCGACGAGCCTCCATGATGCAATGCGGCCATGATGTCGTGCCAGATCGGCGCAGCGCCGGAAATACCACTGACGTCCCTCATGGAATCTCCGTCGTAGTTCCCTACCCACACCGCCACGGTGAGCTCCCGCGAGAATCCGACGCACCAATTGTCCCGCATGTCCTCGCTGGTGCCGGTCTTCACCGCTGTCCGGAAGCTGGTATCGAGATGGCTGTCGAGGCCGAACGTGACGGTACGCGCTGCCGGGTCGCTGAGGATGTCGTTCACCACGAACGTGGCGTCCGGTGAGAGCAATTGACGTGAGGTGCCCTGTGGGCCGGTCGGCACCAGGGACAGCGGCGACCATTCGCCGCCTCGTGCCAGCGCCCGATATGCCTGAGCCTGCTGCCACAACGTGACTTCTGCGGACCCCAAAGCCAGCGAATAGCCATAGTAGTCGCTGTCTCGCCTGATTCCGCTGTACCCGAGTGCATTCAGCCGGCCGCGGAAGGTCTCGACGCCAGTGAGCACCAAGATACGCACCGCGGGCACGTTCAGCGAGCTGGCCAGCGCCGTCCGCACGCTGACCAGACCTTTGAAGTCATGGTCGTAATCCTGCGGAATGTACACCCCACTCGCGGTGTCGAGACTGATCGGCGAGTCGGCCAGGAGCGATGCGGCCGTCAGGTATCGCCGCTCCAGCGCCAACTCGTAGAGAAACGGCTTCAACGTCGAGCCTGCCTGCCGCGCCGCCCGTACTCCATCCACCTCGCCGGCACGAGAGTCCGGAGCGGCCGAGCTGACATAGGCCAGTACCTCGCCGGAGGCGTTGTCGATCACCAGCGCCGCGCCATCCCGAACGTTGCGGTCCGCAAGCGCGGCGATGTGACTTCGTACGATGTCCCGGGTCAGTCGTTGGATTCGGGCATCGAGGCTGGTGCGCAGCTCCTCTCCGGGACGTCTCAAGAGAGCGCGGGCGAGCTGCGGGGCAATGGAACCGCCCCCGTTAGGCACATCGGACGCGAAAATCTCCTTTGCAGCCAGGCGCACTGCAGCGCAGTCGACGGGCGGCCGCAGCCCTCGCCCCCGGGCGCACGCACGCGCAATCACTCTCTGAGGCGCGGCGCCGGGATCCGGCAGCAGGGCCGCGAGTACCACGCCTTCGGGAACCGACAGGCCTGAAGGTGTCTTGCCGGCAAGCTCTGCCGCCGCGGCGCCGATGCCCTGCAGCTCGCCCTTGTAGCCGAGAAGGTTGAGATACGCCTCCAGAATCTCAGGCTTCGTCCAGGACCGCTCCAGTGAGAGCGCCACGCGCACCTGCCCGAGCTTCTCGAGCCACTCAGCCACCCCGCCCGCGGCTCTGCGCCCGCGCAACAGCGTCGCCAGCTGCATGGTGATCGTGCTTGCTCCCCGCCTGCGATGGTGGATGAGCTCATCACGCGCGGCCCCAGCAGTACTCCGCCAGTCGACACCGTGGTGATGCCAGAATTGGCGGTCCTCGCCGTCGACGATCGAAGTCACGAGGGCGGGCGACACGTCGTTGAGTGGAACCCACGCGAGCCGGCGCACGTCGTAGCGGATACGCCGGGAGGCGATGACTACTCCATGACGGTCCAGCAGCCAGGCATCCGAGGGCACGTAGGCCGCCCGCACCGCGGCAAAGCTCGGTACCCGTGCCGGCCAGAGGAGTACGAATCCCACCAGCCCGAGGATCGCTGCGACAGCCACCCAGACACCTGCAGCTACCACACGAGGGAGGGTAGCGCGTCGTCGGATCGCAACTGTGTCGGAGCTCATCTGATGGCGGCCCCTGGCTCGACGGTCACAGGCGCGTTCGGCAACTCACCGAACATCTCGGGCGCGTACATCGCCTCGACTCGGGTTGTCGGCATTTGAAACGTGCCTGCGTTATCGAAGCGCACGGTGTACTCGACGCTCCAATGGCCCTTCGGAACGAGCTCGTAGTAAGCGCGAAAGCCATCGAACCGCCGCTCCTCGTAGGCCAGCCATCCCCAACCGCCCCGACGCTCCCCCCGCGTCAGAAGCCGCGACTGCCCTCCGAGCCCGCTCCCCAGAATGGTCGCTCCCGCCGGAATAGGGTCATCGACCACGACCCAGGTCATATCCGACTGCGCCTCGAGGTCGAGATGCACCCGCGCGACATCACCGCGCGTCCAGACTCCGGATTGACGTTGCTCGATCGGCGTGATCGTGCGTGCAATCCGGAAGCCGCTCGAGAGAGGCTCATGCAGCGGGATCGCCGCCATTGCGCGGACCATGGCCCACGGCGCGCCGCTACCCTGGTGTCTGATGTCGAGCAGCCCCCTGCCGGCCTGCCAGGGCAGCCCGGTAATCGTTGCGTTCTCAGGGCGTGGCCAACTCACGACCCGCCGCTCGGAGCCATAGTCCACCCGTGTCGCGCCCGCCACGGAAGCAGATTCGAGCTTCGCCGAGAACTCCTTCATGGCGAGCACGCCCCATGCATTGGCGACCGTCGTGTTCCAGTGCCCGTGAAGCTGGCGGCCCAACGCACCGCGCACCAGGCGCGGCATGTCATCGCGCCACTCCGGACGGTCGAGCGCGGCGAGTATCATCCGGTTCGCGTTGGAATCCTCGGAGATCATCAGCCACCAGAGGGCATCGGTACGCGCCGTCGAGAAGCCCATGGTCGTGCCCTGAAAGTTGAGTCGTGCCCGCAGCAGGCCGTAAGCCTGCGCCAGCTTCTCATCAGCCTGAGGGACTCCGGGCGTGTGCTCGAGGATGCCGATCCAATCGAGCAGCGCCGAGGTCGGCATGAGATTGGGCTCCAGCGTGAGGCTGTCGAGCATGTCCGGCTCTGCCGCCCCGTAGCGGGCGAGCGCGTCGATCGCCTGCAGCTTGCGGATCGACAGATCCGCCGTCGGTAGCGCCGAGTCGCGAGCGATGCGACCTTCGACGAAAGCCGTCAGCGCGTGCAGCATTCGGTCGCGGCTGTCGGACGGGATCGGCCATCCTGCCTCCCCGGCGATCGACAGCACGTAGGCCGTCAGTCCGTCGTCCCCTTCGAGATCGTCGCTCGGGAAATACTTGAGCAGACCGTCCTCGTCCAGATATGCCGGCAATATCGCCATGGCGGCATCCCACTCACCGCGCGATTCGAGGGCGACGGCCTGAGAGACACGCTGCTCGATGCAGGTGTAGGGATAGAACTTCATGTATTCGCGAACGCCATCGAGGCTCCCGGCAAGCCGAGGTTGCAGCGTCACCTTCAGGCCGCCACGGCCTCTCACCGCGTCATGCGGCCGCTGCACCGGCAGGGTCATGGGCGCTGTGAGCTGGGCGATGGTCGCCTGATAGGTGCGGACGGGATATGCGGGGATTGCCGTCTCGCTGACTTTGAGATGATCGGAGGCCGGCCCCCGGGTGTCGCGGACCGTGACTTCCCAACCGAGCTGATGCGCGCCCACGGGAGCCGTCGCGGGCCAGGTCAGATCGCGGGCCTGCCCTGCCGCGAGACGAACCGTTTGCGACTGCCGCCCTCCACCTATGGCCGTGCTGACCGCCTCCACGCGGACACCCATCGGATGATCGGTGGTATTGCGCACCGTGAACGTTGCGCCATAGTGATCTCCCTCCCGGACGAGCGGCGGCAGCCCGGAGGTGAGAATCAGATCCTGAGTCGTGTGAATCGCCGCATCGCCCATCCCATAGAGCTGCGGGCCATCGTCGGCCACCGCGACGATGCGGAAGGCCGACAGCGAGTCATTCAATGGAATCGTGACGCTGGCGTTGCCATGCGCGTCCAATGAGAGACGCGGCTGCCAGAAGAGCAGGCTCGCGAAGAGTTGGCGCACTCGACCGGGCGACCGGCCACCACCGCCGCCTGCGGGTACTGCCTTGCGTCCATAGTGCCGTTTACCGACCACCTGCATCTGCGCCGTTGAGGTCCATACCTCGAGGCCGCGCCGGCCCATCATTGCCTGGAGCAGCTTCCAGCTCTCATTTGGCGAGAGATCGAGGAGCGCCTCGTCGACGGCTGCGACGGCGATTTCGCCGCCCGGCGGCAACGTCTGTCCATCGGCGCGACTCACGTGAATTTGTACGTCGACCTTGTCTCGAACCTTGTAGACGCTGAATGCAGGTCGCACCTGCACATCGAGCCGGTGCGGGCGCCAGCCCACCCTGATCTGCGCAATGCCGAGCCGATAGGCGGGTTTGGTCAGATCCACGAGCGCGGTGACCTCCTCCGGCTGCGACTTTGCAAGAGTGCGCTCGGCGTGTCTCACGCGCCCGCGGACCGCCAACACCGAGATGAAGACATTCGGCGCATCGGCGGCTTCGATCGGCAACAGAACGATGGGATTTTTGCCCTGCAGCTCGGTGACGAAGCTGCGCATCACCCCTTCCCTCTCGACCGTCACCAGCGCTGTCGCCGCGCGGAAAGGCATCCGGACCTGAAAACGTGCGGTGTCACCCGCCTCGTACTCCTTCTTCTCGGGAAGCACGTCCATCCGGTCGCCGCTCGTACCGCCAAACCACCAGCCGTCGCCATCGAAAACCCACATCGAGGTGGTCGCTCCCGCGGAGTTGCCATCCGAGTCGCGCGTCTGCGCACGCACGAGGATCTCGCCCGATGCGCCGGGAGCCACGTCGCAGAGAAGGAGCCCCTGTGCATTGGTGTTGCCATGGCAGGTGGGCGCGAGACGCCTGGTTTGTCGGGTCGTCTCGTACGCGTAGAACCCGCCGATCAGACGCTTCCGGTAGGAGTAGGCGCTCGACTGATAGAGGGAAACGACGACGGGCTGTCCGGCCTGCGGCTTGCCGTCGAGTCCGAGCGCCACGACGCGAAAGCGCAGCTGACCCGGGCTTCCGATCCAACTTTCCGGACGGATGCCGAGGCTGACCGAGGCGGGGAGCAGCTGCACGTAGCCCGCGGCGGTCATCATCTCGCCATTGGCATCGGAGTATTCGAGCTCCGCTGTCAGCCGCGATGGCTCGTGAACCGCAGGCAGGTGTGGGAGCACGAGCCGCGCGGAGCCTGAATTGTCGAGTGTCAGCGGGGTGGTCTGCGCCGCCCCCGCGTGCTCCTCCGTCTCGTCCGGCTCGAAGTCGAAATCCGCAGGCCCCTGGCCAAGGCTCGTAATTCCCTCGCTGACAGTGTTGCCGCCAAACACGTAGTCGGAGTAGCCGGGGAACTGCACGGGCTGCGGCTCTACGACGGTGCGCACCTTGACCGGCAGGCCCGCAGCCCCGCCCCCTGAGAGATAGGCGACGTGAAAGTTGAGCGCGATCTCGCTCGGCGCGACGAGCGGGCGCACCGGACCTGCAACGCTGCCGCGCATCGACGGCAATCGGAACTGCTCGACTTTGAATTCCGCGCTCGCGTGATCGTCGATCAGGACGTCATAGTCGCCCAGTTTCGCCTCCGAAGGGATCCGCCATTGGGAGGTGGCAATCCCATTTCCGTCGAACACTACCTGCCAGGTGTACCGCTGATCGCTCCCCAAGTGCCGGATGGTGATCTGATGGGGCCCCGCCGCGGCGGGCTGCACGGTGAGTCCGCTCGACACGTGCCGGCGGAGGAAGTGTTTCATCGAGACCGTCTCACCGGCACGAAACAACGGCCGGTCGAGCACCGTGTGATAGATGTCAGCCGCATACGGACTGCCCACCGGCAGGCCGAACTCATAAGGGCCGATGCCCCGGCTCCAGGTCGATTCCGTGAAGCTGAAGTCCCGTCCCGACTTGGCGAGCACGAGGAGCGGATGACTCCAGGAACAGTTGTCGAAGCCGGACGACTCACCCAGCGATTCGGCCACTCTCGCGGTGCCTTCGCCATCCGTTCGGCCCTGCCAGCGCGTGTCTCCGGTACAGAAATCGCTGATTGCAACGGACGCGCCGGCAACCGGCCGTCCGGTGCTGAGGCGCGTGACCCAGACGAGAGAGGACTCTCGCCCCCAAAGAAAATGCACGGCAAGATCGGTGACGAGCGCAGCGGTCGCGACATAGCGCGTCTGGCCGGCGCCGAGTGTGGCGGCACCGAGATCCCGGCTGGCCAGCTCCACGACGTAGAAGCCCGGCTGCCCGAGCGGAATTCCGATCACCTCCTCAGGGCGCTGCCCGCCAGGCTTGGTGACCGTGAGCGCCCTCGTCGAGTCCCCGGGACCGAACACCGAGCTGCTGCCGGTGGTATCGCGCCAGACCCTCCGAGGGCGGGTCGTGCCCTCCTCCGCCTCCGCAAACTCCTGGTCGGCAAGCTTCGGTTTGATTCCGCGCCGATTATCCTGCTCACTCGCCGCAACCCACTCGCCGGCCGGCCGGTCCGCCTCCTCGACCCGCTTCAGCCAGCTCGCAATGGTGATTGCATCGGCATCCACACGGAGGACCCTGCCGGGCAGTCGAGTCTGCCGAGCCTCGAGGCTGGGCTCGACATTGCGCAAGGTGACCGGCAGAACGCCTCCCTCGCGCGCTTCGAGAATCCCGAAAGTCCCGGAGAACTTCGCGAGCGGCGGGTAGGCATCGACCGCCAAGGCGAGCGGGAATCGCGCAGCGTTCTCGAGCGTTCGCCCCGCATCATCCACGAAGCCTGCCGGCAGGGTGATTCTGACCGTCGTCGACTCCGGGAAAGGCGCGGGGAAGGTTACCTCCTCCAGTGTAGGCACCCTGGCGTTGGCAGGTGCTATGGGTGCCAGCACCCTGCCGCCCGCAGTCCGAATGCGGATGCCCAAGGCAAGAGCGCGCGGAACAGGCGCTGTGAAGGCGACGGCGATGGGACGCATCGGGACGCACCCTGCGCGTGGGTTGGCGCGAGTGCACTCCGCCTGTGCAATGAATGCGAGTCGCACGCGGAAGGCAAGCTGTTGATCGTCCCGGGTTGCGATACCGGACCGTGAGGTGATCCCGGCACCCCAGTGCAGCAGTACTCGCGTGCCCGGCGGCAATCGGCGCCGGCACTCGAGGACGGTGATCAACGCCTCCCGCTGCTCCATCGAACGGTTGCGCACACGGACGTCCGATATCGCTCCGCTCTTCCACAGAAGCCGGAAATAGTCATAGCCAAGCGCGCGGCGCTCGGCGAGGATCCGCTCCCGCTCCGCACCCGTGAGCACGCGCACGGGGATACGCTCGGAGAGTCCGTCGACCGCACAATAGGCATGCGCCTCGATCGAGGCTTGCCTCGCCTGCGCGTCCAGACGCAGAAGAAAGACCTGTCCCTCATCGACCTGCTGCCAACCGTCCCGCGGAAGTGACTCCATGATCGCCGGCCCACCGGTCTCGAACCCGAAGCTCCCGCGGCCCTCGACCGGTGCTCCGCTCGAGGACTTGAGGGCCGGCTTCAGCGTGAAGCGGCAGCGGATGCCGGCATCGAGGTCGGCGTCGAAATCAAACACCCAGTTGCGGGTGTCGGCCCACCGACCCTTGCCGTGCGCCGGACAGCTCACGATGAAAGGATCGGCCAATCGTGGATCGCCGAGCGCAACCATCGACCCGCTGAACCGGACCACGATCTGGCGGACGTGACGCACATAGCCCTGCGGCGAGAACGACTGCACGCGCACCGGCGCAGCTGTCGCCGACCCGGCCGCCGTGGGCCCGGCCTCTCCCGTCGCCCAGGCAGCGGACGGGAGCAGCAGCAGAGCAGCGAGAAACGCACTCATCAGGAGGAAGCGTACAGGGCGGACGGGATGGACGTTCATGCTCGAGCTCCGCTTCCGATGGGCGGGCCGCCGGCGCTCGCGCCGAGCCAACTCATCGATCGAGACTGACAGCTAACCGGCGATCACATTACAACACATGTCAGTTTGTGCTTTCCATGACTTTCCGCATGAATCTCGCGTTATCGATCCAACTCCATCGCTCATCCGCAATGCTGACATCAGTTCGCCAGAATCCGCCATCTTTACGTCACGCCCGCGCCACGATCATCCGTCCTTGGACGACAACCAGGCTGCGCTTGACTTTCAGCGATGAGTCATCCGATATTCAATTCGCTGCTCAAGCCAATTCGCCCTCAGGCAATGGATAACGCAATGTCACTCGAGCTCTTCCTGCACCCGCTCTCTTCGTACACCCACAAGGTGTTGATCGCGCTTTACGAGAACGACATTCCTTTCACGGCGAAGCGGCTGGACGACCCGGCGGTCGCCCGCGAATGGGAGCAACTCTCCCCTCTCAGGCGCTTTCCGATCCTGCGCGATACGGAGCGCGGGCAGGTGATCCCGGAATCGACCATCATCATCGAGTACCTGCAGACCTACTTTCCCGGCAAAGTCAAGCTGATACCCGATGATCCCGACCTCGCCTGGCAGGTGCGCCTGCGCGACCGGTTCTGCGACAACTATCTGCACACGCCCATGCAGAAGCTCCCATTCGATCTCAGACGGCCGGAGGCAGACAGAGACGCCTATGGAGTCGAGGAAGCGAAGACGATGTTCGTGACCGCTCTAGGGTCGGTCGAGGCCGAAATGGCCGGCAGGACCTGGGCCATGGGCAATGAATTCACGATGGCGGACTGCTCCGCCGCGCCTGCCCTCTTCTACGGCAACCGGTTCTTCGGCCCGTTCCGAGAGACGCACCCAATTGCCCTGGCCTATCTCGATCGCCTGATGGCACGCCCCTCCTATGCGCGTGCGCTGGAAGAGGCAAAGCCCTTCATGCACATGCTGCCGAAGTAGCGGGTCGTACTGCAGAAGGTACTCTCGACTTCAACTGTCAGGATCCCGGCGCACCGGCAGCTGCAGGCAGACGCCAGCCTGAGGTCGGTCAGACGTTTCCGCGGAAACGCGGGCCGCGCGCCGCTCTCTGAACAGAAGACTATCGATGGCAATCTGGTAATCCATTGCTTCTCCGGTCCATCGCGTCGTAGCGGTCCGCGGGTCGATAGAGAGGCCTCGCCGCTGATTGCCGGCGACGACTTCCCGCCAATTCGAAAGCGGCAGGCTGTGCTCCAGGGCGACACTCTCGAAGCTTTCGCCATTCGGCTTAAGGAAGCGCAGAGCACCATCGTCAAGCACGTCGATGGCAACGCGCCCCTCGTGTACCTGCCGGTGGTGAAATCGGCAGAGGCTGACCAGGTTGGAGGGCTTCGTCTCTCCACCGTGCACCCAATGACGGATGTGGTGTGCATCTACATAGCGCGTGTTTGGACATCCAGGGAAGCGGCATCCGCGATCGCGCGCGTTCAAGGCGCGGCGTAGAGCGGGCGAGATCGCACGCGTCTTCCGGCCGACGCTCAGAGGCTCTCCGTCCTCGTTCTCAACCACCGTCACCAGGCTTGCATCGCATGCCAATCGGCGGACCGTTTCCGCGGAAAGCGAGGGGCCCTCGTCGAGCTCACAACGGCCCGCGATGCTGTTCTTCAGCGTCTGTACGTCCACATGTACCACGATTTGCTGCCGCTCTGGCGCGGAGAGCTCCTCCTCTCCATGCTTCAAATAGCTTTCGGCGATCCGTGCGAGAGCATCGGCTCGCCGATGCGCGAGACGTTCTACACTTTCGGGGTTGACGACGAGGAATTGCGATCTTTCCGCGATAGCGTCTTTCTCGGCTGCCGTCATGGTCGGTGGTGCGGCTTTCACCGCCGCCTCCATCGCGTTGATGAAGAGTGCACCCGCCTCGGCTGGCAGCGTCGCCTTGATGACCAGCGAACCATCCGGCTCGTGAAACCACATCACTCCGCGCCGCTCCCGCTGCTGCGCCTCGCGCGAGAGCTCTTCCGCCTCCTTCGCCCGGCGGAAGACCCGCACCAGCTTCTCCACGTGGTGTGCCGTGCCGTGAATGGCGATCTGCAGGAATGTCTCTTCCGTCGCCTCGCTCGCAACCCGGGTGATGGCGCGCGCCTTCGAATAGCTCAGCCGGCCTTCTCGCATCGCTTCCGAGATCCTCGGCAGCTTCTCGAGCGCATGCGCCACCCGCACGCGCTCACGGGCGGCGCCGAGGTCGATGCCGCACTTCCAATTGAGCCAATGGGCGCACGAGCGGGTCGCCCCATCACCCCACCCCTCCCGGCGATCGAACTCCGCTATCAAGGTCAGCCAGTAGTACGTGGCCGCATTGAGATGGCCGGTGAGCTCGGTGATCTGTGCTTCGAGATCGCGCAGGGACTGGCGCGGAGGCACTCGCCTCGCATAGGGCTCAATGGGTGGCGAAGCGGCGACGGTGCAAAGAGCGTCTTCCATGATGGCCTCATTAGCTGTATATACTTACAGTAGTCTATCAAAATCCTTTGCTGGATCAAGAGGTAGTATTCCGATCGCCTTCCACCCACCCTTTAGCTGCGCGCCCGGAGCACGCTCGCACAAATCAAGGTCCGAATCACTGCCCAGGAGGCATCTTCGCTCCGTACTGTATTAGCAAATTGCGAAGCGCGACGACTCGCGGATCCAGATCGATATAAGGTTGCAGCAATACCTTCGGCACCGAATTCCCAGGGCCCAATGTCGATCTGATATCTGCCCCACTGACCAGCAACAGGTAGACCGTCGAAATATTTCCCGAATATACGGCAGCTTCGAGTGGTGTCTGATCGTTGGCAGGCAGACCACGCCTCTGCTCAATGTTCGCACCACTCTGAAGCAAGAGCCGAACGACATCGTCCTCCCCATCCCCCGCTGCGACAGGTAGCGGAGGCTCAACCCCGAGAGGCGTGCCATCCGCAGCAAACTGCCTCAGCGGATTGACATTTGCGTCATGCCGCAATAGCTCTCGTATGATATCCCGCTGCCCCGCGTCAATTGCCACGTCCAACAGCGAGAAACGACTGTTATAGGGGTAGTCCAGGAAGATCGTAGCGTCAGGGCTCAGCCCGGTATCCAACCTCTTCTCGAGCGCTACAGTGTTTCCGTAAATTACATCCTTGAACGCCGGCCACATATTTTGGTCGCGGGTATTGGTCTTCGTATTCCTGGCGAGGATATCCAACCGACCCTTCGACAGGGGCCCGTCTGCCTGTGCCGTGTTTGACTCATATCGCTGCCGCAGTCGATCATATTCCTCCTGTGAAAACCTATTTTGAGGAGACGGGCTGGCGTCCGCTACGAGAAAACTCACCGAAACAGACGCTGCGGCAGCGGTTCGAACCGGCAAGGCTGACCGGTGCTCCTTTATATGGAACGGGAGGACAATCGCTACCCCTACGATCCCGGCCAGCCCGACAATTGAGCGCTTTGACACGATCAGCCCTCCAGCGGCTTCCATAGATTACCGCGGAGATCCGCTCATGTGATACTCGGCTGGCAGCTACGTATAACGCACCATGAGCCTGCACCAGGCGA
>Ga0134128_10009348_pt1 | contig 11759 bp, 8 predicted proteins | sample KB31754_FD_96462 | JGI IMG/M metagenome (GOLD analysis project Ga0134128, IMG submission 96462) | Terrestrial soil microbial communities with excess Nitrogen fertilizer from Kellogg Biological Station, Michigan, USA - KB3-175-4 | ecosystem: Environmental > Terrestrial > Soil > Unclassified ...
CGGGCGCGCTTGGGCGGGGCGACGGAGCGAAGGCGGTCGGGCAAGGCGTTCGGAGCGCGCGGCGTTCGGCTGCGCCCGATTGTAGCCCTTTCTATGCCGCCGTCATGGGGCGACTGCCGCCGCCGGTCCGCCGACCGGCCCCAGCGAGCGGCATTCGATCGCCGGTTGCAGCAGGTCGATGCGCAGCACGGCAACGCGCAGTTTCGACCCCGGCGTCCCGGACGCATCGGGCAGGCGCAGGACGAGCGGCAGTCCGTCGATGCGAACGAGCGTGTCGCGGAGCACCGTCGCCGTGCATTCGTCGACCCCTTGCTGCAGCATCCAGCGCAGTGTCCAGTAGTGCTCCATCCGGTCCTGAAACTCGGCGTACTGCGAGTAGGTCGCCTCGAAGTCGACGAGCGCAGCCTGGAACGCGCCATCGGCGGCGGCGTACGGCGGGGGTTCGCCGCGCAACCACGCGATCAGCTGGCGTTGGTTGACGAGATCGCAGTAGCGCCGCAGCGGAGAGCTCGCCCAGAGGTAGTGCGAGAGGCCGAGCCCCTGATGCTCGCCGGAGCGCGTGCTCATCTTCACCTTGCCGGCCGACTGCACGCGGAACATCGCCGGATAGTCGGCCTCGGCGAGCGCGCGGCCCCAGGCGTGGTTGACGTGAATCATCAGCTCGGCGACGAGACGGTCGACCGGACTGCCGCGCGGTCGCGGAACGATCGTCACGCGTCCGCGTTCGCCGGCGCCCTGCGCATCCCAGTCGACCGCGAAGCTGTAATCGATGCGATCGGAATCGGCCTTGCCGCGCGCTTCGTACAGCCGGCTCGCGAAGCGCCACAGGGTCGCGAGTTCGCGCTGAACCTGCGGCGCATCCGGCGCAGGATCGGTGAATGAACCGTCGATCGCCTCGAGGCGAAGGTTCGCGGCGATCGGCACGCGCTCGAGCGCCGTACGCTCCCCGATCACGGCGCCCGAAGGATCGATCTCGACGTAGAGCGAGAGTGCGGGCGGCGAACGGCCCGCTGCGAGCGTGAAGACTCCGACCACCTCGTCGGGCAGCATCGTGAGCTTGTGCCCGGGCAGATAGACGGTGGACAGGCGTCGTCGCGCGATCGCGTCGAGCGCCGAGCCCTCTGCGATCGCGAGGGCCGGGCAGGCGATGTGGATGCCGATCTCGAAGCCGCCCGCGGCAAGCGCGCGCACCGAGAAGGCGTCGTCGATCTCGGTCGTCGCCGCCTCGTCGATCGACAGCGCGGCGACGGGCGCGACGGGAAGCTCGGCGATGTCGCCAAGCGCGCCCCACGGCGGGAATGACGTTCCGTCGGGAAAGGCCTCGAGCTCGAAGCGCCTGAAGTGATAATCGAAGCTCGACGGAATCGCACCGCAGGCGGCGAGCATCGCGAGCGGGCTCGTTCGTGCCGCATCGCTGGCCGCCGCCAGCGCCTTCCATTCCGGTGCGTTGCGATCCGGACGATGAAGCAGCATGTCGAGCTTCGCGGCGAGCGCGTCCGGAAGACGTTTCGCCGCGAGCTCGGCAGCCCAGGCCGCGATGTCGCGCGCCTCGCGCTCCTTGCGGGCGACCGAGGCGAGCGCAGCCTTAAGCGCATCGGGCGGCGCCTTGCGGTAGCGTCCGCGCCCCTTCCGATAGAAGTACATCGGGTGCGCCGCGAGCACCTGCGCGATCGACGCGGCCTCGGGCGCCGCCGGAACGTGCCCGTAATAGTCGCGCGCGAGCACGTCGAAGCCGAACTCGTCGTCACCCGACACCTCCCACAGGAAGCCCGCGTCGATCTCCCGCGCGAGTTCGTGCGCGCGTGCGATCGCCTCCGCTGCCGACGGAGACGCGAAGCGGAGCAGCACGTGCGCCGTCTTCACCTTGTGCCGCTTGCCGGACACGGCCTCGACGTGCAGCGACGTGTCGTTCTCGGCGATCAGCGTCCCCGCCTTCAGCTGGCCGTCATCCTCGAACAGCACGTTCATGTCGATCGCGGTCGCTCGTGCAGGGGGCGCCGATTATAGCCGCGACATGCGCCTAGAATCCTTCCCTGAGGCGCCGTCGCGTCGCGGCAGGCCGTCGCCGCGCGGAGCCGGTGCATCGCGGCGAGGAGGAGAGACTGTGCAATTCCGTCGATTGGGGACGAGTGGACTCGAGGTATCGATCGTCTGCCTCGGAACGATGATGTTCGGAGATCGCACCAGCGAGGCCGATGCGCGCGAGATCGTCGCCTCGGCACGGGACGCCGGCGTCAACTTCATCGACACGGCCGACGTCTACGCGGACGGCACCGCGGAGACGATCGCCGGAGCGGCGATCCGCAATGAGCGCGCGCGCTGGATCGTCGCCACCAAGGTCGGCAATCCGATGGCGGGCGAGATGAACGCGCCGCCCCACACGGGGGGCCTGTCGCGGCGCTGGTTGTTCCAAGCGTGCGATGCGAGCCTCGCGCGCCTTTCGTGCGACTGGATCGACGTCTACTACCTGCACCGCGACGATCCGGCGACGCCGATCGCCGAGACCGTCGGCGCAATCGGCGACCTCGTCAGGAGCGGCAGGATCAGGTATTTCGGCGTCTCCAACTATCGCGGCTGGCGGATCGCCGAGGTCGTCCGCTGGTGCGACCGGCTGTCGGTGCCGCGCCCCGTCGTGTGCCAGCCGTACTACAACCTCCTCAACCGGATGCCCGAGGTCGAGATCCTTCCCGCCTGCGACCACTACGGAATCGGTGTTGCGAGCTATTCGCCGATCGCGCGCGGAGTGCTGACCGGAAAGTACGCCGATGCGGTGGTGCCCGATGGCTCGCGTGCGGCGCGCAACGACCGCAGGATGATGCAGACCGAGTTCCGCAGCGAATCCTTCGCCATCGCGACGCGCCTCGCCGAGCACGCCGGCGCGACCGGCCGGACTGCGGTGCAGTTCGCGCTGGCGTGGCTGTGGGCGAACCCGATCGTTTCGTCGGTGATCGCCGGACCGCGTACGCTCGAGCAATGGCGTCAGTACGTCGACGCCGTCGGCACCCCGTGGACCGGCGACGACGAGGCGCTCGTCGATTCGCTGGTGACCCCCGGGCATCCGTCGACTCCCGGCTACAACGACCCCGCGTATCCGTTCTACGGCCGCCAGCGGCGTAGCGAACGTTAAGGAAGCTCTGCGAAACGGGAACGGACGCTGTTTCAGCGATCGGCCGCGGCGGGTCGAGCGGTGGGAATGCTGCGGCGCGCTCTACACCGACTGTGGAGGCAGGGAGTGGGATACCGTGACGCGCGCGTTCGGCTGCGGAACGCAGTCGGTGTTTGAGCCCGTCACGGTACCCCGCTCGCGCGGCCTCCGCGGTCGAACTCGCGCGCCGCAGCATCCCCAGCGCTTCCCAGCGCGGCACACGCCTGAAACGGAGTCACCGTTGCGGTTTCGCAGAGTTTCCTTAACGGGTCTTCCCGCTGCCGATGGCGGCCTGCGCGCCGCCCGACGTATCGAGCGCCTTGATGATGTCGCCCGTGATGTCCACCGAGCTGCCGACCCACAGCGCATCCTGCAGGATGAGATCGTAGTGGTTCGCCTTCGCGTAGTCGGTGATGATCCTGTCGAGGCGGCCCTTCAACTTGTCGAGTTCCTCGAACTGGCGCGCGCGCAGGTCCTCGTTGAACTGTTCGCGCAGCCGCTGCACGTCGCGGCTCTGCAGGTCGAGCGTTCGCTCGCGCGCCGTCCGCTCCTCGTCCGACAGCGTCGCGCGGTCACGCTCGTAGGCGGCCTGCGCGTCGCGCAGCGCCTGCTCCTGCTTGCCGATCGCGACGTCGCGCGGCTTGAATTCGCGCTCGATGCGGTCGTGCGCCGCCTTCGCGGCCTGCGACTGCTGCAGGATGCGGTCGACGTGAAGCACGCCGATTTTGTAGGTATCGGCGCGCGCCGGGGACGCAAGAGCCAGCGCGACCAGCACCGTGGCTGCTGCCACGGCCAGCGCGGACCACGGACGCGACGATCGACTGCGCACCGCGCTTCGACCGGTTGCCGGATTCATCGGTTCACCACGCGAAGCGGATTCGCGGCCGCACCGGTTCCCGCGCTGACCGCTTCGTTCGCCACCCCGTGCGGAACGTGGCCGGACGGGACGTGCGCCGCGGCCGCCTCGACATGGCGCGCCTGGTCGTCGAAGTAGATGTCGGCGCCGAACGCGCGCAAAAACTCGCCCTTGTCGAGGCCACCGAGAAACAGCGCCTCGTCGATCCTGATGTTCCACGCCCGCAGCGTGCGGATGACCCGCTCGTGTGCCGGCGCACCCCGCGCGGTGACGAGCGCCGTGCGGATCGGGCTCCTCTCCTCGGGGAACTCGGCCTGGATCCGATGCAGCGCGGCGAGGAAATCCTTGAACGGTCCGCCGGAGAGCGGCGTCGCTGCCGCTTCGCGCTCGCTCTCGCTGAACGCGGCGAGCCCGCCGGCCTGATAGACGCGCTCGGCCTCGTCGGAGAACAGTACCGCGTCGCCGTCGAAGGCGATGCGAAGCTCGTCGCTGTCGTTCGTCGGCGCCGACGGAAAGATCGTCGCGGCCGCGTAGCCTTCCTCGAGGGCCCGGCGCACGTCGCCGGTATCCGCCGACAGGAACAGGTGGGCGCCGAACGCCGGCACGTAGCGCGACGTCGATTCGCCGCGCGTGAACGCAGCGCGGGTAATCGCGAGGCCGTGGTGCTTGATCGAGTTGAACACGCGCAGCCCCGTATCGGCGCTGTTGCGCGACAGCAGAATCACTTCGACGTATTGCCGCGGCGGCCGATTGAGCCGCAGAAGCTTCACCACGAGGCCGAAAGCCGGCCCCGGTGCGAGCACCTCGTCCTCGTGCTCGATCTGGAAGCGCTGGTACGCCTCGACACCGTCCTCCGTGTAGATCCGGTGGCTCTCGGCGAGGTCGAACAGCGCGCGCGAGCTGATCGCGACCACGAGCTTGTCGGCGAGTGTCGGCGCTGTCATCCTGCGCATACTACCTCGCCCGCAAAAGCGTCATGCGGCGCGCTTCAGCTCGATCTCGAGCTCGCGGAACAGCGCACGGATCTGCGTGACCGCCCACGCGAGGTCGTCGCGCGGAATGTTGAGCGGCGGCGCGATTCGTACGACGGTCCCGTGCGTGTCCTTCGACAGTATCCCGCGGGCGAGCAGGCGATCGACGACCGGTCGCGCGCTGATGTAGCGCGCATCGACCTCGATGCCGACGAAGAGGCCGCGCCCGCGCACGTCGCGCACGATGTCGCTCTTGAGATCGGCAAGCTCACCCATAAGCCACGCGCCGAGTTCGGCCGAGCGCTCGACGAGCTTCTCCTCCTCGAGCACGTCGAGCGCCGCCATCGCAACGGCTGCCGCGAGGGGATTGCCGCCGAACGTGCTGCCATGGTCGCCCGGATTGAACACCTGCATCAGATCGTCGGTGCCGACGACCGCCGACACCGGCAGCAGGCCGCCGCCGAGGGCCTTGCCGAGGATCACCGCATCGGGCTTGATCCCCTCGTGCTGGCAGGCGAGAAGACGCCCGGTACGACCGAGCCCGGTCTGGATTTCATCGCAGATCAGCAGCACGCGGTGGCGCCGGCAGATCTCCGCGCAGCGCGCGAGGTACCCCGGAGGCGGCACGATGATGCCGCCCTCGCCCTGGATCGGCTCGACGAGGAACGCCGCCGTCCGCGGCGTGATCGCGCGCTCCAGCGCATCGGCGTCGCCGTAGGGGACTGTCGACAGCCCCGGCGGGAACGGCCCGAAACCGTCGCGATACTGCGGCTCGGTCGACAGGCCGATCACGGCGATCGTGCGGCCATGGAAATTTCCGTTGCAACCGATGATCTCGGCGCGACCCTCGGGGATGCCCTTGATCTTGTGTCCCCACTTGCGCGCCGCCTTCAATGCGGTCTCGACCGCCTCGGCGCCGCCGTTTGCGGGCAGCACGCGCGGCAGACCGGTCAGACGAACGAGGCGCTCGAACAGGTACGGCAACTCGTCGTTGAAGTACGCGCGCGACGTGACACCGAGCTGTTGCGCCTGCGCGATCAGCGCGGCGACGATGCGCGGATGGCTGTGACCGAAGCTGACCGCCGAGTAAGCGCTCATCAGGTCGAGGTAGCGGCGGCCGTCGATGTCCGAGACCCAGCTCCCCTGACCGCGCGTCAGCACGACAGGAAGCGGATCGTAGTTGTTGGCACCGTAGGTCTTCTCGCGGCCGACGAGGTCGGCGGCGACATCGGAAAACAAGGGACTGCGGGGCGCCGCTTCGCGGCCGGCACGGGTTTCGTTGCTCATTGCGGACTCCTCGTCAGGGCGAGTCGCCACGGCTGCGAAAACCGGTCAGAGATTTGCGCGCGCTGGCGTCCCGCAGGCATCGGCTGGCTTGTGGCCCCGACGCCGGGTTGAGGTGTGATTCGAAGCGAGACTCTGCCAAGTCACATTGCAAGCATAACTCGGAACCGTGGTTCCAGCTAGTTGCACTGCACAAAACCTATGCTTTGCCGAGGCGTCCGACGACAGGGACCCGCGATGGTGTCGTCAGGTTTTCTCGTCTGCAGCACCAATTCTGACGAACGGTCGGATTTCCCTACGAAACGGTGACAGGAACGCGACCGCTGGCGGCGCGCCTTCAGGCTTTCGCCGCAAGCGCGTCTGCGGCCCCGCCGGCCAACCGCGCGCCGAGGGCGCCCAGCAACCGGTCCTGAACACCGCCGAAGCCGCCGTTGGACATCACGACAACGCGGTCACCGGGTCGCGCCTCGGACGCGACCGCTTCGACCAGACGTGCGAGATCGGCGTGGATCGACGCGCGTGATCCGAGCGGCGCGAGCGCCTCACCGGCATCCCAACCGAGCCCTGCCGCATAGCAGTGCACACGATCGGCCCCGGCGAGACTCGCGGCGAGCTCGCCCCGCAACGTCCCCAGCTTCATCGTGTTCGACCGCGGCTCGACGACCGCCACGATCGGCCGATCCGGGCCCGCCTCGCGAAGCGCGGCAAGCGTGCTCGCAATGGCCGTCGGGTGGTGCGCAAAGTCGTCGTAGACCGCGACTCCACCCGCTTCACCGCGCAGTTCGAGGCGCTTGCGCACGCCGCGAAAGCCTGCGAGGGCGGCAAGACCGGCCGCCACCGGAACGCCGGCATGATGCGCGGCGGCAAGCGCGGCGAGCGCATTGAGCCGATTGTGCCGTCCAGGGAGGGCGAGCCGCAGCGTTCCCTGGCGCGCACCCTCGAAGCTCACCTCGCCGGCGTCGGACACGGCCCACCCGAGGCCCGCGGAGTCGAAACGCTCGACGCCACTCCAGCACCCGCGCGTCAGCACGCGCTCGAGAGCGGCGTCGCCGGCCCTGACGACGATCTTGCCCTTGCCCGGTACGGTGCGCAGAAGATGATGAAACTGGGTCTCGATCGCGGCGAGATCCGGGAAGATGTCGGCATGATCGTATTCGAGATTGTTGAGGACCAGCGTCGTCGGACCGTAGTGGACGAACTTCGAACGCTTGTCGAAGAAGGCGGTGTCGTACTCGTCGGCCTCGACGACGAACCAGCGGCTCCCGGTCGATCGCGCAGAGACGCCGAAGTTGGCCGGGATGCCGCCGATCAGGAAGTCGGGCGCGAGACCGGCGGCGTCGAGAACGTGCGCGAGCATCGACGCCGTCGTGGTCTTGCCGTGCGTTCCTGCAACGGCGAGCACCCATTTGCCGGCGAGGACTTCGTCGTGCAGCCACTGCGGTCCCGAGCGATACGGGAGCCCGCGGTCGAGGATCGCCTCCATAAGCGGATTGCCACGCGAGACGACGTTGCCGATCACGAAGAGATCCGCCCCGCGGGCGAGCGTATCGAGTTGCGCGGCGTCGTAGCCGTCGGCCATCGCGATGCCGAGGTGCTCGAGTTGCGTCGACATCGGCGGATACACCGCCGCGTCGCATCCGGTCACCGCATGCCCATTCGCGCGCGCGATCGCGGCGATGCCGCCCATGAACGTGCCGCAGATGCCGAGAATGTGCAGATGCATCGCTTTCGCCGGGATCGATTCGAGTGCGGCGCATTATCGCCGACGCGTCCGCGAGTGGCACGGGGCTTGCGCGGTCTATGATTCCAATCTCATGACGACACCCACCTCGCCGGCGCCCTCCCCGCGCACCGCGCCTCTTCCCGCAGCCGCTGTCCCGTTCGCGTCGAGCATCCGCCTCTGGCTCGCTGCGCTGGTCGTCGCCGTTGGTCTGCCCTTTGTCGTCTACATCGGTGTCAGCGCCGTGCGCCAGGCTGGCGCCGACCGGGAAGAAGCGCTCGTGCGCCTCGCGTCGGTCGCGCGGCTTGTCGCGGCGCGCGTCGACGATTACATCGGCGACATGGAATCGACGCTCGCGCTCGCGAGCAGGGGAGTCACCATCGACGCCGCGTCGACGACGGCGAACGACCGCGTGCTGCAAGGGGTGCGCGGCGACCTCCTGCGGTCGATGAACAACATCGGCCTCTGGGATCTCACCGGTCGCAATGTGGGTACGCTCGACCGCGTTCGGCGCGGCAAGCAACTCGACATCGGCGACCGCAGCTATTTCCGTGAAGCGCTCACCCGCGGCACGCTCGTCGTCGCCGGGCCGATCGAAGCGCCGGCCGGCGGGAAAATCGTTGTTTTCGCCCGCCCGATTCGCGGCGCGGACGGCCGCATTGCGGGCGTGGTAACGGCATCGACGCGGCTGTCCGAGCTGACGCGCCTGCTCGACTCGAAGGGCGCCGTCCCGTTCCGTGCGGTCGTGAGCATCGTCAACGCCGGCGGCAAGCTGGTCGCCCGGAGCGACGAGCCCGCTGGCGTGAGCAGCGCCGACGCGGACGAGGCACCCGAAGCGTCGCTGCGCGGGTTCGCCGATCACGCCGCGGAAGCGACGGCCGAATACCGCGGCGATGACGGCACCACGCACTTCGCGGCACAGGTCACGGCGACGCGCGCGCCGTGGCGCGTCATCGTGGAGACTCCGGCGAGCGACGCGCTGTCGACGGCGCGCGTCCATCCGTGGACGACGGTGCTGCTCGGATTCGCGTCGCTCGCGGTCGGTGCGCTCCTCGCGTGGGCGGTCGGCCACCGCATCGCCTTGCCGATGCGCCAACTCGCGCGCGACGCCGCACGCTTCGGCGCAGGCGACCTCGGACACCGCACGACGGTCGTCGATGCGAGCGAAGCCGGTGTGCTCGGGCGCACACTGAACCGGATGGCCGATGCGCTGCAACAGCACACGACGAGCCTCGTCGACCGATCGGGTGCCCTCGAACATGCCGCGCGCGAGCTCGAGGCCCTGCTCGAGAGTCGCACTCGGGCGGAGCAGGCGCTCGCCGATTCCGCGACGCGCACCGCCGAGGCGCTGGCGCGCGCCGAGGGGAGCGAGGAGCGGCTGCGACGCATCACCGACAACATTCCGCTGATGGTCGGTTACATCGACCTCGATCGCCGATATCGCTTCAATAGTCGCTATTACGAAAGCTGGTTCGGACGGCCCCTTGCCGAGATCACCGGACACACCGTCGCCGAGGTGCTCGGACCCGAGGTGTATGCCCGCGTCGGGCCGAACCTCGAGCGGGCGTTCGCCGGCGAGCGCGTCGACTACGACGTCGAGATTCCCGGTCCCGACGGTCCCCGCCACGTGCGCGGAAGCTACATCCCCGATCGCAATCCGGACGGAAGCGTGGTCGGCGTGTTCACGTCGAGCGGCGACGTCACGCGCATCCGCGAGACCGAGCGTGAGCTCGAGCGCCTCGCACAGTTCGACGCTCTCACCGGTCTCGCCAACCGGCATCGCTTCAACGACGGCATTGCTGGGGCACTGCAGCGCTCGCAGCGCGCGAACACGCCGGTGGCGCTGCTGTTCCTCGACATCGATGGCTTCAAAACGATCAACGACACGCTCGGTCACGCCGCCGGCGACGACGTGCTGCTCGAGTTCGCGCACCGGCTGCTGCAGGCCGTACGCTCGACCGATCTCGTCGCGAGGCTCGCGGGCGACGAGTTCGTCATCGTCCTCGAAGGCGTGCACGGACGCGAGGAGGCGCGGTTCATCGCGCGCAAGATCATCGCGTCGATGCGGCGCGAGTTCCGCGCCGGCGACACGATGGTGCGCGTCACGACGAGCATCGGCATCGCACTCGGCAAGGGCGGCGAGACAACGTCGGAGGCGCTCCTGAAGCGCGCCGACAGCGCCCTCTATGCCGCCAAGCGCGAAGGGCGCGACCGCTTCGAGATCGCCATCTGACGCTGCAGTTGCCTGCCGTCCGGAGCAGGAGATCGCATGAGTCGGACCGTGTCGCTCGTCCTCGCCGCACGCGGCCTGCGTGCCCTCGGCGATGGCTGCATCAGCCTGACGCTGCCGCTGTACCTGCTCGCGCTCGGGTATTCGCCGCTGCGCGTCGGCCTGATCGCGACGGCTACCCTCGTCGGCTCGGCGGTGCTTTCCCTTGTGGTCGGCGTCGGCGCGGCCCGAATCGGGCACCGTCGCGCACTCCTCGGCGCCGCGCTGCTGATGCTCGCGACCGGCATTGCGTTCGCCGGCGTGCAGGCGTTCTGGCCGCTCGTCGTCGTCGCGTTCGTCGGAACGCTCAATCCTTCGAGCGGCGATGTCAGCGTGTTCCTGCCGCTCGAGCACGCCGTGCTCTCCGACGCGGTGACGCCCGAACGCCGCACACACGCGTTCGCGCGTTACAGCCTGGTCGGTGCCGTCTGCGGCGCGGTCGGCGCGCTTCTCGCCGGCGCACCCGAGCTGCTGTCGCAGCGGCTGCGTCTGCCGCTGGCGACTGCGCTCCAGTCGACGTTCGTGCTTTATGCGGTGCTGGGCCTGGCGACGTGGGGTCTGTACCGGCGCTTGCCGGTGGGCGCGACCGACGTCACCGGCCCGGCGCCCCGGTCACCGCTGCGCGAATCGCGCCGCATCGTGTTCGCCCTCGCCGCGCTCTTCAGCGTCGATGCATTCGCAGGCGGACTGATCGTGCAGTCGATGCTGGGCCTCTGGTTCGTGCAGCGCTTCGGCCTCGGTCCGACCCAGCTCGGCACGCTGTTCTTCGCCACCGGTCTCCTTGCCGGGGCGTCCTTACTTGTGGCGGCGCCGCTCGCTCGACGCTTCGGCCTCGTCAACACGATGGTGTTCACGCACATTCCGTCGAGCGTCGCACTGGTCGCGATCCCGTTCGCGGCAAGCGCAAGCGCCGCGGTGGCGCTGCTCCTCGTGCGGAGCGCGCTGTCGCAGATGGACGTGCCGACGCGGAGCTCGTACGTCATGGCGGTCGTCACGCCGGCAGAGCGCGCCGCCGCTGCGAGCGTGACGGCGGTACCGCGCAGTCTTGCCGCTGCAGGAAGTCCCCTTCTGACGGGCTACCTGCTCGGCCTGTCGGCATTCGGGTGGCCGCTGGTCGTGGCCGGCGTGATCAAGATCGGTTACGACCTCGCACTGCTCACGCTCTTCCGAAATCTGCGCCCGCCCGAGGAGGCGCAGCGGTCGGCGCGCGCAGCGCAGCGGCCGTGACGCGGGCGATGCAATGAGCTGCGAGGGCGAGAACCTGGATTCGAATCGGTCGATGGTCGGGATTGCGCTCGAATCCGTGCTGACCTGTCCGTCGTGCGGCCATGGCGAGCACGAGACGATGCCGTTCGTTCTCGCGCGCGCCCTCCCCAACTCGCAGGCGAAGCCCGCCGCGGCAAGGCGATTCACGGGTCGATTTCCGGAATATCCGAGCGATCGGCCTGCTTTCCCTATCGCATCCAATCGACGGAGGCGATGATGAATCGGATTGTGCGCAGGCTTCGCGCGAC
>Ga0134128_10009350_pt1 | contig 11759 bp, 9 predicted proteins | sample KB31754_FD_96462 | JGI IMG/M metagenome (GOLD analysis project Ga0134128, IMG submission 96462) | Terrestrial soil microbial communities with excess Nitrogen fertilizer from Kellogg Biological Station, Michigan, USA - KB3-175-4 | ecosystem: Environmental > Terrestrial > Soil > Unclassified ...
CGGTGTCGTGGCCTGCGCGATGTTCGCGGCGATCTCCGGCTCCAGCGTTGCCACCGTGGTGGCGATCGGCTCGATCATGATGCCGGCGATGGTCGAATACGGCTATCCGCGCCGCTTGGCGTAGGCGTGATCTCGACGTCGGGCGCGCTCGGCATCCTGGTGCCGCCCTCGATCATCCTGGTGCTGTACGGCGTCTCCACCAACACCTCGATCGGTGCGCTGTTCATGGCCGGCATCGTGCCCGGCCTCATTCTCGCGCTGATGCTCGCCGGCGTGACTTTTTTCGTTGCCAAGCGCAACGACTATCCGAAGATGAAGCGGGCGACGGTCGGTCAGCAGTTCAAGGCGTTCCGCGAGAGCCTGTGGGGCCTGCTCCTGATCGGCATCGTGCTCGGCGGCATCTATGGCGGCATCTTCACGCCGACGGAAGCCGCGGCCGTCGCCGCCGTCTACGCCTTCTTCATCACCGTGTTCGTCTACAAGGAGCTGAAGCTCACCGAGGTGCCCAAGGTGTTGTTGCAGGCGGCGAGCATGAGCTCGATGCTGCTCTACATCATCACCAACGCGGTGCTGTTCTCGTTCCTGATGACGCATGAGCAGATTCCGCAGGCGATGGCAGCCTGGATCATCCATAAGAATTTGTCGGTCTGGATGTTCCTGCTGGTCGTCAACATCATCCTGCTCGCCGCCGGCAACGTGATGGACCCGTCGTCGATCCTTCTGATCATGGCGCCGATCCTCTATCCGCTCGCGACCAAACTCGGCGTCAATCCGGTTCATCTTGGCGTCTTGATGATCGTCAACACCGAGGTCGGTCTCTGCCATCCGCCGGTCGGGCTCAACCTCTATATCGCCTCGAGTATCGCCAAGATGGGCATCAGCGAGATCACGGTCGCGGTGTTGCCGTGGCTGTGTGCAATGCTGGCGTTCCTCGGTCTGATCACCTACGTGCCGGAGATTTCGCTGTGGCTGCCAAGGTTGCTCGGCATGATGTGATGAAGGATTGATGAATTCTGGCGGAATTACATCTTGGTAAGAGACGAAAGCCTGTCCAAACTGTAAGTTGATCGCGCGCTTCGGCGCGCTCATCCTCGGATCAACTCTGGTGAGGAGGTTCGCATGAGGAAGTTTACCATCGCCGTGGTTGCCACGCTTGCGATCGTCGGCTCGACCGCCGTCTATGCTCAGTATCATCCCTGGTTTCGCGAGCACCTGCAGCACATGCGGCTGAGCCCGGAGGACCGGGCGGCTCTTGCCGATGCGCGGATCGCCGCCGTCCATGCCGGTCTCAAGCTGACGGCCGATCAGGAAAAGCTGTGGCCGCCCGTCGAGAGCGCGGTGCGGGATCTCGTCAAGCTGCGGATCGACCACGTCAATGCGCGGATGAAGGCGATGGACGACGCGGAGACCGGGGGACAGCCGAAGCCGGACGATAATCCGGTGGCTCGCCTGCGCGAGCACGCCGACAACATGGCGGCCTCGGCGGCGGCCATGAAGAAGATCGCCGATGCCGCCGATCCGCTCTACAAGACGCTGGATGACGGCCAGAAGCGGCGGCTGGCCATTTTGACCCATCACGGCGGCCATTTTGGCGCGGAACGCGGCTGGCGCCACCGCTGGCTGGAACGCGGCATGGGCCATGATCACGACCATGACGGGGACGGCGACCATGACAGCGGCGGCGAGCGGCTCTGAGGGGGCCGAACCGGCCTCGGTTTGAACCCCAAAGCCGCCGGATTCCGGCGGCTTTTCAATGGCCTGAGACGCCTATCGAAGGCTGGGAAAAATCCGCTTGGCTTGCTGGACATCCGCAGGTCGCTTTGCTAAACGACCCGCTCTCCGAAGGCTTTTCCGGACCAGATCCGGGCGCATAGCTCAGTTGGTAGAGCAGCTGACTCTTAATCAGCGGGTCCCAGGTTCGAGCCCTGGTGCGCCCACCAAACAAGCCCTTCGCTTTCAATAGGCTACGCAAGTGGTCGCCGAGAACAAAACACGTCTCGTGCGACGTTTTTTGTGGCCGGACGTCCCGCTCCGCGCGCGGGCTCGGCCGTTGCCCAATCCGGCGCCGGATAGTGAACTCCAACACGGGGCCCTCGATCCGCCGAGGAAGCCAAACCAAAATGCATCTGATGATGCTTAATGGCTATCTATCGATTGATCTCTGATACGCAGGAAAATCTGCTCAGCATCGCCGCTCTTACAAATCTGAAGTGTACGATCATCGCGGACAACTCTCTTGTTCTTTCCTCTCCCCTGGCCATCTCCGAATCAAACAAGTCTTGATGGTGGCTTCGGTAGAGCTCGCGATCCAGGTACTCGTCGGTCGCATTTCCGACGGTTACGGATGCTCGCGCCAGAACTTCTTCAATCCGATTGTTGAGCTCATCCCTTTCGGATTCGGCGGATGTGAGCGCAGCTTCGATCGCCGAAATAATCGCTTCGATCCGTGCATGGCCCGTGCCGCTATCTCGTTCCGGCGAAGGAATCTTGAATTTGCCGCCTCTGAGGCGGCTCGCAATGAGGTTTTGGACTCGAGTGCGCGGAAGCAGCTGGATCATTGGCCGACTACCCAAATCTGCAAAATATACGAAGAAATATAAGGCAAATTTCATCTGCAGGGTCCGAGTGAAATCATCTATCCCAGAACTCGTGCTGACGCTTTCGGAGTACTCCGTGGGGTCTTGGTTGCACACCGGTACGTACGTCACGCAATCCGCGTTGCGATGGGCAATGTTGCAGCGTGGCTTGCAAAGCCATCTGTGATCTTCCGGACAGGTTGTCGCCCGAGTGGGTCGCCTTCGGCGAAGGGGCGCGCTCATGGCGCTCTTGCTATCTTCGTTCCTCGAACCGGCGCCGGCCATTGTCTGAGACGCGCGGCGGGTGGCTATTCGTCGCCTGCGCCCAACTCGTCCCTGATCATCGCTTAACCTCTTGTTAATGGCTGCGCGGCGATCATGGGCCGATGGCGCTGGTCCTTGCTTGTTTCTTTCTCGGAGCGTGGCTTGGAATGCGATTCAAAGTCGCAGTTCTTGTCCCGGCGACATTTGCCGTCATCATTCTCATCTGGTGCGCTGGCCCGCCTGGCGGTCAACCATATTCGCTGTTGATCGTTACACAAATCGCCGCGGCCATAGCGATCCAGGCCAGTTATCTGGCTTCCGCTCTGCTTAGCACTCGCTTGCGCGGGATAAGACAGCCGCAGCAATAGTCGCTCGGGATTTCGGCTAGATATTCAAAAGTGCTGGGTGTTTTGCCGCCGATGAGGTCGGCCCCGTTGTGGCCACGCAAGCTGCGTGGTGCTCAGCGCCAAGGAAGTGGCGGGGCTGCTCGATGCCGGAGGTCAAATTACAAGGCGGCGCTCAGCGTGGCTGACGACGCCGGCCCGCGCGCCTCCGCGACGGATTTTTTGCGGCGGCCGGAGAAGGCCTATCCAATCCGGGATCGCGGCTGCGCGCGAGTGCCTGCCACGCGAGGGCAAGGAACATCCAGTCGGATCGATCGATCTCGCTCGTTGCTGCTTCGGCTATCTGCGCGGCCGCTCTCGCCTCGGCCCGGTAATCGCAAGCAATCACACTCATCGCATTGCCCCTTGTTGAAGAGACGGAGCGCCCTGCCATGGGCGCGAACGCGCTGACGACTGTGCCGAGCGCGGTACCGTGAGCCAAGTCAGGCTGTCGCCGAGCTCGGCGGCAGACAACTGCCCGAAAGGATGTCCTGACTACCCCTGATGGGGAAGTTCGGGGGACGCGGGGGGACGTCAGCTATGATGCTGGGCGGGTGGAGATCGGTCTTTCTCACAAGGAATTCCGCGATGCCGAGCGCCTGCTTCCGCCATGGCGCGCTGCACACAACTTGGCAGTCAGGAGAAGCCGAGACCTGCGGGGGGCGCGCTTTGCGCGGCAATCAATGTGATTTGGTCCGTTGGTTGTGGTCTCGTATGCGCGTACCTCCGCGCCGAAGGGACCGTTCGGATGCTTCGTTCGGCCGGGATACGATGACACGTCGCCAAAGCTCTCCGCTCTGGCCTACCAGTATCTGTTCCATGCGCATTTTCGCTTCTTCATCATCTGTACAGTCAAGATCGACAGCGCCGAGCAGGTCGCCTAGTTGATCCAAGATGTGGACGCGATAGTGTGGCATTGGCATAGCCTCAATTGGCTGCTGCGCCGGGCAAGCACTCAGACAAAACGCTGCTGGCGACCAGCTGACCGTCTTCCGGACGAGACCGGAATGATCTCACTCTATTCAAAAGATTGTCACAAAAGCGAGTGTGCAAAGCGACCTGTTCAAGTCGAAATTGCGCCGATGAGCTGCTTGGCGCAAGCTTCCGAATTTCAACAGGCCTATGCCTGCATCGCATTTGGTGCTCCTGTTAACAAGCCACGGCTTGCATTGACATTGCTAAAAAGATTTTTGAGTGAGAGTCACAAAGCGAACAGACACTAGTCAACTTCGCAGACATAGTTGTGCACAGGCTGCATCGAAGCTCACCAAAAAAACGATCGGACGCCGACGCGAGATAACTCTCCGTGTTCAGAGATGCGCGCGCGCACCTACGGAAGATATCCCGTGAGTGATGGTGAAATGAAAGTCGGACTGAACGGATCTGCGGCGCGCTGAAGCGCGGTATCCAATTCATTCTGGAATCCTCCAAGAGGGATCCGGCCGGTTTGGAAAAGACGTCCGCCCGACGAGCATGCCGCATATGCTCGCCAGTGACGGACCGGTGCGCAATGCCCCCCGATCACCCGCACCGGACAAGAGCCGCGTCCAACCGGCCGGGCTTCTTGGCCCGAACCACAAGCCGCGCGCGCGATCTCGACCAGTATTGAAACGAGAGGTTTCAGCGCTGCTCCGTGTTTTCGCGTATGCGCGCTGCCCAATCTGCTGCACGGAGCTGCCTGGTTCGCACGGAACGTCTGGGTCAACCAACCGCGATCCCTGAAGCACCGCAGCCAGAGACGGCGTTCCAGCGCGCTTGCCCAGGCGTGATCGGCACTGGTCATCGGTCGCCGCAATGAAGGGACATCTGGCGCACTCGCACATTGTACGAAAGCTTCGCCGGCAGGTTGTCGGTCCTATTGAGGCCCTCTCTCATCCGGCTCGGCTGGAATGCCGGAGTGAGGCGGTTTCATCGCAAAAAGCTCTTCAACCTCGCGGCGCATGGTGGCGTGACATTCGCACGCCACCGCCGTAAGCCGGACGCGATCGATTTCGATCTGTCCCCGCCTGTCCGATTTGATGGCTCCAGATGCGCGCAGATTTCGCATCAGAAGCGTCACGGTCGGCCGCCGTACACCGAGGATCTGCGCCAGCTGCTCTTGCGTGAGCGGTAGCACGTCGTCATCGATGTGGTCGCGCAAGTGGAGCATCCAGCGCCCCATGCGCGCCTTCACCGGATGCAGCGCGTTGCACCCGACGGCGAGTTGAAGCTGGACCAGAAGGGCTCCAAAGTGAATCTGCAGCGCAAATCGGATCGCGGGATACCTGTTGAAGATGACGTAAAATCGAGATGCGGGAATCCGCGATGCGGTGCCGGCTACGCGAACAATGGCGGTGACTGTCGAGGGGGACGGCCACAGCGCGGAAAGGCTGCCGACGGCCCCTTCGCGTCCGACAAGAGCGGTGGCAACCGTTTGGCCGTTCGCCATCTCAGCCATCAGCGAGATGGCGCCGCTATGAGGAAAAAAGAGATGCTCCGCCGGGGCGCCTGCCCGTAACAGGACTGCGTCCTGATCGAGCGCGACGTCTTCGAACTCCGGCATCAGCAAATCGAAATCTGCCGCCGGCAGAGTTGCCAGGAGGCGATTTCCACTTCCGCGGGGAGGCGTCATTACAGCTTTCCTGCGGTCTGGCAAATCGTCCATTTGATGCCGCCCGTATGTCGCATTGCCCATCGCAATCGGAAGTCGCACGACCATGCTCAAAAATTTCGGACGCAAGCAGCCTCGGTTCTATCATTCGACGGTGACAGATTTGGCGAGATGCGAGGTTGATCAACGTCAGTACGCCTGAGCAAAGCCATGTGATAGGCCATTAGCTGCAACGGAACAGCATATACGACTCGCCGCGTTGGCTCGCATAACCCAAGCAGGCGAGCGTGTCAGCGGTCTCACCCGATCGAGAAACAAACACGTCGAGACGTCGCCGGGGCAGATGTACAACGACCTCAGTGCCGGTATCGCTCTTGAAAGTAACGCCATCGTCGTTCAATTCCTGCCGCAACGCGTGAAAATTTTCCATGATGCCGTTATGGATCACGGCTACTGAATCCGTTGCGTGTGGATGAGCATTCGCTTCGATCGCAGTGCGTCGCCCAGCGCGTATGATCGATACCGATCATTCCATTCAGGGCTTGCTGCGTAAGGCGTTCCTGCAAGTTCTTCAATTTGCCTTCGGCTCGGGGCCGAGCGAGCTTGCCTTCCTCGAGGGAGGCAATTCCGGCTGAGTCATAGCCGCGATATTCGAGGCGCCTGGGCAAATCCAGCAGCCGCTCCGCTACCGGCGTACGGCCGATCATGCCAACGATGCCGCACATGACGGGCCTCCGCGCCGTCGGATGCCCGTGATTCAGCTTGAAGGTTGTCAACACGCGCCGCGCTGATCGCTCTCGGCCCGTCAGGGGCAAGAGCATGGTCGAGCATATCCGCTGCTCGGCAAGATTGTGCCCAATCAAGAAGCCGAAGCTCGTCGGCTTCGAACCGACCTCGTCGTGTTTCGGCGATCACGATAGCCATCCGGATTCTTCAATTGCCAGCGCCAATGGTCCGCGCACATTTGCGCCAGCGATCGCGACGATTGCCAACCCAAGATTTCTCCCGCAAGAGTCGGATCGGCATAACAAACGGCGACATCACCGGCCCGGCGTTCTCTGATTTCATAGGGAACTGGCCTGCCGCTCACGGCCTCGAACGTCCGAATTATTTCCAGAACACTGCTGCCGCTGCCTGTTCCAAGATTCAGCGTGAGGACTCCAGCTTGTTTCAAGTGGTTCAAGGCACTTAGATGACCGGAGGCGAGGTCAACGACATGAATGAAGTCACGGATGCCAGTGCCATCCGGCGTATCATAGTCGTTGCCCCAGATCTTCAGCTTTTCTTGTCTTCCAATCGCCACCTGCCCCACAAATGGCAGCAGGTTGTTCGGAATGCCAACCGGATCTTCTCCGATCATCCCGCTTTCGTGCGCGCCGACCGGATTGAAATATCGCAAGATGGCGATCTGCCAGGTGGGGTCGGATTTATAAAGATCCCTCAACATTTCCTCGAGGAAGAACTTTGTTCGACCATAAGGATTGGTTGGTCCGAGCGGATGCCTCTCGTCGAGCGGAAGATAGTTCGGTACGCCATATACGGTGGCTGACGAGCTGAAGACGAGTGTCTTTACGTTTGCCTTCGTCATGGCTGAGAGGAGCCGCATAGTCCCCACGACGTTATTATCATAATAGCTCATGGGTCGAACGTTCGACTCGCCCACGGCTTTCAGCCCGGCAAGGTGAATAACGGCAGTGACGCCGCAATCGCGGACTATTTGGTAGATCGCCCCTTCATTCCGAATGTCGGCGAGCCGAAAGAGCAACGACCGCCGACACAGGGATTGTACTCGTTGAAGAGAAGCGTGGTTGCTGTTGGAGAGATTGTCGACTGCGACGACATCGAGGCCAGCGTCGAGCAATGCTATGCAGACATGAGAGCCAATGTAGCCGGCGCCGCCGGTCACCAAAATCATCTCGAAGCGTTCCGTATTCGTCCAGCCGGGTTCGGTCCTGGCCGGCCCAATTGCAAGCCTTGCCTGGAATGCGTCGTTTGCCGGTCCGGCAGGCGACAATCACGGCTTTCACCTCACTCTCGCCAAAGGCCAACTGCAATCGCTCTGAAGGGTTACCCCCTGAGCCGGCCACCCACATCATTGAAACGAGGTCGGTATCATGGTCTTCAACGACGCCTACGTCCCGGCCAAGCCCTGATTTCACACCAGAAAATCGAGTTCGCTTTGCAAGCGGCTCGATGCCGTTTGGCGAGGCTCAATGCGCACTCATGGGTGAAATGCGGAGACGACGCATGCTTTACGTCGCAGCCTATTGGCGATCCTTCGGCCTGTCCCGCATCAGCGGCAAAGCCGGCGAGACCAGGAGGTTGAACATGAAGGCGACGTTCGGTCGTGGTACGAGCCACCGCAGGCGGCATGGTGTAGCTTAGGACGTGCGAACGCTGGGCCGCGTCCTCCTGAGCGACCGGGCGCGCCGAGATGAGTTATTCACGTGATCTGTTGGTTGAGCTCGCCGAGAATGCAAATCGTGTTTCTCGCAGACGCAAGCCCCATGCAGCGAGCCTCAGCAGAGGAGCCGCGATGGCCATTGCCGCGAAGGGCAGATATTCGACGATATGTTGGATCCCACCATGCAGCGGATCCAGCATGAAATCCTTGAGAAACGCGTAGAGTATGACATTCATGCCGATCGTCCGTAACAGCCGCCACGGCTTCGGACCAAGCATCGTATGTAGGTTTCCAAAGGATAAGATCGCGAGAATAAAGGTAAGGGCTGCAACGGGTCCGAAAAAGAGAAATACGCCGATCGGCGGCGCCGAGCCGATCCAGCAAAGCCAGCTGACCAGAACGAGATGAACCAGGAGGGCGGCTGCGAAAGCGAGACCGAGTTCCCGGCCAAGTTGCTTCAGCGGCAGAAACGCCGCGCCAAACAGGATCGGCAACGCCCCTCCGGCATAGGCTGCCCAGAACCACAGAAAGGCCAGACGCGCCGTGGCGGCGAGCGCCAGCGAAGTGCCATGAGCGCCAGAGCCGCTGGTCGCAAGTATGATGGCCGCCAAAAACAGGTTGGCGCCAAGTGCCGTGCCCATCCACCATACTGCCGACCTGGATCGCATCTTCCGCGCCACGGCCCTAAGGGTTTGAAGCTGGTATTTTCGCAGGCGACTACGTCGAGGGCAAATCAATTAGATGGAATGAGCCTTTCCCGGATGCAGCCGTCGCCCGCAGTGCCTGGGCCCGCACGACCGATGCTGTGGCAACTGCGATCTCGTACCGCTTGGCAATTTGCCCGCAGAGCCAACAGAATCCTTCCTATCGTTCGCGCAGGGCCTCATGCTCGTATTTGGCGAGCGGCGAGAGCAGATAGCTGATGATCCGGCGTGAGCCGGTTTTCATCTCCACCGTGACTGCCATGCCCGGGCCGAGGTCGACGATCCGATCTCCGGCCTTCAGCTGATGCTCGTCCAGCGATACACGCGCGGCGTAGACGAGATCGTCCGGCCCCTGCTGGCTATTTCCCGCTGGACCCTCGGCACGGGTCCTGGGCTCGGCGACGTCCCGGCCGTCGCGCGCGATGGTATCGGGCGAAACGCTCAGCACCTTGCCATGAAGAACGCCATAGCGCGTGTAGTTGAAGGTGTGGACCTTGATTTCGGCGTCCTGTCCGGCGTGCACGAAACCAACATCGTCGTTGGCCAAGGTCGCCTCGATCTCGAGATGGCTATCCTGCGGGACCACGACGGCGAGCACCTGGGCCGGGGTAACGACGCCGCCTATCGTATGGACGGCAAGCTGCTGGACGACGCCGTCTACCGGCGCGACGAGATCATGCAGCTTGGTTCGCCGGTCCGCCTTGATCTCGTCCTGGGCGACGCCGGCGGACCTCTGTTCGGCCTTCGCCAACTCTTCATAGAGCGCGCGCCGGAACTCTGCGGCGGTCCTCTCGCGCGTTTCCTTAAGCGCGGCAAGCGCCGCTTCGGCCTCTTTCAACCGGCTTCGCTGAATGAGGAGGTCCTGTTGCTGGCTCACTAGATCCTGGTAATCGCTCAGATAGGTCATCTTCGACCCGAGCCCCTTGTCGGACAGGTATTTGCGAGTGTCGACCCGCTCCTGCAGCGGCGGGATGGTTGCCTCGAGCTTGCCAATCGTGGCCTGGACCGTCTGCCGCTCCGCGTCCTTCTGCGACGCCTGACGGTCCAACTCTGCGAGTTTGGCGCGCTGTTCGGAGGTCTGGCTGATCAGGAATTGCCGGTGCATTTCGATCTGCGCGGCCGTCGCGCCCGCCGGTGGGTGGAAATTCGCAACTGGATCGCCACCGTCAGCGAGCATCGCCTGCAACCTCGCCACCTCGAGCCGTGCGGCGATGAGATCGGCCTGGACGTGCCCCTGTTCGGCCGCTGTCATGGTCGGATCAAGCTGGATCAGACTTTCGCCGGCGTGGACCTGTTGGCCCTCGTGAACGCGGATGGCGCGCACGACGCCGGTCTCCAGCGGCTGGATCAGCTTCGTCCTGCCGCTCGGAATGATCTTGCCGTTGGCTGTCGCGACGATGTCGACCCAACCGAAGATCGACCACGCCAGCGCCACGCAGAAGATGGCGATGATCGTCGCGCCGACGGCGCGGCCGACCGGAGACGGCGGTGTCTCGGCAATCTCAAGCGCCGCCGGCAGGAAGGCGAGCTCGTAATTGACCCTGCGGACCGGACGCTTGGGGAAGGGGATCAGGTTCTGCTTAGCGGACGCCATGGATGCCTGCCTGCAGGAAGTGGAGCTTCGCGTAGCGGCCGTTTGAATGGAGCAACTCGTCGTGGGTGCCATCCTCGACGACCCGGCCGGCCTCGAGGGTGATGATCCGGTCGGCGGTCCGCACCGTCGACAGGCGATGGGCGATGATGAAAACCGTCCGTCCCGCCGCGATTTGCTTCATGTTCTGCTGGATGGCCCGCTCGCTCTCGTAGTCGAGCGCGCTCGTGGCCTCGTCGAAGATGAGGATGCGCGGATCGGTCACGAGGGCGCGCGCCACGGCGATGCGCTGGCGTTGGCCGCCGGAGAGGCTCGATCCTCGCTCGCCGACGACGGTATCGTAGCCTTCGGGCAGGGCGAGGATGAAGTCGTGTGCGCCGGCAAGCATGGCAGCGGTGAAGACACGCTCCATCGGCATCATCGGATCAGCGAACGCGATGTTCTCGCGGATCGTGCGGTTGAACAGGACGTTTTCCTGCAGCACCACGCCGATCTGCCGCCGCAGCCAGGCGGGATCGACCATCGTGAGGTCGATACCGTCGATGAGCACGCGTCCCCGTTCCGGAACGTAGAGTCGCTGCACCAGCTTGGTGAGCGTGCTCTTGCCCGAGCCTGATGAGCCGACAATGCCGACCACCTGGCCGGGTTCGACGTTGAAGCTGAGGTCGTGCAAGGTCTCGGGCCCGTCTGGCCGGTAGCGGAACGTGACGTGCTCGAAGGTGACGCGGCCGTTGATCGGCGGGAGCGCCGCGCGGCTTTGGCTTTGGCTTGGCTCGGGCATGGTGTTGAGCACATCGCCTAGCCGTTCGACCGAAAGACGAGCCTGATGAAAATCCTGCCATATCTGGGCCAGCCGCAGCACAGGCGCGCTGACGCGGCCGGACAACATGTTGAAGGCAACGAGCTCGCCGACGCTCAGGCTGCCGCCGATGACGAGCTTGGCGCCAAGGTAGAGCGTTGCTGCGGTGACGAGCTTGTTGATGAGCTGGACTGTCTCGCTCGCCACGTTGTTGAGACTGACGACGCGGAAGCTGGAAGCGACGTAGCCGGCTAGCTGCTCCTCCCATCGCCGCTGCATCTGCGGCTCGACCGCCATCGCTTTCAACGTTTCAATCCCGGTGACGCTCTCGACCAGGAAGGCCTGGTTCTCTGCGCCGCGCCGGAATTTTTCGTCGAGACGCTGGCGGAATAGCGGCGTTAGGCCTGCCGAAATTCCAATGTAGAGCGGGAATGCCGCCACGGCGACA
>Ga0134128_10009352_pt1 | contig 11759 bp, 13 predicted proteins | sample KB31754_FD_96462 | JGI IMG/M metagenome (GOLD analysis project Ga0134128, IMG submission 96462) | Terrestrial soil microbial communities with excess Nitrogen fertilizer from Kellogg Biological Station, Michigan, USA - KB3-175-4 | ecosystem: Environmental > Terrestrial > Soil > Unclassified ...
CAGAGCAAAGGCGCTTCGCTGCTCGCCGGGATCGAGGCCTGGCACGGCAAGGCGGACGGCAACTGCGCGATCGACTACGGCTTCCACGCGATCGTCTCGGACGTGAACGAGGCCGCGCTCAAGGAGATGGACGCCGCGGTCGAGGCCGGGGTGACCAGCTTCAAGATGTTCATGGCCTACCCGGGCGTGTTCTACTCGACCGACGGCGAGATCTTCTTGGCCATGCAGAAGGCGCGGGCCAACGGCGCGGTCATCATGATGCACGCCGAGAACGGCATCGCGATCGACCAGCTCGTCGCGCAGGCGCTGGCCGAGGGCCGCACCGACCCGGTGTACCACGGACTGACCCGCCCGCCGGAACTGGAGGGCGAGGCCACCAGCCGCGCGATCCAGCTGGCCAAGGTGACCGGCGCGCCACTGTACATCGTGCACCTGACCGCGTCACAGGCCCTTGATGCGGTGACCGAGGCGCGCGACGGCGGGCAGAACGTCTTCGCCGAGACGTGTCCGCAGTACCTGTATCTGGCCCTTGATGATCTGGCCAAGCCGGACTTCGAAGGCGCCAAGTACGTCGCCTCGCCGCCGTTGCGGCCGCGCGAGCACGGCGAGTCGCTGTGGAAGGGCCTGCGCACCAACGATCTGTCGGTCATCTCCACGGACCACTGCCCGTTCTGCTTCAAGGACCAGAAGGAGCTGGGCCGCGGCGACTTCTCCAAGATCCCGAACGGCATGCCGGGCGTCGAGCATCGCATGGACCTGATCTACCAGGGCGTGGCCGCGGGGAAGATCAGCAAGGAGCGGTGGGTCGAGCTGTGCTCCACCACCCCGGCGCGGATGTTCGGGCTCTACGGCCGCAAGGGCGTGATCGCACCCGGCGCGGACGCCGACATCGTGGTCTACGACCCGAACGCGCATCAGACCATCAGCGCCACGACGCATCACATGAACGTCGACTACTCGGCGTATGAGGGCATGGAGATCACCGGCCGGGTCGAGACGGTGCTCTCGCGCGGGTCGGTTGTCATCCGCGACGGCGCCTTCCATGGCAAGCCGGGCCACGGGCGGTTCGTGCGCCGCGGCCTGTCCCAGTACCTGATCTGAGGGAGCAATCGTGGAATTCGGCGTCGTCCTTCAGACGGATCCACCGGCCACCAGGCTGATCGACACGATGCGGCAGGCCGAACAGCTCGGCTTCGGCTACGGCTGGACCTTCGACTCCACGGTGCTGTGGCAGGAGCCGTTCGTCATCTACTCGCGGATCCTCGCCGCGACCGAGCGGCTGCGCGTCGGGCCGCTGGTGACCAATCCGGGCACCCGCGACTGGTCAGTGCTCGCGTCCCTGTTCGCGACGCTCAACGACATGTACGGCAACCGCACCGTCTGCGCGATCGGCCGGGGCGACTCGGCGCTGCGCGTGATCGGCCGCAAGCCGGAGAGCCTGGCGACGGTCGGCGAGTGCATGCGCGTGGTCAAGGATCTGGCCGAGGGGCGGGAAACCCAGCTCAACGGCGTGATGGTGAAGATCCCGTGGGTGCGCGGCGGCCGGCTGCCGATGTGGATGGCGGCGTACGGGCCCAAGGCGCTCAAGCTGGTCGGCGAGCAGGCGGACGGCTTCGTGCTGCAATGCGCGGACCCCGACATCGCGCGCTGGACCATCGGCAGCGTACGCGAGGCGGCGAAGGCGGTCGGGCGCGATCCGGACGGCATCACCATCTGCGTCTCAGCGCCCGCATACGTCGGCGAGGATCTGGACCACGCCCGCGAACAGACGCGGTGGTTCGGCGGGATGGTGGGCAACCACGTCGCGGACCTGGTGGCACGCTATGGCGCGGACGGCCCGGTTCCCAAGGCCCTGACCGACTACATCAAGGGCCGGGACGGTTACGACTACTCGCACCACGGCCGGGCCGGCAATCCGTCGACCGAGTTCGTCCCGGACGAGATCGTGGACCGCTTCTGCCTGCTCGGCCCGTCCTCCGCGCACCGCGACCGCCTCGCGGAGCTGGCCGAGCTGGGTGTCAGCCAGTTCGCGCTGTACCTGATGCACGATCAGCCCGAGCAGACGCTCTGGGCGTACGGCGAGGATGTGATCCCCGCCCTGCGATGACAGGAGCGCTGTGTTGGCGGGCGCTGCGATGAAGTGCGGCTACGGCGTCAACCCGGCCGCGCGCCGTGCGGCGGCTGTGACCGGGTTGTCGTCGGGAGACCAGGCGATCTCCCAGTAGTTGCCCTCAGGGTCGGCGAAGTAGGCGTCGCGCCCGTCGAAGAACTCGGGTTTGGTCGGCGGCTTGGTCAGCGTGCCGCCGGCCTGTTCGGCGCGCGCGGCCAGCTCGTCGACCTGTTCGGGCGATTCGACGGTGATGATGACGGCGAAGCGGATGCCGCCGCGGTCGGTTTGCGGCCGCGCGTTGGCGTCTCGGGCCAGCTTGTCGGTCGGGAACAGGGCCAGTAGCGCGCCGCGCAGCTCGAAGACCGCGAAGTCGGCCGAGTCGAAGGTCAGCGGCCAGCCCAGGTCGCGGTAGAAGGTGCGCTCGCCCTCGATATCAGTCACCCCGAGGGTGATCACGTTTGCTAAGGGTGCTGACATGGCGCCGACTCCTTCGGGTCAGGTGCGCGATGGGCTCACTGCGTCGCCGCACCGCCGGGGACCGTGCCGAGGGCGGGCAGCACCACAGCTCCGGGCAGGAGGGTGAGGGCGGATCCGGGCAGCCAGAGCTTGGAGCCACGGATGCCGGAGCCGACCACGACGCGGGGCGCGGCCGCGACCGCCTCGTCGATGAGGATCGGCCAGTCGGCGGGCAGTCCGACCGCAGTGATGCCGCCGTACTCCATGCCGGTGAGCTCGACCGCCTCGTCCATCGGCGCGAAGGAGATCTTGCGGGCGCCGAGGTGCCGACGGGCCAGTCCGTTGATATCGGCGCGGGTGGTGGCGAGCACGAGGCAGGCGGCATAGGTGGTCTGACCGGCCCGTTTGGCCGCGACGACGACACAGTTGGCGGATTCGTCGAGACCGACCCCGTACTGGGCGCAGAACGCCGCGGTGTCCGCGAGCGCGGGGTCGATCGCGCCGACCTGGATCTCGGCCAGCGGGAGGACATCGGCGTGCTCGGCGAGAGCCTTCGCGGTCGGTGCGGCGATCAGTTCGGGATTATTAGCGGCGGGTTGCAGGACGACGTTCACGGTCACGGCTCCCAGCATGCCACGCATGGAGACGGTCACGCGCAGGTGGACGTCAGAGCTCGTGACGCTGTGCTTGCGGCGTCAGATCTTGTGGAAGGCGCGGGCTTCCTCGGCGGCGGCGCGAACCGTGTCGAGGTCAGCGCCCGAGGCAGCCGCGACGGCCGCCGACACCGCACCCTCGACCAGCGGCGCGTCGGCGAGAACGACCGGACCTGGCAGATCGGCCGCGTCGTCGAGCAGGAGCTTTACGGTGAGCACCGCGCTGCCGAGATCGGCGAGTATGACCACCCCGGCGCCGCGATCGGCCGCCCGCACGGCCCGCTCGATCAGCTCGATGCTCGTGCCGAGACCCCCTTCCGGCAGGCCGCCGGCCGGTTCGACCGCAGCTTCGCCGCCGAGTTGGCTCGCCAGCTCCGCGGCTCCCTCAGCCAGACGCGCGCTGTGCGAGACGAGGACCAAGCCGACCATCGGTGCGGGCTGGCCGGTCGCGCGTAGTTGTTGATGCTGTCGCTGCTGCTGTTCAGTCACTACCAGAACCATTCGATCCGACGTCAGATCCGGCCGCCGCGGCGGTGTCGCGCAGCGCGGTGAGGATGAGGACCGTGGACGCCGCGCCCGGATCCCGGTGGCCGACGCTGCGCGGCCCGAGGTAGCTCGCGCGGCCCTTCGAGGCCTGCATCGGGATCGTGGCCTCGGCTCCCGCCCGCGCCGCGTCCACCATCGCCGAGAGCGCGTCGAGCAGCGGCGTTCCGTTCGACGCCGCCTCGTTCAGCGCGGCGACCGCCGGGGCGAGCGCGTCGACCATGGTCTTGTCGCCGTCGCGGGCCGCGCCGAGCTTGCGGATCGCGGCGAGCGCCGCGTCAAGGGCGGCGGCGAGGCCGGGCAGGTCGGTCTCGGCGGCGTCGCCGAGTGCATTACCTGCGCGGCGGAATGCGGTGCCGTAGAGCGGTCCTGACGCGCCGCCTACCTTTGAGATCAAGGTGGTGCCGGTGAGGGAGAGCACGGTAGCCGGTGTGCGCGGGCTCGTCGTGTCCAGGACCCGCATGACACCGGCAAAGCCTCGGTCCAGGTTCGTTCCGTGGTCACCGTCCCCGATCGCCGCGTCGAGTTCGCTCAGCCGCACCCGATCCGTCTCGATCGCGGCGGCGGCGCGGGTGATCCACGCGGTGAAGAACGCGGTGTCCAACGCGGGTTCGGGTCGTAGGGTGGACAAGGCTTACCGTCCCCAGCTCCGCGCGCGCGTCTGCACCGGCGCGTCCCACAGCTCCGTGAACTGGTCGGTGAGTCGACAGACCGTCAGCGAGAAGCCCTGCATCTCCAGGCTGGTGATGTAGTTGCCGACCAGGTTGCGCGCGATCGTGACGCCCTTGGCCGCCAGCAGTCGCTGCACCTCGCGGTAGATGATGTAGAGCTCGATCAACGGCGTGCCGCCCATGCCGTTGACCATGACCAGCACCTCGCCGCTCAGCGACATATCGTCGTTGATCGCGTCGAGCGCGGTCTGCGTGAGCTGCGCGGCGGAGGCGATCGGGCCGCGGCGGCGTCCCGGCTCGCCGTGAATACCGACTCCGATCTCGATCTGCGATTCCTCGAGCGTGAAGCCGGGGCGGCCGGAGGCCGGCGTGGTCGCGGCGTTCAGCGCGATACCGAACGAGCGGCTGCGCGCGTTGACCTCCTCGGCGACCGCCGCGACGGCGGCCAGATCAGCGCCCTGCTCGGCGAGCGCGCCGGCGATCTTCTCGACGAACACGGTCGCGCCGGTGCCGCGCCGCCCGGCCGTGTAAAGCGAGTCCTCGACCGCGACATCGTCGTTCACCAGCACCGAGCGCACCTCGATGCCCTCGTCCCCAGCCAGTTCCTCGGCCATCTGGAAGTTGAGCACGTCGCCGGTGTAGTTCTTCACGATCTGCAGCACGCCCGCGCCCCCGTTGACGGTCCGCGCGGCGGTGAGCATCTGGTCGGGGACCGGTGAGGTGAAAACCTCGCCGGGGCACGCGGCGTCGAGCATGCCGTAGCCGACGAAGCCGCCATGCAGCGGCTCGTGCCCGGAGCCGCCTCCGCTGACCAGGCCGACCTTGCCTTGGCGCGGTCCTTCGGCGCGCGAGATCACGCGGTTGTCCAGGTCGACCGCGAGCGAGGGATGCGCGGCTGCCAGCCCCTCGAGCGCGTCGGCGACGACGTTGTCGGGCGCGTTGATCAGCTTCTTCACGCCAACAGATTATGCCCGCATCAAGCCCGCGACGGCGTGACGCGGGCTCGAGCGGAAGGTGACGCGCGCTGGTCCGGGACGCGGCGGCGCGACGGTATCGTCTGGTGACTAGCCCTTCTCCGCAGGACGCCGCCCTGCTCGTGACCACCGCCGAGGACTTCCGTTGACCGATCCGCAGACGCCGCACGCGCCCGCTGCGGCCGCCGGGAAAGCGGATCGCGCGGCCGCGCGGGTCGGCCTGCTCGCGATCGCGCGCGCTTGGGGACGGATCGGCTTTATCGGCTTCGGCGGGCCGCCCGCGCACATCGCGCTGCTGCGCCGGATGTGCGTCGAAGAGCGCCGCTGGATCGGCGCGGACGAGTTCGAGGACGCGGTCGCCGCGACGAACCTGCTGCCGGGACCGGCCTCGACGCAGCTGGCGATCCTGAGCGCGTGGCGGCTGCGCGGCGCACCCGGCGCGATCATCGGCGGGCTCTGCTTCATCCTGCCGGGCCTGGCGATCATCATCGGGCTCTCGGCGCTGTTCTTGTCGGGGCATCCGCCGCTGTGGGTTCGCGGTGCGGCAGCCGGAGCCGGCGCGGCGGTGGCTGCTGTCGCCTTGAACGCGGCGGCGACGCTGCTGCCCGCCAGCCGAAGGCGCGCGCATCGTCCGGGGCAGCGGCGCAGATGGAGCGCTTATCTGGTGGTAGGCGCGGCCGCGGCGATTCTGCTCGGGCCATACCTGGTGTTGGTGCTGCTCACGTGCGGCGCCGCGGAAGCGTTGTGGCGTAGGCGGGCCGCGTTATCGGCGCAGGTTTCGCTCTGGCCGCTCGCTGCGGGTGCGGTACCGGCGGCTGCCGGACTCGGCGGGCTGATCTGGACCTCGTTCAAGGTGGGAGCGCTGTCGTACGGCGGCGGATTCGTCATCATCCCGCTGATGCAGGCCGATGCGGTGCACCGCTACCACTTCCTGACAGACCCTCAATTCACCACCGCGGTGGCTCTCGGCCAGATCACACCTGGCCCGGTGGTCCACACCGTGGCAGTGGTCGGATACGGCGCGGCCGGGGTGCTCGGTGCGCTGCTGGCCGCAGCCGTCGCGTTCGCGCCGTCCTTCTTGTTCGTCCTGTTCGGGGCGAGCCATTTCGACCGGCTGCGCGGCAGCGTGACGGTTCAGGCGTTCCTGGACGGCGCGGGCCCGGCGACGATCGGGGCCATCGGCGGGTCGGCGTTCACGCTCGGGAAGGCGTTGACCGAGCCGTGGCAATTCGCGGTGCTCGCGGCGGCCGGGCTGTGGTTGCTGGTGCTGCGCCGCGGCGTGGTCAGCGCGCTGCTCGGCGCGACGGCGCTCGGTGTTGTCGCGGCGCTGGTCGGGCTGGCCGTGTCCTGACGGCGGCGGACGGAAATCCGGTTGCCGGGCGCTTGCGGCGATGGGAGCGTGCGGCGTGTGGATATCGCATGGCGTGCGCTCATGGAAGAGGACATCCCGGCGTGGGCACGGTTCGGCCGAGCGGTAGAAGAGGTCGACCGCGAGGACGAGCACTACAGCGAGGCGGACTTGGCCGAGATTTACGCCGAGCCGCTCTTCGATCCGCCGCGCGGCTCGCTGGCCGGGTTCGACGGTGACGAAATGGTCGCCTTCGGCATGCTGCGCGTGCGCTCGGAAGCCGACGAGATCCACCGGATGGGTTTCGACGGCGCCGTTCATCCGGCGTATCGCGGACGGGGCCTCGGCACCGAACTGCTGCGCTGGGCGCCCGAAGCGGCCAGGGCGCTGCATGAGGAGCGCTATCCGGACAGCCGATTGGGACTGAGCACGGGCTGTATGTCCACCAACCAAGCGGCGGCGGCGCTCTTGGAACGGTTCGGCTTTAAACCGGTGCGCTATTACCACGGGATGCGCATCGCGCTCGCCGCCGAGCCGCTGCATGTCCATTCCATTGAGGGCATTGAGATCGTGCCCTACGCGGCTGAACTGGATGAGCAGGTCCGGCTGGTGAAGAACGCGTCGTTCAAGGACCACTGGGGCACGGCGAAGACGCTGCTGGAGCAGTGGCGCACCGCGTACCTGGACAGCGTCAGCTTCCGACCCGACCTCTCGTTCATCGCGCTGCGCAGCGAGGCTGGCGGCAACGGCGGGGCGGACGCCGAGACGGAGGGCTTCGGGCGCGTCGTCGGCTTGGCGATGACCAAGTATTTCGAGGCCACGACGACCGCCACTGGCGAGCGTGAGGCGCACATCGCGCTCCTTGGCACGCTGCGCGAGGTACGCCGTCGCGGGATCGCGCACGCGCTATTGGCCAGCGTGCTGCATGCCGCACGCGCTGCGGGCTTCGACGCCGCGTCACTCGGCGTCGATTCGCAGAACCCGACCGGCGCCCTGGGCATTTACGAGCGAATCGGCTTCACGGTGAAGGACACCTGGGTCAACTACCAGCGCGAGTATTAGCCGAAGCCGGCGGTGCGAAGCCGGACCGAATCGGCGCACCTGCCGGCGCTCACTCTTTCGGCGCACTTGCGTGGGCTGCCGCGCGAGCCGGGTACGCAGACTGGTGAAGGCAGTTGGTGCCCAACCCGGCCGCACCCGGCCGGTCCGTGCAGCGAGTGGAGGCTCGGCTCATGTTCCAGATCCTGTGGTCGCTGATCGCCGGTTTGGTCATCGGCGGCATCGCGCGGCTGTTGCTGCCGGGCAAGCAGGCCATCCCGCTGTGGCTGACCATGCTGCTCGGCATCGCCGGGGCGTTCCTCGGCAACGGCATCGCGTCGTGGATCGGCGTGCGGCACACCGGCGGAGTCGACTGGATCCGGCACATCCTGCAGATCGGCGTCGCGATGGCGCTGATCGCGGCGCTCGCCCCGGTATGGGCGAACCGCGGGAAGAGCAGGGCCAGGGTCTAGGGCGTGACGGTCACGCGGTGCGGCGGCGCAGCGTGACTGCGCCCAGCGCGAGCGCGACGACGGTGATGCCGACGATCACGATCAGGTCCCTGACGACCAGGCTGCTGACGCCGCTCTGCGTGGTCAGCCGGTTCATCGCGTCGACCGCGTAGGACAGCGGCATCACGTCGGAGAGCCACCGCAGCACGGTCTGCATGTCCTCGCGCGGCGTGAACAGTCCGCACAGCAGGAACTGCGGCAGGATGAACGCGGGCAGGAACTGCACGGCCTGGAACTCGGTCGCCGCGAATGCCGAGACGAACAGTCCCAGCGCGGTGCCGAGGACCCCGTCCGCCAGCGCGACCACGAACAGCAGCCAGGTCGGGCCGCTGACGTTCAATCCGAGCGGCCCGAGGGTCAGGCCGAAGGCGACGGCGGCCTGGATGAGGGCCAGCGCGCCGAAGGCGAGGGCGTAGCCGAGGAGCAGGTCGAGCTTGGCCAGCGGCATGGTCAGCAGCCGCTCCAGGGTGCCGCTGGACCGCTCGCGCAACGTGGCGACCGAGGTGACCAGGAACATCACGATCAGCGGGAACATGCCAAGCAGCGGCGCGCCGGAGCGGTCGAAGGTGTGCGGCTGCGCGTCGAAGACGTACTTGAGCAGCACCAGCAGGACACAGGGCACGACGATCAGCAGCGCGATCGTGCGCGGATCGTGCCGCAGCTGAGCCAGCACGCGGCCGGCGGTGGCAAACGTGCGGCGGATGCTGGCGTTCATCGGGACGCTCCCTTCACCGGCTCGGACTGATCGGGCGAGGCCGTCGTATCAGAACCTTGCTTCGTGACGAGGGCGAGGAAGGCCGCTTCGATCTCGGTCGCACCGGTTCGGGCCAGCAGCGCCCTGGGCGTGTCATCGGCGATGATCACGCCGTCACGCATCAGCAGCAGGTGCCCGCATCGGGTGGCCTCGTCCATGACGTGACTGGAGATCAGGAGGGTGGCGCCGGCCGCGGCCAGAGTGTGGAACAGCTCCCAAAGCTCGGTTCGCAACACCGGATCGAGTCCGACGGTCGGCTCGTCGAGCACGAGCAGTTCCGGAGTGCCGAGCAGCGCGGCGGCCAGCGACACGCGGGCGCGCTGCCCGCCGGAGAGCCGCGAGACCAGGTCACGCTCGCGTCCCCGCAGCCCGACCTGCGCGATGACACGATCGACGCCGTCGTTTGGCACGCCGAGGATCGCGGCGAAGTACCGCAGGTTCTCGACGATGGACAGATCCGCGTATACGGAGGGCGCCTGTGTGACGTAGCCGACCCGGTGACGCAGCACTGCGTCTCCGGCAGGGCGGCCGAGCACACGAACCTCGCCGCCGGCCACTTTCTGCACACCGACGATCGCACGCATCAGGGTGCTCTTGCCGCAGCCGCTGGGGCCGAGCAGACCGGTGACGGTGCCGCGGGCGATGGTGAGGCGAACGTCGTTGAGGACCGGGCGCCCGCCGCGCACCACGCGTAGGCCTCGGATCTCGACAGCCGGAGTGGGCGCGGTCTGCGCCGCCGCGTCGGCCCGCGCCGAGGTCGGCCCATCCGAGGAATTAACCATGCGATTAGTTTTGTGGGTCGGGGCTCTGGTGTCAACGCGCCGCGGCGCTCAGCCGACTAGGTACCGCTGAAGCGTCGGCGCAAGCAGCGGCACCAACTCCTCGACCGGCGCGGAGGCCAGCGGTTCGACGGCGAGCACGTAGCGCCCCATGATCAGGCCGACAACCTGAGTCATCGCCAGTTCGGCGCGCAGGTCGGGGCGCGGCGCGTCGAGGGCCGCCGCGATGGGGCCGACCACCTCACCCGCCATGAACCCGCGCAGCAGCCGGGCCATCTGCTCGTTGGTGGCCGCGGCGCGCAGCACCGCGAGGACCCGTTCGCGCGATGCCGCATCCTCAAGCAGCCCGAACGCGAACCGGACCAGCCGCTCACCTACTCCCCCGCGATCGCCGTCGATGACGCGGCGGGTCAGCTCGCGCGGTTGGAGCGGGAAGTCGAGCGCGGCGAGGAACAGTTGGTCCTTTGTGCCGAAGTAGTGGTGCAGCAGCGCGGCGTTGACCTCGGCGGAGCGGGCGATCGCGCGCATGCTGGTGTTCTCGTAGCCGTGCGCGGCGAATTCGGTGCGCGCCGCGGCGAGGATGTCCTGGCGGGTGTCGGCGCCACCGGGGCGCCGGCCGGGCTTGCCGCGGGTCACCGGACGAGCCGCCTGCGTCTGAGCCGCTTCGGCTACGGTCCGCGTCCCGTCAGCGTCGCCCTGTGCGTTCACCGCTTCATTATCACCGCGGGTCGTGGCTGCGGGCTGCGCCATCAGCACGATTACGCCAGCAGCGGCCAGGTCGGACAGATAGGATGATCGACATGGACGTACGCGGGCTGACTCACTCCTCCGGTCCCGGTTCGATCGAGGTCGCGCCGCAGGTCGCGCAGGCGCTCGCGCAGGGCGCCCCGGTGGTCGCGCTGGAGTCGACGATCATCAGCCACGGGCTGCCGCGGCCGGACAATCTGCGCATCGCCCGCGAGATCGAGGACGCGGTGCGCGCGGCAGGCGCCGTCCCGGCGACGATCGCGGTCGTGGACGGTGTCGCGCGCGTCGGGCTGGATGACGCGGCGCTGGCAGCCATCGCCGAACGTGACGACGTGGCGAAGGCGAGCGTGCGTGACCTCGGCTTCGTCGTGGCGAAGGCAGGCAGCGCGGCGACGACGGTCGCGGCGACAGCGCATCTGGCCGAACTGGCCGGAATCCGGCTGTTCGCCACCGGCGGCCTCGGCGGAGTGCACCGCGGCGCGCGGGAGAGCTGGGACGAGTCGGCCGACCTGGTGGCGCTCGCCCGCACCGGGATCGCGGTGGTGTGCTCGGGCGTGAAGTCGATCCTTGACGTGCCGGCCACCCTCGAGCGGCTGGAGAGCCTGAACGTGCCGGTCGTCGGCTACGGAACGAACGCCTTTCCGGGCTTCTACATCAGCGATTCCGGCCATCGGCTCGACTGGCGCGCGGACTCGCCGGCCGAGGTGGCGGCAGTCATCCGAGCCCGCGACGCGCTCGGACTCGCAAATCAAGGCATTGTCGTAGCGAATCCGCTGCCCGAGGACCAGCAACTCGACGCTGAGCTGCACGAACGTGTGCTCGAGGAAGCTTTGGAGCAACTGGACGAGAACGGCGTTACAGGCAAGGCGGTAACCCCGTTCCTGCTGGACTTCTTCCACCAGCACACCGCCGGCGAGAGCCTGCGCGCCAACGTGCGGCTCGTGCTGCGCAACGCCGCACTCGCCGGCCAGATCGCCGCCGAATTGGCGCGCGGCGCGAGTGGCACCGCAGCGGCGTGAACCGAGACGACACCGGCGGCGCCGCTCCCGATCAGCATCCCGGCGAGGCGGACACCGCTCATCAGACTGCTGCGACACCGCGTCCGGCCGGGCCGACCGTCGTGCTGCTCGGCGACGTCATGACCGACTTGGTCGCCCGGCTCGCCGGGCCGCTG
>Ga0134128_10009354_pt1 | contig 11758 bp, 18 predicted proteins | sample KB31754_FD_96462 | JGI IMG/M metagenome (GOLD analysis project Ga0134128, IMG submission 96462) | Terrestrial soil microbial communities with excess Nitrogen fertilizer from Kellogg Biological Station, Michigan, USA - KB3-175-4 | ecosystem: Environmental > Terrestrial > Soil > Unclassified ...
ATCCATGAACAAACCCAACAGAAATCTTGGACCTAAGGCGGTCGTTTCCTGACGCCTCGCCGGTCCACCGCCGAAGGTACGCAGGAGCACGCGCATCATCGTAAGTCATGCATCCAGCCCGATTGAGGATGGTAGTGGACTCGGCTGGCGCCCGCCGTAGCAGTTTGATGTGACTGCATTGGCATAAAGGCTGCAAAGCTCAACTTCATAAACCCCTTACACCGCCTTGCGTGATGGCCGTCCAACCTGGGTCTCGGATCGCGCTGAATGAGTCTGACTGGCGACCCGAACGGCGCAAGTGGCTGGGCGGCGAGGTAACCGATGGAGGCTCGGTGACTTGGGCGAGCCCTCCAATCTGCGGCAGCCCGTAGGCCCGGACGCCGCTCAAGTGTGGGGCCTGCCATGCCGAGGATCGCGGGCCGCACGTGCACGTGGTACGCCCACTGTGGCGACCGATCAGCAGTTGGACCACGGAGTGCAGGCCAGCAAGGGACAGCGTCAGTTCCCGACCCATGACTCCGCCAGCACCGCCCCTGACTCTGGACCGGCGCCTTGCGCTCCTGCGGGAGATCAGCGAGGGCAGGAACACACTCCACGCCGGCCCCTCGGCGGCGGCCCAGGCAGTGTTGGCGGCCAAACTGGCGGAATGGCAAGAGCTCGTCAGGCTAGACGACATCAGGGTGCGAACGCTTCACGAGATCACAGTCGCAGGAGAAGAGCTGCTGTTGGCGGCCGCCGCGCTCACAACGTCGGGCCTGAAATTTTTGGAAGAACACGGGGGCGAGCCGGGTGAAGGAGGATAGCGCGCGGCATTCGTCAGCGACGGGAGGGGAACGCCGGATGACAGCCGTGTCCGCCGCCCCACCTGCGCCCGCGGCTGTCCCTCCTGCGGCTCAAGTTGGCGACCGGCGCAGGCCGTGCGTCCTCGTCGTGGATGATGAACCACTGGTGCTCGCGCTGACTGCTCGGATGCTCCGGGATGCCGACTACCTCGCGGTGGAAGCCCCGAATGCCCGCCAGGCGCTGCAGCTCCTCGAGCGAGGCGAGCCAGCGATTGATCTCGTCCTTACAGACGTGGTGATGCCGGAGACGGACGGACGCACGCTCGGCCGCTTGATTGCCGAGCGTTACGGCGGGCTTCCGGTGGCGTACATGTCGGCGTACCCGGTCAATGATGTCTTTCATCGCGGCGCACCAGGACCCAACCTGCCGTTTCTGAGCAAGCCCTTTTTGCCGGATGCGCTGGTAGCCGTGGTGCACGAGTTGCTCGCACGATTAGCGTGAGTCTGCCTTCCGGCGTACCGCGACGAAGGACTGACGCCCAGGCAGTTATGGGTAAGACGCCGGGTAAGACGCCCCTATGTTGACGAATTCCCGTCCGCGCTGGCCGACTCCCTTGGGGGAAGCTGTGATCGTTCGCCATGTGGGAAGGTTCGGCAATCGCGGCTTTGTTCTAAGACACGGGGTGGCCGCCGCGGCGGGTATGGTTATCGGTGTTCTGGGCAGCTACTGGGAGATCGAGTACGAGGGGGAGATCTATCCGTGGCGTCCAGTGCATCCGGGCGATGAAGGTGACATGCCGCAGCTCATGCGAGCCGCCATCGCGTACCTGAAAGGGGAACTACAACGCAGGCAGTAGTACACTGCCCCGGGAGGCGGCGAGTTCTGCGGGAGCAGCCTCCGCATTCGCGGTCCTCAGTTTGACGATCCATTGATAGCAGCTCGGTATCGCAAGAGTTGACGAGAGGCGAACTACGACAGCGGATTAATCGTTGTTGACGCACCATCGAGATGACCGCCTTCCTGGAAGCGGTCCCCTTCGTCGAATGACCGGCATTCCAGGTAGAGGCGCGATCCACTCTCGTGGCAGTGCACAGTTCAATCCATATCGTGCCTGCCTCGGCGTGTTACGAGCGGCCGTGATGGGAGGCGCAGAGGTTTTCGAACGATCATTCGTAACACGTATCGACGCGGGGCGCGACCGCGTGCGCATTCACACCCGAAACGCCAGGATAGACGCTAGGCGTGTGGTGATCGCCACCGGATATGCCACCCCTCATTTTCGTCCATTGGCCGGCCGATTTCGGATGTATCGGACCTACGTCCTGGCGACGCAGCCGCTGAATGCGTCTCAACGGCACGAGCTCGGTCTATCAGACATCATGATTTGGGATACTAAGCGTCCGTATCACTACGCCCGGTGGACTGAAGATCATCGGTTGTTGTTGGGTGGGGCTGATCGGCCCGTACGCGTGGGCCAACACCGGCGTGCACAGTTCAGACGGGCGACACGGGAGTTGCACGAGGATTTTGAATCGCTTCTGCCGGGATTGGCGACGGTCGATATCCCCGACGCGTGGGAAGGCCTCTTCGCGATAACGCCAGACAGTCTACCCTATATCGGCTCACATCGACGCTATCCCGGTCATTGGTTCGCGCTTGGATACGGCGGAAACGGAATGACATTCGGGTTTCTCGCGGCTCGGCTGCTAGTCGAACAGTGGCAAGGCATCCACTCGCCGGATCATGGTCTTTTTGGCTTTCAACGCACCGCGTCCCGCTAGCCCGTAATCGATTGCGTACCATGGTGAGTCGGATCCCGTTGGATTTCCTGCCGCTATTGGACGACGGGCCCTTAAGTCGATGCCGAGAAGCGCCTCAGGACCGATCGCGCGTGTCCTGGTCCTGATGGCTTAGGATGGCACTCCCCCATCAACCGTATCGATAGCGCGGCCTGCCCTACATCGCTCGTGACGCCGGCGGAGAGGTCCCGCCGCTTTGACCGGGATAGGGTGGCTCGAAACAGGCGGCGCGCTGTAATCGCGACGGTCAGCGATCTGTGAGCGCTGGTCGCCCAAACTGCGCTCGTTAACCCTTCAGCCTCCAAATATCGCGCGACGAAGCTCGCCGTTGCCTCCGTCACCGTGGGTTCGAGCCCGTTGCTCCACGGAGCCTCATCGTTGCAGAGTCCGTTGAAGCTTGGCCAATGGGAGACAGTTGAGTACCGAACCTTTATCGAGACCCGCGCGGCGGCCCTGTTCGACCCCGTAGGTGATGAAATCAAACTCACGAGTGCTATGGGCGTCGGTATTGATGGCAATCTTCACTCCGGCCTGAAGAGCGAAGCGAGCGTTAGTCGCCGACAAGTCAAGTCGCTCTGGGCTTGAGTTTATTTCAAAGAAGCAGCCAGTTTGCCTTGCGTGTTCAACCACGCGCTCGAAGTCCAGGTCGTACCCTGGCCGCTTTAGTAGCCTGCGGCCGGTTGCATGGCCCAGAATGTTGAAGTAGCGGTTGTCCATTGCGCGCATGATTCTCTCTGTTTGGGCCGTTTTGCCGAGACCGAATCTGGAGTGGATCGAGCAGACAGTGTAGTCAAGCTCTTTCAGAACGGCGTCGGGATAATCGAGTGAGCCATCGACGAGAATATCAACCTCAGCCGACTTCAGAATACGTATTCCACTCGTGGTGCGTTCGTTGAGCTCATCGATGTAGCGGAGCTGTGCCCACAAGTCAGACTCGGAGATACCTCGCGCAATGGCCAGGCTTTGCGAATGATCTGTTATGCCGAGATACTTGTATCCCTTCTTCTGAGAGGCTGCGGCCATCTGGTCGATGGTGTGTGCTCCATCGCTACTAATGGTGTGAGCGTGCAAGTCGCCGCAGATGTCCGTCGTCGTGATCAAAGCCGGCAAGCGCCTGGCCGCCGCGCGTTCTACCTCGTCGTACCCTTCTCGAAGCTCTGCTGGTATCAGTTGTAAGCCGAGTGTTCTATAAACCGCTTCTTCCGTTCGGCAGCTTGCCTTGGCATTGGTGAGGGCTGCCAGGTCGTGTCCCAGCTCGAAAAGCTTCTCGAGGTGGTGCTCCGACCCAGTGGCGATAAGCAGCGACAGACCCCAGAGTTCTTCCGTTGTGTTGGCGAGGCGAACGCGCACTTCCGATGGGATTTCAAATACAGCCGTGGTGGCATCCGCGCTAATGAGTGTGGTCCGGCCACCGTAGCGCGCGAATGCGTCCACCACATTCTGGAAATTCTGGACCTGTATTAGAAACGAGAGTTCCCGGATGACTTCTACACGACGGCGGAAGTCTCCGGCCACCTCGACGCGTCTAACATCACACTTCTCGCGTAAGAACTCTTCAATCCCCGGCACAATGTGATCTGCCTCATAGAGCAGAATCCCTATCCTAGGAACCAGGGCCTGTCGAACGTGCTGCTCCATGCGTGCGCCCATCTGCTGACCGATGTCACCGCGTTCCAGCCGTTCCTTGAGTTCGGCTAGGGAGGAAATCTGGAGCTTCCTGTAAATGCACTCCACACGCCCTGGATCCAAGAGGGGGTATTCGCTCAGCGCAGCACTATGCTGACCGACCTTTAAGCGTAGATCTTCAAGCAGCTGGAGAGCGCCCCCTCGCTGCACGATCTCTCGGATCGCACCGCTAATTGATTTGCCAATTCCTGGGATGGCCGTCAGATCTGAGTCGCCCCTGACAAGCTCGTCAATGCTTTCGGAGAGGTTCACAATCGCTTTGGCTGCTCGCCGATAGGCCCTGATTTTGAAAGGATTTTCTTTCTGCACTGACAGGAGCTGTGCCAGGCCGAGTAGGACCTTGGCAATCTCGGCATTACTCAGCCTCGGCATAGCTCTCAACAATTAGAAGCGGCTGTGCTCATTCGCACTTCAGATGAACCTAAGACTTCGCTGCGGCCTCAGAGAACTGCCACGCACCGAAACAGACTCTCATCGCCTTGCCAAGCTAAGCCACCTTATGCAGACAAAACTCAACCTCGGCGAGCAAGGCCTCCGCAGTGAACGGTTTGGCGAGGACCGAGCACGGCGCGTCAATACCACGCGCACGCAGCTCCTCGAGGCTATATCCGGACATGAGCAACACGGGCAGCGAGGGATGTGAAAGCGATAGCGCATCGAGCAGCGCGACACCGCTCATACGAGGCATGACGACGTCTGTGATGACGAGATGAAAGGGTAGGTCGCCAGCCTGCACGAGCTCAAGCGCCGCCAGTCCGTCTTCTGCTGCCTGCGTCACGTAGCCGGCGCGAGTCAGAATGCCGCGGCACGCATTCCGAATGGCCGGGTCATCGTCGGCTATTAGGATCCGGGTCACCGTGGTCACGTTTGCGCATCCCTCCTTAACTGGCGTATCCTCAGCGAGAGCTGTGCCAGGCCAAAGCCCTCACGTGAGCCTGGTCACGGTTCCGTCAGCGGAGTGTCGCACGTCATTTGATCGGTCCCAGTCCGCCCTGGAGTTTCCGGTGGTCGTCGAAACCCATACCATTCTCGTCGTCGAATACGCCCGGTGGTCCGTCGAGTAACGAATCGCTTTCTCACCTAAGAAGGGTACCGGGTGCTCGAGGCCGCAGACGGGGAGGAAGCCTTGGAGATTGTGCGCATGCCCATGGCGAGCATCGACCTGCTTCTGCTCGACGTCGTGTTGCCGGACATGGACGGCATCGCCTGTACGTGGAAATATCCGCCCGCCGGCCCGGCACGACGATCAAGTCGAACGCGGAGGGGCGGCCTACAATCCCCGAGCGCATGCCTCTTTCACTAGCGGGCCGCAGCTTGTACGGAACGCGACGGCCTCCTCGCGACCCTGCTGCGAGAGCTGCGTATCAACGGGGTTCACTAACACTTCCGGGGTAGGCACCGCTGTGATGGGCAGATGGTCTCGTATGGTATCTTGCCGTTATTGCCACGAGACGGTAAATCTGATATGAGCATCTTCTGAGCGGTATGGCCCCAGAGCGGTATGGCCCCGGCCACCTGCCTTTCCTGCTATTAATCGAGTCTTAAGGTGTTGTGATTCTGCGATATACAGCCACTACCATGGAGAGGCCATGGGATCAATTAGCGAGTCACCCACTTCGCCCCAAGTGGAGCCCTCGGGCTGCTCTATCCGACACATTCTCGTGGTGGATGATGAACCGCTCGCCGCTCAAGTGGCGACTCGGGCCCTTAAGGCCGCAGGCTATCGAGCTGCCGAAGTACACAACGCCCGGGACGCACTTGCGCTGCTCGCAGACGGTGGACCGCCCTTTGATCTGGTGGTCACTGATGTCGTCATGCCTGAAACCGATGGCCGAACCCTCGGTCGCATGATTGGCGAGCGTCATCCGGGGCTTCCGGTCCTCTACGTTTCAGCCTACCCGGTGAATGATGTATTCCACCGCGGTGCCCCCGACCCGCTGGTGCCATTTCTCCAAAAGCCGTTTACGCCGGAAGCCCTCCTCGTGATGGTTCGGGAACTGTTGGTAAAGCGGGCGGTCTAGCGACGCGCCAGAGTCAGAATTGCGCCAACGCCTCCGGCGGGCGTCCGCAGGCCCGTTCATTTTCCTTACCGTAAAGCCACCAGGCGCGACCAATGGCCCTGGTCGTGAGGGCCGCTACCCACGCACTTCAGAAGAGGTCCACTAGGCCAGCGCGACACGGCAAGCTCCTGCAGGAAATCGCGCTTCCCCCGTGAAAGAGTGAGCCAAGGCACCGCGGCTCTTCCCCTGACGAGTGGAGACTGTACGTACCAATGTTTGGTCGGGGACAATGAGGCGACTCGGGCTCGCGCTGGTTGGGATAGCTCTTCTGACTGCGTGCTCACAGCGGGGAGATCGGGAACCGGTTAGCGGAGACCGCTTCGACCGCCCCCTGGGGGAGGCAAAACCTGATAGCGGCGCTGCTTCCCACCGAACCGTTATGGCGTCTCGTGCCGGTCCGGCCGAACGCCCGCTGCAGTTCAAGGCGCGACCCCATCCCCCTCCACCGGTAGCTCGCGCGCCGGCTGAAACCGCAGCAAACCCGCCGTCTCAACCACCGCCGTCCACGCCAATCCCCTCTCGCAGTCCGGGTCCAGATACGACCTCGGCCAGGGCGACCGGACCGGCTTCGGACACGGTGCCGGCTCCCGTCGCCCCGGTCTCAGGCGCGACGACTGCCGCGCGAGACTCCGCTTCGCCTCTGGGAGGGGTCCCCGAGCCTTACGCAACGTCACGCCCGTCTTTCGAACGGGCCCTGGCCTTGCCGACGGGCACCATCATTCGCGCGCTGCTCGAGGACTCGATCAGTTCGCGCCACGATTCGGCGGGCAAGGTCGTCATGGCCCGGATCAATACCGCCATCACGGACCGCAACGGTGAAGTCGTCGTCCCGGCAGATTCCCCGGTACAGCTCTCCGTCGCCCAGCTCGAGCCGGCCAAATCGAGAAACGCAGCCGACGGCAAGCTCGCGCTCCAGGTGGATTCGGTGCTCGTGGAAGGCCGTGCCTACCCGGTCCGCGCGGACGTCCAGGCCGTTCCCCACGAACTGCGGGGACGAGGTGTCTCGGCCGGCGAGGCGGAAAAGGTTGGTGTCGGTGCCGCGGCCGGGGCAGTACTAGGCCGCGTGCTGGGAGGAAACACCAAAGGGACAGTCATTGGGGGTGTGGTCGGGGCCGCCGGGGGCGCGGTAGTGGCCGCCCAGACAGCAAGCCGAGATGTCGTAGTGGCGCCCGGAACCTGGGTGTCGTTTGCGCTCACTGCACCGTTGGTCGTGAAGCGGTAGAAAGTCTGGTCCTCATCTCGGGAGATAGAGCAATGCGGAGAATAGAATTTCCCAAATGGCCTTTGGTCGTAGCCGCGCTCATGGCGCCAACTGCGCTACAGGCCCAGGCAGGCACGCTGGTTTGCAAGGACGGCTCGAATGGATCGACTGCGGCCGCATGCGCCAGTCACGGCGGTGTGGACAGCGTTTCCACTGCGGCGGCCCGCAAGGCCCGCGGGGGAGTGGAGACCGGCCAAATCGATACCAGTCGCGGGACGAAAGGCGTCGGCCCGGATACGGCGCTCAAGGCAAAGCCTGGCGTTCAGACCGGACCATCCGCGGACACGAGCGGCATGGTAGGGGGCGACACGTCGAAGCATGCGAAGGGGAAGCACCAAAAGCAACGGATGGACAGCACGCACATGCGGGCTGATTCCGCCGCCATGCGGCCGGATAGCACGCACTAGTCGCTGCCTGCGGCGATCGCGAGCGAAGCGATGACCCGGGCCTCGCCCGGGGCTTTGCTACGGCTTCTTCACGGTGGCGTTCTTCATGGCATGCGTGCCTCGCTTGTGAACCGTGTTGGACCCGAGTTTCGGAGTAATGGCACCAGCGAGCTGAAGATGCCGGGGTTCAGCTTCCATATGAGCGGGAACTCCATCAGTTTCTCCACAGCGTCACCGGCACGCTGATGGGTTTTCCGGTCAGCTCATACCGCGCATCACTTGGGACGAATCACGGCGTCACGGTAGAAGGGACCCTTCTTTCACTAGACGTACTGCGTAACGCTGCGCGCCCTCATCGAGGGCTCCTTTGTTCTGCTCGTATGGTCCCCCACCCTCGACGAGCTGGCGCGGGTCCTTGGTACGAGCCGGGACGCCCGGCGGTTCATGCAGGCATCCCGATGTCTGTGAGAACGATATCCACGGCACTTTGAGAGTCCCGGATGAGCGACAAACCCGAGTGGGCGGACGGGGCGAAGCGCATGGCATAGCGCCGTGCTCTGCAGCTTAGGCAGTTTGCGCGGGTTCGGCTGGGGGGTCGGGCTTGAGAGCTTTCGTCACCTCGGCTAGAAGCTGGTCACTGAATGGTTTCATCAGCAGGCTGACGGTTCCGAGCAGATGAGCCTCACCGAGAAGTTCCAGGGCGTGGTGCGTATCGCGCCCGGGAATGGCGACAATGGGGAGCCTGGGGGCGAAGGTCCGGAGCTCGAGGATGACCTCGATTCCGTTCATGTCCGGCAGCAGGATCTCGGTGAGCACCAGATCAGCGCCGGCCTCATGCCAAAGCCGCAGGCCCTCCGCACCGTTCGGCGCGGTTGCCACCTCGTACCCGACGGTGGTCAGCAGCCTGGCGACCGCGTCTCGGACAGGTGCGCAGTCTAGGATGAGCAGGATTCGACGCATGACTGAATAAGGATGCAGGCCCGTACCGGGGGCCGAAAGAGGGCCGACGACTAGAAGGGGAAATGTCAGTTGTGACAGGTATCTTTGCCCGGACTTTCGACCGAAAGCGATGAGAGCAGCCAGCCGCCTCTGTTCCGGCTGGCTCCTACCGCATGGGAGGCAGTTGAGCCCCCGACCCGCCGGTCAACAGGTAGATGATCATGGCCACCACGACGACAGCCAGCGCGATGAGCGACCAGCGGACGAGCGAACGCTGGGGTCTGGGATCCGGCATATCGGGAACTCCCGTCCGAGGGCGAACGATTTCCAATGTATCAGCGGCGTTGCGGCGGTCGATCTGGTGGTGACCGGCGCGCCGCGGGCGCTGATCGAGGCTGTGTGGCTGGCGATCTGGGAAATTGAGCACATCTCATGCAAAGGGCGCTCACATGGGATGCCGCCCAGAACCCCAACATCCAGAGCAGGCCCGCCGGGACGAGCAACGCAAGCCAAGAGGGCAAACCACGTCGCTCGAAGGCGTGAACCCAGATTCGGCTCGCTGTAAGGGATTCCCCCTCACTTCCCTCAAAGCCCCGACTTCGAACCCGGCGACCGTTCGCCATAGTTCTAACCGCTCCCGAACCCCTCTCACCCAGGACCGACGCGTGCTAGCCGCGTTGTCGGAGACGCACGACACCAGACTCCTGATCGTTGACGACGACTTGGCCACTGGCGTGATCGTGGCTCGAACGCTCGAAAGGGCCGGTTACGGGGTGTGCTTGGCCTTCTCCGGTGCTTTAGCCCTTGCTGCACTTGCCTCAGGTGGTTGCGACTTTACCCTGGTGTTGAGCGACATCCGCATGCCGGGTATGAGCGGGATCGACCTGGCCCACGAAATCCAACGCGGGTGGCCCGGCCTAACCATTCTTTTCATGTCCGGCTACGAGTCCCCCGAGATCCTTATGACGCACGGGCTCGGCGATCTTCCGCTGCTCCGGAAGCCCTTTGATCACGAGGAGCTGCTGGCGTTCGTGAATGCCGCCGTCGAGCCCCCCGGCGGCTAGCGAGCTCGCGCCAGCCTCCTCGCCAATGTCGTGCTTGGCTCCTCGCGCAACAGCCGTCGCAGATGTTGCCTAGCCTTACGCCGCTGATCAGCAGTCACCCGAGTCGAGGCTCTGGGCAGTAGCGTTTGTGCACGGCCGGCTCGTTCAGACCTCGCCATATCCAGCTCGAAGGATGTCACGATGGTGCGGCATGTCGGGAGGTTTGGTTCTCACGGCTTCACTCTGCGGCTCGGTTCGCAAGGCTCAGCCGGCCCCGTGATTGGGAGCCCGCCGAGTTACTGGGAGATAGAGTATGACGGCCGGATCTTTCCTTGGCGTCCAGTGCATCCCGGCGACGAAGCCGATCTGCCGCAACTCATTCGGACCGCAATTGCGTACCTGAAGGGCGAGCTTCACCGGAGCCAGTAAGAATCCTCCCGGCGGTGGACCTCGCGGGTCACTGGAGCGCCGGCGGGCGCTGGTTGAGGCGGTGTGGCTGGTGTCGGGTGGCTCGAGGTGCGGCTGGCCTCTGCAGGAGTTACCTAACCGCTAACTCCTCGTCGCGCCCTTCCGAGAGCCAGCGCCGCGCTTTGGCTTCATCTGTAAAAACCTCGATCGGAAAGGGAAGTTCGTGCCCGAGCTGCTGCGTCATTCGGGCCATTCCGTAGCTCGCCGTATCGCTCACCAAAATTGCCCACCGTCTGGCTCTAATCGCCGTATAATGCTTTCGGAGAAAGCCTATTACCGACCTGACCTCCTCTGTTGTAGGTAAGTCCGACATACCCCGGCGATCGCTCAAGAAGCCATAGCCCGATTGAAAAGATCGATCACTCAGAACAGCGTAAATAACCAAGACCCATTCCTCGAAGCTGGGACTTCCCATGAAATGGAACTCGACAATATGGTTCATTGGATCGATCGAGTAGCTGAGATTTTCTCGTCGCTCCATATTCCTAATCCGTAAATGGTCTTCGGTCGCGCCTGGGGGTTGCGACAGACAAGCCGTTCGCTATCGCGTCGTGTTTCGGGTTGGGTCCGAAAGCTACTGCCAGTAGGAGCGGCGGGCCATCCGCACACGAACGGCACACGGTACGCCGGAAAAAGCATCGCCGGCGAGCCACCATGAAGACCCGCGCTCCTGATTGCTACTCTGCCTTGGCGCTTGGCCGATCCGCGACCGGTATGGGCTCGTGGAGATCCGTGGCCCGAATCCGATCAAGATCATCGGTGAAGACTTCCTCGAGCTCAAGCGTCGCGACGTGAAGTGAAATCGCCTATTGGCCCTACATCCAGCCGCGGTATCCGCTCCCTCCGCTCGCCATTTACCTATCAAGCTATGCCAGCGGATACAAACAGCGGTGCACCTCGGACAGCAGGTGCTCGGGCGCGAACGGCTTGGCCAGCACGCCACACGGCACTGAGATTCCTTGTTCCCGGAGGGCGTCCATAGCGTAGCCCGTCATGAGCAGGACCGGAAGTCCGGGGTGCAAGACTGAGAGCGCCTCGAGAAGCTGCACGCCGTTCATCCGCGGCATGACGATGTCTGACAACACGAGGTGGGGTTTCTCCGGAGACTCGCGCACGAAATCGAGCGCGGCGGCGCCATCGCTTGCTTCGTACGTATCGTAGCGGGCGCTCCGCAGGACGCGCATGCATATCTGACGAACGGTTGGATCGTCGTCAACGACCAGGATACGGCGCGGCTCGACCATTCGCCGCTTCACCTCTGGCGCCTTCGCTTCCTTCGTCGCCGAGTCTTTCCGGTCCGGCTGTTTACGGTCCGGCTCCATGCCTTGGCTCG
>Ga0134128_10009355_pt1 | contig 11758 bp, 10 predicted proteins | sample KB31754_FD_96462 | JGI IMG/M metagenome (GOLD analysis project Ga0134128, IMG submission 96462) | Terrestrial soil microbial communities with excess Nitrogen fertilizer from Kellogg Biological Station, Michigan, USA - KB3-175-4 | ecosystem: Environmental > Terrestrial > Soil > Unclassified ...
CAGTGGTGCGCATCGGTCACGCCGGCGTCACAGCCGAAGTCGTCGCGGAAGTCGACCGTGCGCTCAGCGCGCACGAACTGATCAAGGTCAGCATCGAATAGATCATGAAGGGCTTGACAGGTTTCACTTTGCAATTTCAAGCTACGACATGAGGCGACGCTGGCTGGCCCTCGCGCTCGGACTCGCGGCGATTCCCATCTTCTTCGTCGGCCGTCAGTGGAAACACCAGTCGGACCTGAAGGGCCAGGCGGCCGCCGAGCCGTTCCGCATCGCCGGCAACCTGTACTACGTCGGCGCGACCGACCTCACGGCCTTCCTGCTCACCGGCCCCGAGGGCGATGTCCTGATTGCCGGCGGCTACCCGACCACCGCGTCTCTCTTCATGGCGAGCATCGCCCAGCTCGGTTTCGACATCGCCGACGTGAAGGTGCTCGTCAACTCGCAGGCGAGCGGCGACAACGCCGGTGCGCTGGCGGCGCTGCAGAACGCGTCCGGCGCCCAGCTCTGGATCAGCGACCGCGATGCCGACGTCGTTGCGGCCGGCGGTGCTGGCGGTTCGTCCTTCGGGCCCCTCAGATTCCTCACGTTTCTTCCATTCCTCAATTATCCGGCGCCGCGCGTCGACCACAGGTTCAAGGACGGCGAGACGATCCGCGTCGGCCGGATCGAACTCACCGCGCATCTGATGGGCAACCCCTCGGGCGGATGCACCTCATGGTCGTTCCCCATCCGCGACGGCGACCGCGTCCTGCTCGGCGTCCACGCCTGCCACCTGGAGCCGCCGTTCGGCCTGTCGCTGGGCGATCATCCCGAGGTTCGCACCGCCTTCGAGCGCAGCTTCGATACCCTGCGGAGCCTGCCGGCCGACATCTGGGTCACGTCGCATGCGAGAGAATTCGGCCGCTACCGCAAGTTCGTCGCGCGCGGCACCGCCAGGAATCCGGCGGATCCGTTCATCGATCGGCAGGGCTACCTGGACTTCATCGATCAGTCCGAGAAACACTTCAGCGCGCGGGACGGCAAGTAGCCATTCACCTCCCTCACATATCGCGTGACGCCCCGACCCCGCCACGACACAGGACACCACCTCCCTCTCGTCGGCGACCGCCCCGGCTCGTTTGATACAGTGAGGATGTGCTCAGGAGTAACGATTCATGACCGCCGGACGCGATATGTCAGGTGTCCGAACGATTCTCGTCACAGGCGCCGCCGGTGGTCTCGGTCACCGACTCTGTCGCATACTCAGCGCTCGCGGTTATCAGGTATACGGTCTGGTCCGGCCTGAAGATGACTGCCGACGCCTCGAACTCCCCAAGGAACAGGTATATGTCGGCTATGTTCAGGACTACAGCTGCGTGGCTCGCGCGATGGACGGAATCGACGTCGTCGTTCATTGTGCAGCGTTGCTTCCAGATTCATCGGATGCCCCACCTGCGGCGTTTCATCAAGTCAATGTCGACGGTACCGCCTCGGTCGTGCGCGCAGCCATTGCACATCAGACCAAGTATTTCTTCGCTATGTCAACGATCAGCGTCGTGGATCACGTTACACAAACAATTGGTCCGCGCGAGCTGCTCCAGTATGTCAGTGCGACGGACGACGCGTATCTGTCTTCGAAGGTGGCGGCCGAACGGCTGCTATTCAGTGTGAGGCCGGGATACAGTGGCGAACTCATGATACTCCGACTTGCCTACGTCTACGGTCCCGGCAATTTCGCTGTCTGGCGGCGGCCGTTCCAGTTTCTCGAGGCCGGCAAGCTCCGGCTGATCAACAACGGATCGGCGCTGCTGCCATTGATTCACGCTGACGATATTGGCCGGTTCATCGTTCGTTCCCTCACACAGCGGCCGAGCCGAGGTTACGACGGCATCCACATCCTGGCCAGTCCGCAAGTCCCGACGCTCCGCATGGTGTTTGATTTCGTCGCCGATGCGCTTGGGCTAGCCCATGCAGGCTCGGTTCCCTTGTGGGCGGCGCACCTTGGGGCGGCTGTGGCCAGCGCGGTCCCTCGACGATTTCGAAAGGGTCGGTTGGAAATGCTGACCCCGGCGCGCGTGCAGCAGTTTTCCCGTGGTTACGACCTATCGGCGGTACTGGACCGCTCGGTCCTTGACGATCTTCACATGACGGACTACCGGGACGGCTTTCGCGAGATGCTGGCCGACTATGTGACGTCCGAACGGACTGGCAAGGCGTCTGTGAGATGAATGCACTGGTGATCGGAGCGAATGGTCACCTCGGGGCCCATCTCGTGCGTCACTTGCTGCACGACGGCCATCAGGTCAGAGCCTTCGTGCGTCCCACCAGTGATACGAAGACGTTGGCGGGAGTCGACGTCGAGGTCGTTCGCGGCAACATCCAGGAGCCGCACTCGTTGCGTGAGGCGGTCAGGGAGTGCGATGAAGTTTATCATCTCGCCGCGCCCACCGAGCGTGTATCTGATGCATATCCTGCGATTGTGGAGGGAACGCGTCATGTGTTGCAGGCCTGCCATCGTGGAGGAATCAGGCGATTGGTATATGTGAGTTCCATTGTCACGATTGGGTACTCGTCGACCCCACATGTGATCCTAGACGAGCGAACGAATCAACGAACTGATGCCACGAGCTATCACTCGGCCAAATGGGTTGCGGAACGAGAGGTCATCGCATTTGGCCGCAGCGAGGGGTTGTCCGTCGTGATCGTCAATCCTGCGACACTCGTGGGGCCGCTCGACTATCGCGTGACTCCGAGCAACGCGCCCATCCAGTGGTGTCTGGAAGGCAGGCTGCGAATCGCGCTTCCCGGTGGTGTCACCGTGGTCCACGTCGCAGACGCCGCGCGCGGCCTGGTACTGGCGATGCAGCACGGCCGAAGCGGTGAGCGTTACATTCTCGGAGGCGACAGGCTCACGATACCTGAGTACTTTATGCTGATTGCGAGGCAATGCGATCGTCCGGGTCCATTGATGACCCTGCCCCGCTCCGCAGTCATCGCGAGCGCACTCGTATTCAGTCTTGTCGAGCGGTTGATCGGCCGCAGGATGCCTCTCACGTTCAGCCAGGCACGGCATCTCGTTGGCAAATATGGATGGTATTCGAGCGACAAGGCGGCCCGCGAACTCGGCTATCGGTGGCGGCCGGCCGCTGAGGCCGTGAATGCCTACGTCAGTTGGGTGCGTGCTGGACGACCCTCAACATCTTGTCCAGACCATGCCGTGGACTAGCAGCGGCCGCGGCTCTATGTCGAGCCGAACCGGCTGGAAGTCCCACTAAGAATCCATTGGCAACACCGCCCGAGGGTGGCGGTCTGGCCGCAGAGAACGATGACGGCGACGGATCGCAAGCGTATCGCTCAAGATCCGTACCCCCCCGAGAACCGGCTGCGAACGGCTGTCGCCGTCGTCTCTCCAGCGGACGGGCACTTGAGCTATCCGATACCCGCGCTGGCGCGCAATGAACAGAATCTCGACGTCGAACATGTAGCCGTCGATCGTCTGGCGCCTGAACAGATCTCTTGCGACGTCGCCCGCAAAGAACTTGAAACCGCACTGCGTGTCGACAATGTCATCGAGGCCGACACACAAACGCTTGACCACGGCAAAGATCTTCCCGCCCATGCGCCGGTACAAGGGCTGCAGTCGTTCGACCTTCGAATCAGGAAGACTGCGTGAACCGATGACGACGTCGAAACCTTCGAGGAGGCGAGACTCGATCTTGTCGAACTCACCGATTGGCGTTTTGTTGTCGGCGTCGGTGAAGCCGATGACGTCGCCTGCGGCCAACCGCACGGCTTCACGGACGGCATGGCCCTTACCGCGTCGTTCTGGTGAACCGATCACGTGTATCCGCGTCGCAAGATGCCGATGCGCTTGTGCGACCTCGAGCGCTGCTTCGCGTGTACCATCATTTCCGTCGGCCGCGACGATCAATTCAGAAGCGATGCCACGCCCGCTGAAGTAGTCGACCGCCTGATCGACCGTGGTCCGAATGGAGTCGACCTCGTTGTATGCCGGAATGATGAGACTGACCAGCTTCATGATCGGCCACGCTCCACGCTTGGAGCAAAGACGAACTTTCCGATGCGAATCGGCACCATCCAGCTCTTGATCTGCCAACCGAGGAACAGCACATCGCTCGTCTTGGGAATCCACGTGAACTCGCGCAGACTGAGACCGGCCTGCTCTGCGGCGCTCACGATGTCTCTGAAATGAAACTGGAAGGTCGGCGGGTGCGACAATGGCCAGAGCGCCAAGACGAGGGGAAAACACCAACTGTAAAGACGCACGAACCACTTCGGCATCGTGCTCTCGATCACCACCAGCTTCCCGTCTTCGCAGAGGCAACCAGTCGTTCGCTTCATGAACTCGGCCAGATTCGCATATGTCGCCCGAACCGAGGGGCCAACAATGTGATGCAGCGTGTTGACTGCGATAACCGTATCAAAACATTCGCGAAAGTCCATCTCGAGCGCACTCACCTGACGCCACTCCACGTGCGGGTACCGTTCGGCGAAGTCTTTTTCCACGAAAACATCGATCGCGACAATCCGCTGTATGTGGTCGATTGGGTACTCGAACACGCCACCGTTGCCGATATCCAGCAGCGCTCTTGAATCTGCCGTCTCGTGAGATGCGGCCAGTGCGATGTAGCGGTAGGTCTCGAGTCGCTTTTGGGCGGACTTGTACGCGGCGTTATCGGCAAAGAAGGCCGCATTCTTCTGGCGCGCCGTCGACTGCTGGCCAGCTTCCTCGCCTTGCGGTCGAGCCATGGTCATGGCAGGCATCCGGAGACCGGCCACGTCATGGCTTCTCCGCGACGACGAGGCATCGTATGCCAACCGGGTAGCGCACCCACGCTGCCAGGGCTTCTTCTGCTGCCGCCGCCCATTTAAGGAGCGGAGTGGTTCTGCTTTTCACGATATTGCGACTGACGATGGCGCGTTGCACGGACTCGGAAGCCTCCAGCGCGCGCTGGTTGCGACGCTTCGCAAAAGCGAAGGCCGGGTAGACCAAGAAGCCAAGATGCGACCTGTCGACCACACGCAGTCCCGCGCTCTCCACTAATCGACAGAGATCAGTGAGCCGGTACCGCCGATAATGGCGCAGGAATTTGTCGTACGCGTCGTACAGGTGGGGTCCGCTCGGCACCTCGATCACCAGAGTTCCGCCTCGCTTGAGGACACGCGCCGCCTGGCCCACCGCAGCGACGTCATCGTGTATGTGCTCCAGCACGTTGAGCATCACGACGGCGTCCACGCTTTCGCTCGCCAGCGGACATTTGATCAAGTCGAAACGGAGCAGCGGCACGTGCGGGATGTCGGTTGCGAGACGCCGGAGTGGACCCGCGATGTAATCCGATCCGATGATCAAGCCGCTCGACCAGTCGCTGATCAGTTCGCGCACCAGAAAGCCGCTTGCGGATCCGATCTCGAGGATAACCGTTTCCGCCGGATTCGTCCGGACCCTTCGACGCAGGACCCGCCTTGCGTGTCGTCGTGAAGCAAGATCGATGGGGTGCTCTCCATCCCCGGCGATTTCCTCATGGAATTGCGTGAGATCTTCGGCCCAGCCAGACTCGCCGGCACCAAAATCGAGGATCGGTAACAGACGAGCACCTACCTGGAAGCCGCGCCCCGTCCAGATGGGGCGATCGCCATCAACGAGCGGCCACTCGAACTCCACCATACAGTGGTGCGCGTGCATCATATCACCCTCGACAGACCGGTCCGTTGCAGATGCCCGTGCCGCCGATCCCGACCTTGCGTTGGCTGGAGAAGGTGGCCGGATGTGCGTCCGACGGTCGTCTTGCTGCAAGCGGGCCACACCACTCCAACGCGTCACGGAACGTCAAAGGCTCCGGCCAGTGGGAACACATATGGGGATTTGGCATAGAGCGCCCAAGCGGTTATCCTCCCCGGTCCTGGGATGTTAGTTCTGTAGACATAAGAGCTGAAGCCGCTTTCCAGAACTCCATCGTTTCCCAGTGCGCCAGCGACATCTGGCCGATTGCCATCTACAGGAAGCACCGCTATCGGCTTCACGCTTCCGTGAGTATCCCGCCACACCAGGATCACCGCGTGTGCTGGACGAGTTCTGCTGTTGGTGACGGCCCACCCGCTCACCTGCAGAAACGTGCTGTCGTAAGGGGTCACACGGTCGAGAAAACCACGACTGCCGTCGAGGCTCGCGGTCGACGTCTGCAGCGCCGGGAGTATCTTATCGGCCGGTAATATGACGTTCGGCAGGTTCAACGATCTTAGTCGGTTTATGATGCTTGCAATGTGGTCAGGGTGCGGGTAGACACGAGTGAGTAGTGGGTTATCAGGGATGACATCGATGAGTGAGACGACGAGCTGGGCGTCCCTCCGCTGCTTGCCATAGACACGAGCGTCCGCCCATCCAGAGATACTGCTGAGGGCGAAGAGGATTGCGCCGGCGCTTGCAACCAATCCGACTGCTGGCCAGATAAGGCGCACCCGTCGTTTCCCAAGCCGCTCGGACATCAGATTGCCCCAGATCAGCATGAGGACGAACACTACTGGGGCAAACATCAGCGAAAAGGAATGATAGCGTGATGGTAGGGCGGCCGGGAGCCCCCAACCGCCACGGCCGGCCGTAATCGACGCGCCGGTCAAGAGAACGAAACTGCCCAGAATCAGCCATACATGCACGGCCCTGGAGCGAGCCGCGAGGCGAAATGAGACAAGGATGTGCGTTGAGATAGCAGCGAATAATGCCACCGAGACGAACCCGACCGCGCGCGCGATCTCGATCTCCGAGCCAGGTTTAATGTGACAGAAAGGGGCGCCGAGCCAGACAAAGAGAAAGCTCAACTGGGCCGGGAGCTGTGACATGGGCATTGGCGCCGGGTGATAAGGTGGGTACGTGAATGTCGCAAAATAGACAAGTACCACCAGAAAGCCGATGCCACCGTAGATAACCCGAGGAGAATACGCGCGTTTGCCACCCGAAGAGGCCATGGCCAGGGGAGCGAGCAGAAACCAGTGAAATATGCCGTTGATATACGAGAGAGTCGCGATGATACTCGCAGCTATATAGACGATGAGCAGGCGCGTTGCACTCGTGGGTCGATCAGGACGACCAGTTAATACAAGCGCCCACACGAGCGTCAGGCTTGGCATGATGAAGTAGTAGGCGCCGAACAACAGAACTTCGAATTGCGTACACGCAAGAACTGCGAAATCAGTCACAGCGACGGCTGACAGTACCTGCAATCTGCTCAGGCTGGGCGTCCGACAAATGAGGATGTTCAGACCCACCGCAAGGAATATTGCGCAACCAGCAGTGAGCGCAACTTCGTATCGCATATCCCAACCGGTAAGCGGAGCAGAGAGCAGGCCAATCACGCGCGCCAGGGCAAGGTGGCTTTCGTTGTGCTGTGCAAACAACTGCGATAACGTCAAGCGGTGTTCTGCATATAGCGCCAGCGTCGTCCCCTCATAGTCCCATTGATCCATGTGGGGAGTGGCCACCCAGTTCGCGCCTATCATCCACACAAGCAGAAGAAGGGGCGGAGCCAGCGCTGCAAACAGGAGGTATCTCGACACGCCCGCAGGTTTGGAGCCGACGACCGTCTGTTCGCGCGACATCGAGGTTGTGAGGGAGCGATCCAGCGTATCTTCAATCCGCGCGAGGGCTTTGCGCACTTCTCCAATCTCACGCTTGATGTCACTCACGTCATGCTGCATGGTCATCGGTATTGTCTGCTCTGGCGAGGGCTGGTCGGCTCCCCTGCTGCAAGCGAGGCGAGCGAGATGCGCAAAGATTTGCGGAGCTTGCTCAGCCGACGCCGCCAAGGCGCGGCGGGCGGGCCCGCCAGTGTGCCCAGGGCGGCCGCGCAGCCTCCCGCAGATCCCCGTCGCTCGGCGACATTATAGCGGTCGAACACGCAGTGCGTCTTGGCGGCTCGATTTCATGGCGGCGCGCCTTCCGGAATGCGCGGACGACAAATAATGGCCGCGATCCAGATGTCATTCCTCACGCAGTGCTTCGACCGGGGCCAGCCTCGACGCGCGCAGCGCCGGAAGCCATGACGCCGCGAGCGCCGTGGCAAGAGATATCGCTGCGGCGATCAGCAGCGTCGGCGGATCGCTGGGCGCAATGCCGTAGAGTTGCGCCCGCACGAGGCGCGCCGCCGCCCACGCGCACGGAGCGCCGATGAGCACACCCGGCAGCGCGATCGCCAGGCCGTCCCGCACAATCATCCAGATGACGGTCCGGCGAGAGGCGCCAAGCGCCAGGCGCACACCGATTTCCCGAACCCGCGCGGTGACGGAGTAGGCGAGCAGCCCGTACACGCCCATACACGCCAGCACGCTCGTGAGCGCCGCTGCGAAGGCCGCCAGGCCCGCTGTGAAACGCTCCCTCAACAGCGCATGGTTGACCCATTCCGATGATGTGATGAAGCCGCGCAGCAATCGATGCCCCAGCGTCTTCACGACGCGCGCGTAGCCATCGCGCACGGTCGCGAGGTCGCCACTCGCGCGAACGTAGGCCATCGGAAACTGCGACCGGGCGAGATCCTGCAGAATCGGCCGGAAGACGACGAACGGTCGCGGGTCGTCGAGCTTGATGTACGGTGCATCGGCGACGACCCCGATCACGTCGAGGTCACGAGGCTGTGGGCCGATCAGCCGAAGGTGATGTCCGACAGCGTCGCCTGCGGGGAACAGCGCGCGCGCGAGCGACGCCGATAGCAGCGCCACGTCGGGCTTCCCCGGACCGTCGTCCCACGTGATGTCGCGCCCCTGCAGTCGCGGCAGCCGGAACAAGTCGAAGAAGCCGGGCGACACGAACTCGGGCCACGCCGCAACTTCCGATGACGCATCGCCGTCGGCCCGAGTGTAGCGCTCTGTGAGGAAGAGCGGGATCGGCTCGGGCCGTTCGTAGTACGTCGGGTAGTACACGGACAGCGCCGCCGCCTCTGCCCCGGGCATCCGGGCCAGGTCGGAAACGAGCGCCCGGTAGTACGCCGGCGTCAAGACCGTCTCATCGCCGGGCTCGCGATAGGCGCGAGTGAAAACGATGCGCTGCGACTGGAGCGAACTGTCGTTCGCGCGCAGACGCGCGAGCGTGGACATGAAGAGTCCGGCCGCGACGAGGCAGGTCATCGACATCGCGACCTGCGCCACGAGCAGGCCGCGCCCGAACCGTCCGAACGAGCCGACGATGCGCCGGCCGCGGCGCAGGCCTTCGTCCACGCCGACTGTGACGGACCGCCACGCGGAGACGACGCCGATCGTCACGCCCACCAGCAGCGTCAGCAGCGCCGCCGCGGCCAGCACGCCGGCATCAGGTGTCGCCGGGGGAAACGTCCGGGACCCGATGGCGTCGGCCAGCAGCGTCGCCCGTAGCAGTTGGACCATCCCCGACGCGATCGGAACCGCACCGGCGAACGCGACCGCCGACAGCAGGAGGCCGTCGAGCAGAAGCTGCCAGAACACGCGTGGCGCGCTGCCACCAAGCGCGAGACGAATCGCGACCTGGTGCCGCCGCATCAGCGCGCGCGCCAGCGCGAGGCCCGCAAGGTTGGCGCACGCGACCGCGAGGAGCAGCCCCATGAGTCCCAGGACCATTCGGAGCGTGGTGCCGTACCGGTCTCGGAGACCGGAGAAGCCCGTCGCGAGCGCCTCGACATCCACCCGCTGACGGAGCAGCGCCTCCCGCTCGGGTTCGGGAAGTGTGGTCGGCAGCGTCGCCGCCTGAATCGACGGCCACAGCGCGGTCAGTTCTGCGCGCGCGGCGCCGATGGACACGCCGCGCGCGAGGCGTCCGACCAGGTTCCACGATCGAGCCGGCCTCGGCGGGCCGCCGGGGGCCGCTCGCACAGGCGCGAAAGGCACGAAGAGGTCGGCTGGATAGTCAGCTTCCAGGCCATTGGAGCCGTTCGCCGCGACGCCGATCACCGTCACAGGCAGCGCGTCGACCTTGATCGTCTCGCCGACGCCGGAGGCATCCCCGAACACGCGGCGGCGGAACTTTTCGCTGATCACGATGACGGCATCGTCGGAATCGACGAAGAACCGGCCCGCCGACAGCCGCCCGCCAAGCATGTCGAAATAGTTCGACGAGACCCTTTCTGTCGACGCGTCGAACGCTTCGGACGGCGCCTCGACATGCACGAGTCCTCCGCCGGAGTACATCGACAGCTGCGCGAAGGAGCGCTGCGCGCTGCGGTACGCCGCGAACGTGTTCTCATAGAAGTACCCCGTCGCGTTGCCGCCCGCATCGGTGGCCGAAAGGGCCACGAGCTGTTCTGGACTGGGCAGCGCGAGTTTCCGGAGCACGAGTGCGTTGAGCAGGCTGCCGACCGCCGTGGTCGCGCCCATCGCCACCGCCAGCGTGACGACGACGATCAGGGAGAACGTCGGGGCCCGTCGCAGACTGCGGAACGAATGCCGAACGTCAAGGCGCAGGGTGTCCCACATGCGAAAAGTCTAGCGTAACGGGCTTCCGCACTCTGCGCGGCTTCGGCGGTAGCCACGACGCTTTTCCGCGTCCATTGAACAGCGGGAGACTACCGGTGAGTGTTCCAGCCGGCGAAGCGGCGAGGCATGAGCGAGATGGCGGGCCAATCTTCGACTCGTGAGGCAGTTCGAGAAACCGCTCATGTGCACGAGCCCTTCTGGACCCAGTATCAGCACGACCAATGGAACGGCAAGCAATTCGAGAATGATAGCCATTCGCGTGGGGGTGCTGACGTTTGAAAGCGCGTTGAAGGCGGCTTTCAGATGATTTCGAACGAGACTGAGCGCTGCGAAACACGCCGCAGACCAACACAGCAGATTCAGCAGAAAGTCCGATGGATAAACGTGTGCGTTGTGACCCCAGGCATCGTTCTCGACATAGGCGGTTGGGAACCCCAAGAGTCTGCACGCGTAGCCAAGTCCTTCCACCGAGTAGTGGTACTGCTCCCTGCATACCGTGCTGTTATGGCTGCCAATGCCGACCCAGTAGATGACCATGACGGCAGTGAGACCAAGCACCAAAGACATGATCCCGCTCTTGAGATAGAAACTCATCGAGAGTCCGCCTTCCGCTTTCGAGCCGTGTTGAGCCCTCAGGCAGCCACGACGCGGATTCGACCAGTCTTCCGCGAACGCGGCTTCCGGCGGATGAGGATCTCGATGTCCTGGTCAAGCGCCGTCAACAGGTTCATGAGCCGCTCGACGGAGAATCCCGCGAGCTTGTAGTTCCTGAGAGCCGACACCTTCGGCTGGCTCAGGCCCAGGAGCGTTGCGGCCGTCGCTTGGGTAAGGCCGCGATGCTCCACCACCTGGTTCAGCGCGCACGCCAGTCGCAGCTTTGCCTGCCGTTCAACGGCATCCGGATATCCGAGATCCGCGAACACGTTCGTGGACCCTCGGGTGACCGTGGCCGATTCACGGCGTCGTTTTGCCATAGTGTTCCTCGTCGTCTCGCTGCGCGTGTTTCAGTCTTTGTCGCCGCCGCAGGAAAGCTCAGAAGTCGCACTTGGCCAACGCAACCCAGGGCAACGGCGTCTCGTCGGCGGCTGAAACGCGACGCGCTTCGAGATCATCCCTGTTCTGGGATATTCAGGCAAGCGAGCGTCATCGCTGGTGGACCGAGTGTGTTTCGAAGCGGTAGGCCTCCAGGCCGTCGGCGACCCGGCGAGCGAGCGCACCGAACGCGCCACTGGCACGGAGCGAGCCGGCGAAGCGGCGAGCGAATGACTGTGCAGGGGAATTTGAGGGGCGAGGTCCAGCGGCGGCGCGAGTGAGCGAAGCGAACGAGCCA
>Ga0134128_10009356_pt1 | contig 11758 bp, 12 predicted proteins | sample KB31754_FD_96462 | JGI IMG/M metagenome (GOLD analysis project Ga0134128, IMG submission 96462) | Terrestrial soil microbial communities with excess Nitrogen fertilizer from Kellogg Biological Station, Michigan, USA - KB3-175-4 | ecosystem: Environmental > Terrestrial > Soil > Unclassified ...
CCAGACCGAGACCGCCGAGGCGGCGTAAGCCAACTTTACCGCTAGATTTTTGCAGGCGCGCGGGGCTTCCCCGCGCGCTTTTTGCTGATCGCGCGGCCGCCGCCTATGCTGCGCCCCGGATAAGTCAAGGAGCGAACATGGACGCCATTGTCATCGTCGGCGCGGCGCGCACGCCAATGGGCGGTTTTCTCGGCGATTTCAAGGATGTCGCGGCGTCGCAACTCGGCGCCCGCGCCATCGCCGCGGCGCTGGAGCGCGCGGGCCTCAAGGGCGAGGACGCGCAAGAGGTCATCATGGGCTGCGTGCTGCCGGCGGGCCAGGGCCAGGCCCCGGCGCGGCAGGCTGCTTTAGCGGCAGGCGTGCCTAAGAGCGTCGGCGCGACCACCATCAATAAGATGTGCGGCTCCGGCATGAAGGCGGCGATGTTCGCTCACGATCTCATCGCGGCGGGCAGCGCTGACATCGCCATCGCCGGCGGCATGGAGAGCATGAGCAACGCGCCGTATTTGCTGGAGCGGGCGCGCGCCGGCTATCGCATGGGCCACGGCAAGGTGCTCGATTCGATGTTCCTCGACGGCTTGGAGGACGCCTACGATAAGGGCCGCCTGATGGGGACCTTCGCCGAGGATTGCGCGCGCGACTATCAATTCACCCGCGAGGCGCAGGACGCCTATGCGCTGGCTTCGCTGGAGCGCGCCAACCGCGCCATCCGCGACGGCGCCTTCGCCGCCGAGATCACGCCGGTAACGGTGAAGGCCGGTAAATCCGAGATCATCGTCGCCACCGACGAGCAGCCGCCAAAGGCGCGGCCGGACAAGATCCCGACGTTGAAGCCCGCCTTCCGCGACGGCGGCACGGTGACGGCGGCGAATTCTTCCTCGATCTCCGACGGCGCGGCGGCGCTGATCCTGACGCGCGCGAGCATCGCCGAGAAGCGCGGGCTTAGCGTGCTGGCCCGCATCGTCGGCCACGCGACTTACGCCGCCGAGCCCGGCAAGTTTCCGACCGCGCCGATCTCGGCGATGAAGCGGCTGTTCGAGAAGACCGGCTGGCGGCCGGGCGAGGTCGACCTCTACGAGATCAACGAGGCGTTCGCGGTGGTGGCGATGGCGGCGATGCGCGATCTCGACTTGTCCCATGACAGGGTCAACGTCAACGGCGGCGCCTGCGCGCTTGGCCATCCTATCGGCGCCTCCGGGGCGCGCATCCTCGTCACGCTGCTGGCGGCGATGCGCGCGCGCGGCGCCCGACGCGGCGTGGCGTCGTTGTGCATCGGCGGCGGCGAGGCGACGGCGATGGCGGTGGAGATGGGGTGAAAGACAAGGCGCAGGTTTGCGCAACTCCATCCAAGCGCGCCTGTCGACGCGAGTTCCGCGCTCAACCCACCCCCTGGGCAGCCGGTGGCAGACAGCTAGAGCCGTTGCCGATCAAGTTGAGCCACCGTTATTGCGCGCCAAGCGAAGCCATCTATCGCTCCGGCCGTCGCCTCGATCGTTCCGAGGATGACAACCAAAAGCGCAATCGCATCGATTACCGTCGCGGACGCGACGGTGGCGAAAGCCAGCCAGCCCTTCATTAGGTCCAGCATTTCCAAACGGCGCCCCCCGTCATTCAGGCGACGCACGAGATGCGCGTCTTGTTTTGCTATTTTGGCCTCTCGTTCTTGAGCAGCACGCCGATAGCATCGATGACTTTCAACTGAGGATGGGCTCGGCAGTACAGGATTAGCCGATGCTCACCGGCCTTGGCGCTCAGCCAAACGGACCAATGTGAAACACCATGCTGACGACGGCGAAGACGCCAATCATCAGCAGGATTGCCGCCGTCACCAGCGTCAGCGACAGTGGAAATTTACTTTCGCCCCCTCGCGCAAACGCCCCCCGCGGGGCATCGGAACTCCACAGCGCGGACCAGAAGAACGATTTGTGGCCGGCGCGCATCGTTTATCCCATCGGACGGCGCCGCGATCAGCGCCATCACCGGCTGGAGATAGAAACGAAACGTCATCGGCCCGTGAACGCGCGCAAAGATATCGGTCCAGAACCGCCGGTGAACTTCCATCGACCAGCCGTACCGGTAGGCGCCCCAGACAAACAAAAGCAAAGCCAACGCCACAACCGGCCACGTCATGGCGATCGCCAGCGTCGATGGCTTGACCGCGCTGAGGGTGATGGCCTTGCGCGCACCACGCAGCGAAAGCCGACATGGCTGGTCGACGTATCGATGGGCTCGGCGTGGCGCGCGGCTGGACGGTATCGGCGGCAGTAATTTGGCGCGCAAAGGTGCGAGCCACCCTTGAGAACCTTGCGGGGAATTTTGATGTTCGGCTGGCACGTATCGTAGCTGTTCGCTTCGCCGCCACCGCGCGGGTTTTGCGGAATGCAGCAGGCCTTCGGCGCATCGGCCTCGTGCTTTGCGCTGTACCAGTCGACGGTCCATTCCCAGACATTGCCGATCATGTCGTGGAGGCCATAACCGTTTGGCGGGAACGCGGTTACGGGTGAGGTGCGCGCATAGCCGTCTTCACCCAGGTTCTGGTGTGGGAATTCACCCTGCCAGGTGTTGGCCATGTGTCTGCCGCCCGGCATGAATGCGTTGCCCCAGGCGAATTCCTCACCGTCCAGTCCGCCGCGCGCGGCAAACTCCCATTCAGCCTCAGTGGGCAATTCCTTACCAGCCCAGGTCGCGTAAGCCAGTGCGTCCGCATACGCGACGTGAACCACCGGATGATGGTCTTGCACATTGATGTTGGTCTTCGGTCCATAAGGGCGCCGCCAATTCGCTCCCTTCATGAACGTCCACCATCGCGCCCACTCACGCAGGTCGACCGGACCGGACGGCGGCGCAAACACCAGCGAACCCGCATAGACCATCTCAGGCAGAGCGCCGGGATAGTCTTTGGGGTCCGGCGGTATTTCCGCAACGGTGACGTGACCGGTGGCTTTCACGAACTGTTTGAATTGCCGGTTCGTGACAGGTGTTTTGTCGATCCAAAAGCCATCGACGGCGACGCGATGGCTCGGCGCCTCTTCCAGATAGTGATGGTCCGATCCCATGCGGAACGTTCCGCCGGGAATCCAGACCATATCGCAAACGCGATCATCAGGTGACAAATGAATGCTCCGTTCTTCGGCTAATGAAATTGACGTCATGACATTCCAACCGGAAATGCGTTCCAGCTACCGAGGACAGGCGTCCCTGAACCCCTTCGTCTTGCTCGGATCGGTGTAGCGCCAGCAGTAGTCAGGCTCCGGAGGGGCGCTGGCCCAAGCAACGGCCGTCGCCACGGTGACGAATCCAACAGCAGCGCCCGCCGCAATCGCGCCGCCTGCGGGCCAGCGATACCATCCGGGACGAACCCATGCGCCGCGGACACCCGGGCGAACCACGGCGCCACGGCGCACGACGGTCCTGCTTCTAACGCCACCGCGCGGACCAACGACCGTGGCCCTGCGCGCCACCTCGCCTCGTCTCACCATGACAACTTGCGCGAGGTCGCGATTTGTATCGATCTGTTGATGAAGAACGTTGCCCTGTCCGGGACTTATCGCAGATGCCGGCGACCCCATCGTTAAGCCCAGGATGACGGTAAGGCTTATTCGACGAAACGTTTTTGAAGCGCAGTCAGCTTGATTGGTAAGGGTTGTTACGGTGAACCGCATTGCCAGACCCTTTCAAGATTCATTTCCTACGTTGAAGCAGAAATTTAATCTGAACTGTCTCGCCTTCTCGCCTCATTTTCTCCAAGCAACGCGTGCGACGGAGTCTACGTCATGTCGAAGCGGATGTAATGTATAATTTGCGCCAATTTTCGAACGCCCATTTGCGGCGGAGCGCTCCCGCCTGGCATGTCGAGCAAAGCCCCCCTTCACACCGCCCCGCGACTGAAGCGGTCGAACAAGTGCTGGCGCAACTGGTGCATCACGCCGTCCTTGACGCCCGCGAACAGGCCCTCGCGCCGCGCCGCCGGGCGGCTGTGGCGGCCGGCGTCGTCGCAAACGAACAGGCCGCGCGCGCGTGAGGTCGCCCACATCATCGGCGCGCACTGGCGCAGCATCTCGTCGGCCTCGTCGGCGAGGAAGCCGGCCACCACTTCCGGCGCCGGCGCGAACACTTCCGGCAGCAGCCCGCCGAGGCCGTGATCCTGCAACACGTCCCAGCGCGAGGCGCCGCCCATCACCGGCGAGGCGAGCGCATACACGACGCGCGCGATGCGCGATTCGCGAATCGCATAGGCGCAGAACGCGCACGGCTCGACATTGGTGTAGATCGTGCAACCGTCGAGGCTCGGACGGCCAAGCTTGGCCTGCGCGGCGACGATGGCGCAGAGTTCGGCGTGGCGCGTGATGTCGCAGGCTTCGCGCACGCCATTGCCATGCGCGCTGATTTCCTTGCCGTCGCGCGAGATCACGGAGCCGAAAGGCAACTCCTTGCGCGCAACCGCAGCGCGCGCAAGCTCGAAGCAGCGGTGCATCAAGCGCGTGTCGACAGAGTCCATGTGCAAGCGTCTCCCCCAGCAAGGCGCCAAGCCGGCCCCGATCCTACGCTGGGTTATGAAAAAATCGAGTCTCCTGTCGCGTTAAATTATCCGCAAAGCGCCGGCCGGGAATCAGATAAGCCTGAGACCCTTGAGCGAAGCGTGACCTTGCCGGCCGACGATGATGTGATCGTGTACGGTGACGCCCAACGGCGCCGCGATGGCGATGATGTCGAGCGTCATCTTCACGTCCTGCGTCGAGGGCGTCGGATCGCCCGAGGGGTGATTATGCACCAGCAGCACGGCGGAGGCGGCCAGTTCCAGCGCCCGCTTGACCACCTCGCGCGGATAGACCGGCGTATGGTCGACGGTGCCGCTGCCCTGCGCCTCGTCGGCGATGAGCCCGTTCTTGCGGTCGAGGAACAGCACGCGGAACTCCTCGTGATCCTCGAACGCCATAACGGTGCGGCAATAGTCGATGACCTCGCTCCACGAGCCGAGCGAGCGCCGCTTTTTCACCAGACCCTTGGCGAATCGCCGCGCCCCGGCTTCGACGATCTTGAACTCCGCCGCCACCGCCTCGCTGACCCCCTCGACCTCCTTCAGCCGCGCCAGCGGGGCGGCGACGACCTCGGCGAAAGAGCCGAACTTCTTCAACAGATCCTTGGCTAGCGGCTTGACGTCGCGGCGCGGAATAGCGCGGAACAGGATCAGCTCGATAAGCTCGTAATCGGCCAGCGCCTCGTCGCCAGCCTCCAAGAAGCGCTTGCGCAGCCGCTCCCGATGGCCGTGATAATGCGCCGGCTCTTCGTTCATGAAAACAGCGGCGGCCGGTCGAGCCCGGCGGGCGACAGCGTGAACACCTCGACGCCGGTCTCCGTCACCGCCACCGTATGCTCGAACTGGGCGCTCAGCGAGCGGTCGCGCGTCACCGCGGTCCAGCCGTCGGAAAGCACCTTCACCGCCGCGCCGCCGAGATTGATCATCGGCTCGATGGTGAAGAACATGCCGGCTTTGAGCGGCGCGCCCTCGCCGCGCTTGCCGGCGTGCAGGATGTTGGGCTCGTCGTGAAACAGCCGGCCGAGCCCGTGGCCGCAGAAATCGCGCACCACCGAGCAGCGCTCGCTCTCCGCATAGGTCTGGATGGCGTAGCCGATGTCGCCGACATGGGCGCCCGGCTTCACCGCCGCGATGCCGCGCAGCAGGCATTCGTAAGTCACCTCGATCAGGCGCTGGGCGCGCCGCGACGGCGTGCCGGCGACATACATGCGGCTCGCATCGCCATGCCAGCCGTCGAGAAGGTAAGTGACGTCGATATTGAGGATGTCGCCGTCGCGCAACGGCTTGTCGTCGGGAATGCCGTGGCAAACAACGTGGTTGATCGAGGTGCAGGTCGATTTGCGATAGCCGCGATAGTTGAGCGTCGCCGGATAAGCGTTGTGATCGCGCCCGAACTCGAAGATGAACTTGTCGAGCGCATTGGTGGTGACGCCGGGCTTGACCATCGGCGCGAGCAGGTCGAGCGCCTGCGCGGTGAGCCGGCCGGCCTTGCGCATGGGCTCGAAAGCCTCGGGGCCATGCAGCTTGATGTGGCCGTTGCGGCGGCCCTGGAGGGTAGCGGAATCCACGTATGTCATAGCGGAAGAGATATTCGGCCTCGGGCGGCGGTTCAATGGCTTTCGACAGCCCCGGGCTTTCGCCGGCCCCGGCGCCCGTGCTAGGGCACGGCGCAGCTTTCCTTCCCGCGAGCCGCAATGTCCGAGACGACCGTCACCGCCGCCATTCTCGTCATCGGCGACGAAATTCTCAGCGGCCGCACCAAGGACCGCAACATCGGCTATATCGCCGAGCATCTCGCCCGCATCGGCGTCGATCTGCGCGAAGTGCGCGTCGTGCCCGACGACGAGGACGAGATCGTCGCCGCGCTCAACGCGCTGCGGGCGCGCTACGACTATCTCTTCACCACCGGCGGCATCGGCCCGACCCACGACGACATCACCGCCGACGCCGTCGCCGAGGCGTTCGGCGTCGGCATCGGCGAGGACCCGCGCGTCATCGCCATGATGCAGGAGCGCTACGCGCCGGGCGATTTCACGCCGGCGCGCCGGCGCATGGCGCGCATCCCGCATGGCGCCGATCTCATCGACAACCCGGTCTCCAAGGCGCCGGGCTTCCGCATCGGCAATGTGATGGTCATGGCCGGCGTGCCTGTCGTCATGCAGGCGATGCTCGACAACGCGATCAAGGACGTCAAAGGTGGGGCGGCGATGCTGACGGCCAATGTCGAGGCCGGCAACCTGCCGGAGGGGCGCTACGGCGACGCGCTGCGCGAGATCGCGCTGGCGCGGCCGGCGGTGTCGATCGGCTCCTATCCCTCCTATGACGACGGCCGTTTCCGCAACCAGATCGTCGTTCGCTCGAAGGATGCGGCGGCGCTCGCGGAGGCCAGGGCCGCCGTCGAGGCGATGGTCGGCCGGCTCAAGGGCGACGCCGCGCCGCTATAGCGCGCGTCGAGGAGATTTCGGCCGCGCTCGTGGGGGGCGCGGCGAGCGTCTTGCTAGTGGGAAGCGACATGACCGAGCGAACCCAGAAAGCCTTTCCCGTCTCCTGGGACCAGTTTCATCGCGACGCGCGGGCGCTGGCTTGGCGTCTGGCCGGCGCCGGGCCGTTCACGGGGCTGGTGGCGATCACCCGCGGCGGGCTGGTGCCGGCGGCGATCATCGCCCGCGAATTGGACTTGCGGGTCATCGAGACCGTCTGCGTCGCCTCCTACCACGATTACAAGAACCAGGGCGGCCTCCAGGTATTGAAGACGGTCGGCGCCGACATCGCCGCCGGCGGCGGCGCCGGCATCCTGGTCATCGACGACCTCGTCGACACCGGCAGCACCGCCAGGGTGGTGCGCGAGATGCTGCCGAAGGCGCATTTCGCCACCGTCTACGCCAAGCCGCAGGGCCGGCCGCTGATCGACACCTTCATCACCGAGGTTTCGCAGGACACCTGGATCTATTTCCCCTGGGACATGGGCCTCGCCTTCCAACCGCCGATCGCCAAGGACGCGGCGGGCTGAGGGGCTTTCGCGGTGCGGCGCGTCATGCGAGAAAGCGGGCGACGCGGACGTGGCGAAACTGGTAGACGCAAGGGACTTAAAATCCCTCGGATTATTCCATGCGGGTTCGACCCCCGCCGTCCGCACCAGTACAAACGGATAGGCGTTGCCGGCCAGGGACTTAGAGGATAACTGGAGGGCGTCGAGCACTCTGCGCCGCCAAGGACGCTACTGCACGTCGACCTGAGCGCGCCGGGCTACGATGGCCCATACAATCGGGTGGCGACGTTTGCTCACGGCTGGAAGGCGACCCGGAAGCGAGATCACAACACCTGCGGTCGCGGCCTTTCTTGCCGCTGGCGGTCTCGCCGGGTGAAGCATTCCCGTTCGACCGGTGACAAGACTGGGAATCACCGGCGGCGCGCGGAACAATTGTGAGGCTTGCCGAGCTGCCTCATCTTGCTAACGATCCCGGCGGCAGCCGGCGAATGCCTCCGCATGGGCCGCAATGACCAACCAGCGCCGCAAAGCGCCGCCTCCCCTCGCTATTGCGCCAGGGCTGCCAGTGGCGATCTTCGAAAGCCCGGGCAAAGGAGAATATGCCGAGGCAGGCTGCTTTTCTCAACCACACGCGCTCCATCACTTCTCGCCGCATTCTTGCAGAGCGTGGGAAAACGCGGCGAAATTCTCCGAACGATCGCGGCGAGCGAAAAACTTCGCGTTTTTCTCGATTCTGCAACGCCCGAGGGCTCGAAGAAGCGAACCAAACAAGTCCGCGCGAACGCGCGCGCGAGCTTTCACACGGTCTGCTTGATCTTCGTACCCCGCCACCTTTTTCGCCGAAAGAAGCACTTTCCGATACGGCAACTTTCTATTTCTTCACCGGGAAATATCAATATAAAGGAATCGCCGAATCAGGCGGCGGAGAAAATAATGTCTGACCCAGATGACAAAGCGCTCGTCGCGCAAATCCTCTCTTCCTACCTCTCTAACAATACGGTCGCGGCGAATGATCTGTCGTCGGTGATCGAGTCGGTAAAACGGGCTTTCAGCGGCGGCGCAGATTCGATAGCGCCGGTCGCCGCCGAGGCCGAGGCGCAGAAGTGGCAGCCAGCCGTTCCGGTAAAAAGGTCGATCTCGCAGGAAGAACTCACCTGTCTATGCTGCGGCGGAAAATTCAAGTCGCTCAAACGGCACTTACAGACGGCGCACAAGTTGACGCCGGAAGGCTATCGAGCCGCGTTCGATCTCAAGAGCGACTATCCGATCGTCGCCCCGGCCTATGCGGCGCGCCGCTCGGACTTGGCAAAGGCTCTTGGATTGGGTCGAAAGCCAAACATAGAGACGCCGCTCGCCAAAAAGCCCGGCGCGAAGGGTAGACCTGCCAAGAAGGCGGCGGCTGCGGCGTAGCCTCTCCAAACGCCTCGCCAAAACGCCCTGCGCGTCTCTCAGAAACCAAACGGTTTTAGAGACGCCGTGCCTTTGCATGGCTCTCGAAAGCGGTTTTGCGGCAGCCATTCAGGATGCCCTGCATCCGTTCGCTTTCGCGAGCGACACCCGACGTATTGTCGGCGAACTGCATCGCCAAGGGCGAACGATATCCGTGCGCTCGACGGTCAAAGGCCCGATGTGGGAGACGTAGGCGGTATCCCGCTTGATTAGCGCCGCGAGCGTTCAGCCGCGCGCGTTCCCAGCGCGAGCCCGGCAGAGCGCCGTCACACATCGACCGGAATTGCCGTCGTCGACTTGTTGACCGCTAGAACAATCTCACTGCTGTAGGACCGGATGCCGGGCGCGCTCGCCAGCATCCGGCGCGCAAACTCCTGATAATGGGCGACGTCGCGGCTGCGGATCATCAACACGTAATCGATATCTCCGGCAACTGTCAGGCATTGCGTGACCCGCGGCAGCGTCGTCATGCGCGCCTCGAACGCCGCCATAGTTTCCTCGGTCGGGTGGTCGAGCTTGATCCGCGCCACGGTCAGCAGCGGATAACCCACGGCCTCGGCCGATAGCAGCGCCACCGTGTGCGCGATGACGCCGGCGTTGCGCAAGCGCCGCACGCGCTTCAAGCACGCCGGCGGCGACAAACCGATTTCGTCGGCGAGCGCTTGGTTGGCGATCAAGCTGTCGACCTGCAAAACCCGCAGGATTCGCCTATCGATCGCATCGAGCCCGCGATCGTCGCTCACGGCCGGCTTTTCATTTTGAAAGCCAGACGGCGTTTTTTGAGCTTTAGATTTTCTCATGAAAGAAAAATACGTGCGTTTTGGCTAACAAAGCAAGCTGCAAAAGAAATCATAAGGCGACCCTAACGCGCTATCCTAAAAACCATGAAAGCCCATGCCCTTCGCTTCGCCTTGCCAGATCAACACGCCTCGCGCAGCGGCCCATCCACGCGTAGCGTCGCGGCGATGTTGCTGCTGGCCGTCATGTGGGGGCTGTCGATTCCGGTGACGAAGCTCGGCTTGATGACGTTGCCGCCGTTGACGCTGACCGCGATGCGGTTCGCCGTCGCCACGCCCTTGCTGTTTTTCTTTGCGTTGAGCAGGCGACAGCTGGCGTGGCGGGCGCTGCCGCGCGTCGCCGCGCTCGGGGTGCTGGGAATCGGCGTCGGTCAGGTCGCGCAAGCCTTCGGCGTCAAGGACACGTCGGCCTCGGTCGGCACGATCATCTCGGCGGCGATCCCGATCTTCATCGTCATTTTCGCCGCGCTGCGCCTCAAACAGCCGGTGACAGGCCGCCAGCAACTCGGATTGCTGGCCGCTTTCGGCGGCATTGCGCTGCTCGCGCTCGGCCACGGCGAGGGGGCGCCGCCCGCCGTCCAATCCACCGTCGGCGGCGCGGCATGGATGTTGCTGTCCGCCCTCGCCATCGCGTTCTATTACGTCTGGAGCGTCGAACTCACTTTTGACTACGGCGTCGTTGCGGTGGCGGCGTGGAGCACGTTGTTCGGCTTTCTGGCGCTGCTGCCGGCCGCTGGTTTGGAGATGCAGCGCATTCCGATCCACATTTCCGCGCAAGCCTTGGCGGTGGCGGCCTATCTCGGGGTCGTGGTGACGACGGCGGGGTTGTTCCTGTGGCTGCACATCCTGCGCACCGTGCCCGTTCGCGTTGCGGCGAGTGTGCAATACCTCCAGCCGGTCATCGGCATCGGCGCGGCGTCGGTCATGTTCGGCGACCGGCTCGGGCCGCTGTTCGCTGCCGGGGTGGCGCTGATCCTTGGCGGCCTCGCTCTGGCGGCGGCCAACCGCCGCGAGCCGGCTGAGGCCGTCACGCACCCATGATCCGCGTCTTGCTCTGCTTGGCGGCCCGCCTCAGATCGCCTCCACCTCATGCTTGCCGCGCACCATGCGGTAAAACGGCCGGGCGCGCGCGCGGTCCCACGGCCCCGGCCCGAGCGCCGCGAGATCGCCGAGAATCTGGCGCGTGATGTTGGGAATCTCCAGCTTCAGCGCCTCGTCGAGGCCGACCCAGACCAGTTCCGTCAGTTCCGCCTGCGCATGCACCATGCCCTCGCCGCGATGCGCGATCCAAGCCGCGTCGGCGACGAAAAACCGCGCGTCGAAGCGGCGCGGCCGTCCCGGCGGGGTGATGGCGCGGGCAAGAAAATCCAGCCCCTCCAGCGTCGGAAACACCCCCGTCGCGGCGAAGCGCGCCCATACGCCGGCCGGCGGATCGGGCGGCCGGCCGTGATCGGTGACGCCGAGCGCCAGCCCGGTCTCCTCGAAAGTCTCGCGGATGGCGGCCAGCGCCAGCGCCCGCGCGTAATCCTGCGAGGTGCGGCGCGTCTTGGTCAGCAGTTTGCCGGCCACCGCCTCTTCGAGCGCCCCCGCCACCGCCATGCGCCGGTCCTCGGGATCGACGGCGCCGCCGGGAAAGACGAACTTGCCCGGCATGAATTTGTGCCCGGCATGGCGGCGCCCCATCAGCAGCTTGAGCGAGCCGCCGTCGCGATCGATGAGGATGAGCGTCGCCGCATCGCGGATCTTCTCGCCCGTCACTTGAGCGAGGCCAGAAACTCGCGCCACTGATGCTTCGTGCCGTAGAACACGTTGCGGTCAACCTTGCCGCGAATGCCGGGAATACGGCCGTCGGCCTGATATTGCCAGATCATCCAGGCGCGCCCGCCATACTTGACCGAAGGATAGTATTTCGTCGAACGCACCCACATCGGATAGTCGGCGAAGGCCCCATCGGACAGGATCGCCTGATAGAAATCGACCGAAGTA